>SXGT01231922.1_pt1 | contig 13989 bp, 8 predicted proteins | sample 3176221 | NCBI WGS metagenome assembly SXGT01 (sample SAMN11356862, study PRJNA531348) | freshwater metagenome | isolation source: freshwater sample F1-120 | place: China: Fuxian Lake, Yuxi | collected 2017-12-25 | reverse complement strand
GTCCCCGTCCCCGTCCCCGTGTCCGTCCCCGTCCCCGTGTCCGTGCCCGTGCCCGTATCCGAACCCGTTCCCGTTCCCGTTCCCGTTCCCGTTCCCGTTCCCGTTCCCGTTCCCGTTCCGGTGTCCGTCCCCGTCCCCGTCGTCCCCGTCCCCGCCGCCTTCTTCGCGCACTCCTCGAGCTCCGCCACCCGCTTCTTCGCCTGCTCCGCGGTCTCGCCCTCGCCCTCCTCGCGCAAGTAGTTCCTGTAGAACCGCACCGCATTGGCGCAGTCGTTCTTCTGCTTGTACGCCTGCGCGATGTTGAACAGGAACAGCGGCTCGGCCAGCTCCTTGTAGGCTTCCTTGAACGCCGCGATCGCATCGTCGTACTCGGCGACGGCGTAGTGCCGCGTGCCCTTGGCGTACAGCACCCGCGCGCGCTCCTCGGCGCCGGGATCCGGCGCTGGCTGCGCCGCGGCGGCCCCGCCCATCGCCATCACCAGCGCGGCGATCACGATCCATCGCATCGAGCTCATGGGGTCCTCTTCTTGCGGAAGGGATCGACCAGCGCGTCGTCATCAGGCTTCGCCGATCCCGATCCCGATCCAGTTCCCGATCCCTTTCCCGATCCCGAATCCGATCCCACCCCCGCCCCCGCCTTCACCCGCTCCATCGCGATCTCGATCGTCTGGTTGCCACCCGACAGATCCACCGACCGCTTCACCGGCTTGCGCCCACGCGCCGTCACCGCGATCTCGTGCTTCCCCCGCGTCACCTCCACGCTCGCCCGCTTCCCCGATCGCGTCACGACCGCACCGTCCACCATGATCACCGCCTCGCTGGCCCCGCTCACCTCGACCACCAGCGTCGCCGCCACCGGCTCGTCCGGCACCACACCGGCATCCACCGTCTCGATCACCGCCGACCTGATCGCCGCCGACCCGATCGCCGCCTCCCTCACCGGCCCCCCGATCGCCGTCTCGGAACCCGTGCCCGTGCCCGTGCCCGTGCCCGTCCCGCTCTCCTTCTTCTCTGCCCCTCCTTGTTCACCCCCCATCGCCACCATCGCGACCACACCGGCACCGCACAGCAGCACCACCACTGCCGCCACCAGCGCCAGCCGCCCGCGCCGCGTCTCCCGCCGCACCTCCACCACCGCCGCCGGCAGCATCGTGTCCGGAATCGTCATCGCCGCCGGCGCCTGGGCCGGCAACGTCCGCACCTTCTCCAGCACCTCGCGCACCCGGATCAGGCTCGGCCGCCGCGCCGGCTCCTTCTCGAGCATGGCCAGCAAGAGCTCGTCGACGTCGCGCAGCAGCCCCGGATCCTTCGTCGATGGCGCCGGCGCCGGCGACGACAGGTGCTGGGCGATGAGATCCATGGCGTTGTCGGCCTCGAACGGCAGCACGCCGGTGAACATCTCGAACGCCATCACGCCCAGCGAGTAGATGTCGGCGCGGTGATCGACCTGGTAGCCACGCGCCTGCTCGGGCGCGATGTACATGGGCGTTCCCATCATCGCCCCGGTGCGGGTGCGCTCCATGCGGGTGTCGGCGTTGCCGGTCAGCTTGGCGATGCCGAAGTCGAGCAGCTTGACCAGCGGCCGCTCGCCCTTCACGTCGACCAGGAACACGTTGTCGGGCTTGAGGTCGCGGTGGATGATCTTCTTGTCGTGGGCCGCCTCGAGGCCGCGGATCACGCGGTCGAGGATGTGGACGATCTCGTCGGTGGCCAGGCGCCCGCGCGCGATGCGCTCGCGCAGGCTCTCGCCCTTGAGCCACTCCATGGCGAAGAAGCTGCGGCCGTCGGGCAAGGCGCCGAACGCGAACACGTCGACGATGTTGGGATGGCCGATCTGGTTGACGGCGCGCGCCTCCTGCACGAAGCGCTCGACCGCCTCGGCGTTCTGCGACACGTCGGGCTTGATCACCTTGATCGCCGCCTGCTTGCCGATCATGGGATGAACGGCGGCGTAGACCGCGCCCATGCCGCCCTCGCCGAGCTTGCCCTCGACGCGGTAGTCCCCGACCATCGTCCCGTTGGGGATGTCGCGCGACGTCTGTCCGACCTCGCGCCCGACCACGCTACCACCCAGGTCCGAGGTCTCCATCGTGGGCCCCGTCATCGGCGCCATGGTCTCGGCCGTGGCCACCTCGGGCGCCAGATCACCGTCGAGCTGGGTGTCGTTCGGTCCTGCGCCGCGCGGCCCCGTCGATCCCCCGGGCGTGCTCGACATCCTCCTCAGTATACGCGAACATCGACCGATGCGACCGGGGGCTCGCGCGGCGCTGGCGTTCCTGTACGCCCTCGTGATCACCGCCTGTTACCGGCCGACACCATCGCCGTGTGCGGTCGAGTGCGGCGGCGGCGGCGCTTGCCCGTCGGGGCTGAGCTGCGATCGCGGCTACTGCTTCGCCGCTGGCGCGTCGCGGGCGTGCCTCGACGAGCTCACCGATGCCTCCACCGACGGCGCCGAGACCGACGCCGCCGACGGCAGCGACGGCGGCGGCCCCGACGCGGCCCAGGCCGCCGGCCGCTTCCCGATCCTCGCCACCGGCAACCGCCACACCTGTGGCATCGACGCCGCCGGCGCGCTGTACTGCTGGGGCAACAACGCCTCCACCGAGCTGGGGGTGGGCGCGCCTTCGCGGATCCCCATGCCCCAGCGGGTCGGCACCTTGACCGGCTGGACCGAGGTCGCCACCGGGTACGCGCACACCTGCGCCATCCGCGGCGGCGACATGGTGTGTTTTGGCGCCTCGAGCAGTGGCCAGTGCGGCCTCACCGCCACCACGTCCAACCCGCGCACCATCCCTCGCCCCGACGGCGCCGGGATGTGGATCGCGGTCGCGGTCGGCGACGAGTTCAGTTGCGGTCTGTTCGAGCTCACCGCCACGGTCACCGCCTACTGCTGGGGCGCCAACGCTCAGCGGCAGCTCGGCGACGGGACCAACTCGCCGCGCCCCACCGCCATGCCCGTCGAGGACGGAGCCGACCTCCCGCTCACCGGCTGGACGGCGCTGGCCGCCGGCGGCCGCCACGCCTGCGGGGTGCGCGGCGGCGTCATCGAGTGCTGGGGCCAGAACAGCGGCGGCCAGCTCGGCCGCGGCGGCGAGACCACCAGCGAGGGGGTCCCCAACGCAGTGGCGCCCGCGGTCACCACGCCACGCGCGCTCACCGCCGGCGACAACTTCACCTGCGCCACCGACGCCAACCGCGACCTCTACTGCTGGGGCCAGAACGACGCCGGGCAGATCGGCCTCGACACCACGCCAGAGGTCGCCAGCCCGACCAAGGTCCCCACCGAGAGCGGTGTGATGGCGGTCGACGGCGGGCTGCTTTCGACCTGCGTGACCACGGCCACCACCGTGCGCTGCACCGGTGACGGCAACCTCGGCGCCCTCGGCGACGACACCTGGGCGCTCCGCCGCACCTTCGCGCCGATCCTGGGCGTGGGTGCAGTCAGCCGCATCTCGGTCGGCAACCACACTGCCTGCGCCACCGGCGCGGCGTCCACCATCTGCTGGGGCCGCAACAGCGACGGCCAGCTCGGCAACGGCGTCGTCGCCAACAAGTACACCCCCGTCCAGATCGGCGGCGCGGCACGCTGGCGCGCCGTCGGCGCCGGCAAGCACCACACCTGCGCCATCCGCATCGACGCCGACTCGGCCGGCACGCCCGATGAGGACGACCTCTATTGCTGGGGATGGAACAAGCGCAACGAGCTCGGCGACACCGGGCCCGACACCGCGACGCCTCGGCTCATCGACGGGACCCGGATCTGGCAGGATGTCGACGGCGGCGACAGCTTCGCCTGCGGCGTCAACGGCGCCGCCGGCAGCCAGGTGGTCTCGTGCTGGGGCGACAACGGCGACCATCGCACCGGCTTCAACTCCAACGTGGGCACCACCGTGGCGCCCACCGACCTCGCCCTGCCCCCGACCATGTCGCCGTCGTGGACCATCAGCATCGGCGACCACCGCGGCTGCGCCGTGCGGACCGGCGACGCCCGTCGCTGGTGCTGGGGCGAGAACAGCGGCGGCTACCCGATCGTCAACGGCACCGCCGGCGTGATCCCCGGCGCCACCGACATGAGCGACACCAACTGGGGCGAGATCGCGCTCGGCCTCGACTTCGGCCTCGCCGCACAGGCCGCCGCCAGCACGCCGGTCAGGATCTGGGGGCGTGACGGTGTGGGCCAGACCGGCCTCGGCGGCGCTGGCGTGATGGACCAGCTGAACCTGATGTCGCTCGGCGTCGTGCCGCAGGCCGGGACCCAGACCCTCGCCGCCGGTCTGGGCGGTCGCCACGCGTGCATCGTCCGCGCCACCAGCGCGCTGGTGTGCTGGGGGTTCAACGCCTATGGCCAGGTCGGCGACAACGTCTCGCTCCAGAACCGCGAGTTCCCGATCGACGTCGACACCACCGGCGTCAACGGCACCTGGCAGCGGGTCAGCGCCGGCGAGAACTTCACCTGCGCGACCACCACCCAGGCGCTCTACTGCTGGGGCGAGAACAACGACGGCCAGCTCGGCAACAACGAGACCTCACCGCCCCAGCAGCGCGACGAGCCGCGCCTGGCGTCGACCGCGTCCTGGAAGGCGCTATCGGCCGGCTACGATCACGCCTGCGCCATCGACGCCAGCGATCACCTCTGGTGCTGGGGCGGCAACATCCATGGCGAGATCGGCGACGGCAGCCACTACGCGGGGACGCCGGTCGACGTGCGTGCGCCCTGAAGCCGCGGGGCGAGTCGAGGCAGACCAGACGCAACGAGCCGGCGGCAGGTGACGCAGATGTGGGTCATGCGCCAGGCGTCACGGCTACCCGCTACAGCACGGTGCGCAGGTGGCCGGCCACCTGCTCGATGAAGCGGTGGACCGAGGCCTCGGCGATGCGGTGGCCGATGGCGGCGTCGACGACGCGGCCGAGCGCGCCGAGCGGCGGCTGGTAGTCGCCCTCGAGCTCGAGCTGCGTCTCGGTCGGGGTCAGCGCGTAGATCGAGAGCACGGCGCGCATCACCGGGAAGAGGCCGGGGCTCCTGGCCGCCTGCCACTCGAGGGTGACCCTGGTGGCCTCGTCGCCGACCGGCGACTCACCGAGCTCGGTCGAGAGCACGCGGATGTCGATGCCAGCCGAGACGTCGATCGGGCCGATGCTGGCATGGAGCTCGGTGGAGAGCGCGTCGGCGCGCGCCGCGGCGGCGGACGTCGCCCGCTGGAAGACCGCGAGCGGATCCGCGCCGAGGGCGGTGCGGACGCGGGCGTAGGGATGATTGACGTAGGCGAACACGCGCAGGTGGTGGCTCACCACCTGACTTTACCTCTGGGCCGGTCACGATCGCGCCTGGAACCCGCAATCAGGGAGCGCCGGAGAGCTTCTGCTCGGCGAGCACGGCCTGGAGGTCAGCGACGTGCACGGCCGCGACGCCGAGCTCGGCCTGTTGGCGCGCGATCTCTCCGATGAGCAGGTCCCGCGCCCGCTCGCGATCACCGGGACCGCCGCGTGCCACCAGGGCCTCGGCGAGGAGCGCGGTCACCCGCGCGGCGCGGGCGGTGGCGCCTTGCTCGGCGTAGGCCGGCAGGAGCCGGGTCCACAGCTCGATCGCGCGCGCGGGCTTGCCGTCGCGCGACGCCGCCCGGAAGGCCTCGAGCTCGTCGAGCGCGAGCATGCGGACGACCGGCGCGCCCGCCGCCAGGGTCGCACTGCGCGCGGCCCGCATCGACACGTCGAGCACCGCGTCGGGCTGGTTTTCGGCGAGGTCGATCGACACCAGCCCGATGCGGGCGTCGGCGCGCAGCGCGGTCGCCCCCACCGCCTCCGCGTCGGCGACCACGTCCTCGAAGCCGCGGCGGGCGCCGGTGAGGTCGCCGGCACGCTCGCGTAGGCTGGCGTGGATGAAGTCGATCTCGATCACTGCCGGCCGGTAGCCCAGCGCCTCGGCCCGCGCCCGGTGCTCGCTCCAGCGCGGGTCGGTGGCATCGCCCGCGGTGGCGATGATCCCGGTCGACGTGCGCAGCTCGCGCACCACGTCGCGCTGCGCCGGGGCCGGCGGTGGCGGCGGCTGCACCGGCGCCTCGCCAAGACACGGATCGAGCGCGGGCACGATCTCGTAGTAGGGCATGTGCGGCCACACCTCCGCCGGCAGCTGCGCGAAGCCCTCGAGCCAGGCCACGTTCGAGTCGCGCCAGCTCTCCAGGCACGCCAACCGCGCCAGCCGCTGGCGGTCGTCGCGATCCGCACAGGTGCGCGCGTACGCCTCGCGCCAGCGGGTGGTCTCGCGCGTGAAGTAGCGATCGACGGCGCCGGCCAGCTCGGGCATCGCCGCCAGGCGCTCGCCGCTGCGCGCCCGCCGCGGCTCGGACCACAGCTCGGCGGCCGCCACGTCGACCGGCTGGCACACGCTGTCCACCGGCGCCATCGTGGCACCCGCCACGACGGTCCGTTCGCGGCCACCCCCGCGCCCCAGCGCCACCGCCGCACCACCGGCGACCAGCACCGCGATCACCCCGGCCGCCACCAGCCGCCGCCGACCGCGCCCGCGCCCGTGCTCGATCGCGTCGATCACCGCCTTCATCGACGGCCAACGCGCGCCCGACGTCACCGCCAGCCCGCGCCGCAGGATCGGCGCCAGCCACGCCGGCATTCCGCGCGGCGCCGGCGGCGGTCCCCCCTCGATCGCCTTGCGCAGCTCGACCAGCTCCTTGCCCTGGAACGGCCGCTGGCCCACCACCGCCTCCCACAAGGACACGCAGAAGGCGAACTGATCGCTCTTCGGATCCGCGGTCGCGCTCGCCCACTGCTCCGGCGCCATGTACGCCGGCGTGCCCAGTAGCGCCCCGGTCTGGGTGAGCGTCGTCGACCAGCTCGGCTTCGCCGCCGGCGTGACCGTCGGCGCGACCGTCGGCGCCACCGGCGCCAGCGTTTCCTCGTCACCGCGGATCAACTCCACCTTGGCGTTCACCTTCCCCGCCGCCGTCTGCTCGTCTCCCGTTCTTCGTTTCCCGTCTTCCGATTCCCGTTTCCCGTCTCCCGTTTCCTGTTTCCGGTTTCCTGGTTCCTGTCCCCCGTCTCCCGCGGTCCGCGCCCCATCCCCCGCCGGCCGCGCCTCGTCCCCCGCCTCCGCCGCCCGCGCCAGCCCGAAATCCGTCACCACCACCCGCCCGTCGTTGCCGATCAGCACGTTGTGCGGCTTGAAGTCGCGATGCACCAGCCCCTTGTCGTGCGCGGCGGCGAGCCCGCGCCCCGCCTTGATGAACACGTCGAGCACCTCGGTCACCGGGTGCCGCTCCGCGATCCAGCGATCGAGTGAGCTACCGTCGATCAGCTCCATCGCCACGAAGTCGCGATCCCCGACGGTGTCGACCTCGAACACCGTGATCACGTTCGCGTGCGCCAGCTTCGCCATCGCCCGCGCCTCGCGCAGGAGCCGCGCCCGCGCGAAGTCGTCGCCCTCGCCGCGCAAGAGCTTCAGCGCCACCGTCCGATCGAGATCCGGATCGTGCGCGGCATACACGACGCCCATCCCGCCCTGCCCGAGCACCCTCTCGATCGCGTAGCGGCCCAGGTGTTTGCCCGGCCCCAGCGGCTGCTCGCCGCCGGCCGGAGCCGCGGTCAGCGTGTCGTCATCGCCCCCGCTCATTCTTGCTGGTAGGGTCGCACATCCCCCCTCGACAGCGGCGGCGGCGTCCCTGATCCTGGATCCATGCGATCCGTCGTCTGTGTCGGACTCGTGATCGCCAGCGCGGCCTGGCCGGTGGTCGCGCTGGCGGAGATCGCCACGCTCGACGAAACCCAGCTGACGATCGACGTGCCGGAGGGCTGGCGCTACGCAGGTCGCAGCGACAGCTCGCACCACCCCGGCGTACGTGTCGACCTGCTGACCACCACGGGCGCCGAGCTCCGCGTGTTCCTGTCGAGCGACGGATGCGTGCGTCCGGTCGGGGGCAGCTGGGCGCAAGGCGCCGCGCAGCTGCTTCCCGACGAGTTCGATCAGGTGTGGCGGACGACGCTGCGCGATACCGAGCAGGGCTGCTTCGCGAGCCGGCGGGGCGAGCTGGTGGTGGTGATGACGACGGCCGACACCGCGAGCTGGGACTCGGCCCGATCCCACCAGCTCGCCAACCGACTCCTCGAGGCCGCCGCCGGCCCGATCGTGAGCGCCGAGATCGACCGGGCCCGACTGCGAGCCCACACCCCCGGCTCGGGGCTGCCGCTGGCCTTGTCGGTGGGGCTCCAGCTCACGACCGTCGCCGACGCGGAGCTGTATCGCGAGGCGTCATCGTTCGTGGAGGTCTCCGGTCGCCTCGGTGTCTTCTCCCGGCCGATCGTGATCCGCCTCGAAGTCGAGGCGGGACGCGCGAGCACGGGCGCGCTGCGGCTCGATACCCAGCTCGTCGTCGGTGGAATGGTCAAGCGCGGCGCGATCACCGCATCGCTCGCCGTCGGCGGCGCGATCGGAGGCCAGACCGCGAGCGAGGCGGACACCCCTTCGACCGATGAGGACCCGATCCCGGCCGCGCTTCGGTTGCCGATCATCGTGGAGGCCGCAACGTTGCTCGCGCGCCGCGTCCATGTCTCGAGCCGGCTGCGGATCGCCTGGCAACCCGGCGACGATCGAGATCGTGTCGGTGGCTCTCGGTCGCTCGGCGTGGACGAATTCGGCTGCGAAGCCCGCCTCCACATCGGTCGTACCAGACGCGCCGGCTTCTTCGCCGGGCTCGGCTACGACGAGGAGCTCGGAACGGGCCTGCTGTCGCTGACGCTCGGGATCGCGGCCGTGCCGCCGTGACGCTCAGTACGGTCGCACGTCGAAGGCCGGCCGGGATCGCTCCTTCTTCGTCGCGCCGGGATCGGGCGGCGGCGGCGGCGCCAGGAGGACCAGCACGGCGCGCAGGCGCGAGAAGGAGACCGCGGGCGCGACCTCGACCTCCTGGAACATGCCGTAGTCCTTGGTCGACACCTTGCGCACGGTGCCGACCTTGAGGCCGGCCGGGAACGCGCCGCCCAGGCCCGACGTGAAGATCTCGTCGCCCTCCTTCACCGTCACGTCGGCGGTGGGATCGGTCGAGCGCTCGAGCCACTCGAGCCGGCACGCGTACCGATCGCCCGAGCCGGTACCGGTGAGGATGCCGAGCCCGCCGGTCCGCTTGACCACGACCTCGACCGACGAGCGGGGATCGGTGGTGAGCAACACGTCGGCGTGACCGCCGTAGACCTGCTGCACGCGGCCGATGAGGCCTTGCGACGTGATCACCGGCATGCCGGGATCGACCTCGGCGGCGCCGCGATCGATGCGCACGCGCACGACCCGGAACGCCGGCGACAAGGACGCGGCGATCACCCGCGCGCCGATGGTGTCGGCCGGGGTCTCGCGCTTGAGCATGGCCACGTCCTCGAGCGCCTCGACGTCGAAGGCCTTGCGCGCCATCAACGCCAGCTCCTTGCGCAGCCGCTCGTTCTCGGCGCGCAGCTCGCGGTTCTCGTCCTCGACGTCGACCAGCGCGAGGTAGCCGCTCCACGCGTTGCCGACCTTCTCGACCATCCACGCCACGCCGGCCTGCAGCGGCGCCGAGATCCGCAGCACCGCCTGATCGACGGCGCCGGTCTCGCTCGGACTGCGCAGGCTGGCGCGCAGCACCAGCGCCGGCAGGACGAGGAACAGACCGGCGAGGCCCCAGTCGAGCAGGCGCCGGCGGAGCGTCATCGCTACTACTTGAGCGCGATCTCGCGAAGGAGGGCGAGCTCGTCGAGCACGCGACCGGTGCCGAGCACGACCGCGAGCTGCGGGTTCTCGCACACCATCACCGGCAGACCGGTCTCCTCGCGCAGGAGCACGTCGAGGTTCTTGAGCTGAGCCGAGCCGCCCGAAAGCACGATGCCCTTGTCGACGATGTCAGCCGACAGCTCGGGCGGCGTGCGCTCGAGCACCGAGCGGACGGCGTCGACGATGCTGTTGACCGGCTCCTGCAGCGCCTCGCGGATCTCGTCGGAGTTCACCACCAGCGTCTTGGGCACGCCGGCGACCAGGTCGCGGCCCTTGACCTCGACGGTGAGCGGCTCCTCGAGCGGGTAGGCCGAGCCGATCTCCTTCTTGATGATCTCGGCCGTGCGCTCCCCGATGAGCAGGTTGTACTTGCGCTTGATGTACTGGACGATCGCCTCGTCCATCTTGTCGCCGGCGACCCGGATCGACTTCCACAGCACGATGCCGGCCAGCGCGATCACGGCGACCTCGGTGGTGCCGCCGCCGATGTCGACGATCATGTTGCCGCTAGGCTCGGTGATGGGCAGGCCGGCGCCGATCGCCGCCGCCATCGGCTCCTCGATCAGGTAGACCTCGCGGGCGCTGGCGGCGAGCGCCGAATCACGGACGGCGCGCTTCTCGACCTCGGTGATCCCCGACGGGACGCACACGATGACGCGCGGTCGCACCAGGGTGCGGCGCTGGTGCGCCTTCTGGATGAAGTAGCGCAGCATCGCCTCGGTGACCTCGAAGTCGGCGATGACGCCGTCCTTCATCGGCCGGATGGCGACGATGTTGCCCGGCGTGCGGCCGAGCATCTCCTTGGCTTCCTTGCCGACGGCGAGGACGCGCTTGGGCCCGCTCGAGTTGGCCTGCACCGCCACCACCGACGGCTCGTTGGCGACGATGCCGCGACCACGGACGAAGGTCAGCGTGGTCGCCGTCCCGAGATCGATCGCGAGATCGTTCGAGAACATGCCGTAGACCCAGTCGAACAGCACGGCTTAGACAACCCTCTTGGCGTCGCGTGTGATCATCGGGGAGTGCGCTTTGGTGGCTCGCCTGGTCAACGCGTGGATTCTCGCCGGAATTCCAAGCAGATGGGTCGACGCTCACACCGGGGAGCGGGCTGGAAGTAGCACGCGTGGAACGGTTGATGCAAGCGGCTTGCGGCAGGGGAAGCCGGGCGTTATAGAGTCCGCCCTTCCCGCCGCGGCCCCGCCGTAGCCGATCGAGAGTGCATTCCCATGCTCGAGAACATGCGCAAGCAAGGCGCGTCGATCTTCATCTGGCTGATCTTCGCCATCCTGATCGCGGTCTTCGTCATCAACTTCGGGCCCCAGTCCCCCGGATCGCAGGGGGGATGCAGCGGAGGTAACCGCACCTTCCTGACGGTGGGCGGCAGCAAGGTCGACGACGTCGGCTTCCGCTGGGCCATGAACCTGGTCCCGGGCGAGAACGACAGCGAACGCGCCGCCGTCGCCTTCGAGTCGCTCATCATGCGCGAGCTCCTGGCCCAGGAGGCCGAGCGTCGCGGCCTCCGCGTCCCGGACCGCTACGTCGATCACGTGATCGCCGACGGCCAGCTTCACTTCCAGGGCGCGCTGCTCCAGGAGGGCCGGACGTCGCTCGACTTCCGGCGCGCCTTCTACAACGAGGATCAGGTCTTCGACTACGCGCAGTTCAAGCGCTGGGTCCAGAACCGGGGCATGTCGGTCGGCAGCTACAAGCGCCAGCAGAATCGCGAGATCCTGGCCTCGACGATGGCGACCATCCTCATGGGATCGGTCCCGGCCAGCCGCGAGGAGGCCGAGGCCAGCTACGTGGCCAAGAACACCACCGTCTCGTTCGAGGCGGTGCGCTTCGACGCGCGCCGCTATGGCGACCGGCTGTTGATGGATGACGCCGCCCTCGACCGCTGGGCGGCTGCCCACGACGCCGAGGTCAAGGCGACCTACTCGCCCGAGGCCTGGAAAGGCAAGAAGCAGGTCCACATCCGCCGGGTCTCGCTCATCAAGACGGCCGACGCCACCGAGCCCACGCCGCCGCCCACGCCCGGCGCACCGACGACGCCTCCCGAGGCTCCGGCCGCCAAGGTCGATCCCAACCTCGCCAAGCTCCAGGCGATCCGCGCCGCCATCGTGTCCGGCAAGTCCACGTTCGCGGCGGCGGCCAAGGCCAGCGACCGCGATCCCCAGCTCGCCGCCCGCGGCGGTGATCTGGGCTGGCACGACGAGGGCGCGGCCAGCCTCTACGACCCCAAGCTCGACGAGGCGGTCAAGGCACTGGAGAAGGGCAAGGTCAGCGAGGTCGTCGAGACCGAAGAGGCGTTCACCATCCTGACCATCGACGATCGCCGCGAGGGCGATCTCACCTTCGACCAGGTCAAGCGTGAGCTGGCCGAGCCGCTGGCGCGCGACGCCATGGGCCAGGAGGCCGCCAAGCGAGCCGCCCTGTCGGCGCTCGCCGCGGCCAAGGGCAAGAACCTGAAGGACGTGTTCCCCGCCGAGAAGACCGGGCAGATCGACAAGGACTTCGTCGACGTGCCGGTGGAGTGGATGCAGACCGAGCCGGGCTCGGGCTCGGTGACCGGTTCGGGCTCGGCTTCGGGCTCGGGTTCGGGTCCGGGTTCCGGTCCGGGCTCGGGTTCGGGGTCGGCTCCGGGTTCGGGGTCGGCTCCGGGTTCGGGGTCGGGGTCGGTGACCGGTTCGGGCACCGGCACGGGGACGGGCACGGTGACGCCGCCAGCGGCGGCACCGGAGCTCAAGGCCTCCGACGAGGAGCTGCCGCCGCTGGCCGAGATGGAGCCGCCGACCCTCGAGACCTTCGGACCTATCGCGCGCACCGCCAACCGGACGCCGCTCGGCGAGTCGAAAGAGCTGGCCAGGGCGCTCTTCGAGGAGCTCACCACCGGCGCGCTCGCCACCCGGGTGTACGAGGTCCGGTCGAGCATCGTCGCCGCGCCCATGTACGTCCTGGTCCAGGTGACCGACAAGAAGCTCGCCGACGTGGAGGCGTTCAAGAAGGACGCCGAGCAGTACGTGGCCACGCTGTCGCGCGAGCGCGGCGGTCGCTACCTCGTCGACTGGCTCCGCCAGCGCTGCACGTCGATGGTCGAGAAGAAGCAGATCGCGCCGCTGTGGGCCGCGGTGCAGGGCTACGACGATCAGGGCAACAAGCTCCCCATCGTGTACGCCCCCTGTATGTCGTTCAACGTCCGGTGATACGCTCCTGGCGCGTTGACGACCGCGCTGCCGTTCACGCTCCGTTCCGAGGGGGACGGAGTCCGGCTCGCCCTCGGTGATCTCGAGGCGATCGCGAACCTGCGCGTGGACCTCGAGCTCGAGGTCCCCGACGACGGCAGCGGGCCCGTCACCGACGTCGAACGCTACCAGCGGCGGCGCACTCGACTGGGGGCGCTGGCGGTGCGGGTCGACCAGGTCGCGCTCGACCGCCACGCCCTTTCGCGCACGGCGGCGCTGGCCGCCGAGGGCCTCGCCCTGGTCAGCGCGCGGATCGGCGACGGCGACCTCTCGGTGACCGCCCGCGTCGCCGATGGGCTGGCCTCGGCCGATGTCTCGTTCCAGGTGGTCGCGGTGGCGCGCGGCGGCGTGGTCCGCCTGCTCGCCACCGCGGTGCGCGTGCACGGTCACCTGCCCACGCCGGGCCCGCTGGTGGCCCACCGCATCCTCGAGCTGGGGCTGGGCGTCAGCGACGGCGTGCGTGCCGTCGGGCTGTGCGAGTTCGAGCTCGACGCGGTCACCGCCATCCTGTGGCGGCTCCTGCCCGCCGCCGGCTGGCGTCTGCCGGCCGTGCACGGCATCGGCGTGATCGGGCTGCGCGCGGGCAAGGGCACGGTGGTGCTGTCGTACGGCGCCGGCGTCGTCGGAGAGCTGGCCACCACCGCCGCCGCTCGCCAGCTCGCCATCGCCCACGAGGCCATGCGCTCGGCCGACGAGCTGGTCCGCACCGGCTCCCTCGACGAGGCCATGCGCGGCTACCGCGCGCTGCTCGCCGCCGCGGGTCCCGATCAGCCCGCGCTGCTCGAGCGCATCCTGTCGATCGCCGCCGCCCGCCCGAGCTGGTTCGCCGACGGGCTCGAGCTGTCGCGCCAGGCCCTCGCCCGCTGGCCCGACGTCCCGGCCGCGTACGCGGCGCTGGCCTCGATCGCGCTGGCCAAGGGCGACACCGCCGAGGCCGCGGCGCGGCTGACCGGGCTGTCCGACGTCGCCGCCCGGCTCGGCGATGGGGGCGCCGCCGCGCTG
>SXGT01842449.1_pt1 | contig 13990 bp, 11 predicted proteins | sample 3176221 | NCBI WGS metagenome assembly SXGT01 (sample SAMN11356862, study PRJNA531348) | freshwater metagenome | isolation source: freshwater sample F1-120 | place: China: Fuxian Lake, Yuxi | collected 2017-12-25 | reverse complement strand
CGGCCCGTGCCACCAAAGGCCTAGCCGATGCGCTGCCCGCGGTGCAACTACGAGCAACCAGACGCAGCGGAGTGCGCGGCCTGTGGCGTGATCGTGCAGAAGGCACTGGCGGCGGCAGCGCGCGGTGGCGGCGCATCCGGCGCGCCGGCCTCGGTGGCGCGGCGCCAACCGTCGGGCAACGGTGACCAACCCGCTCCGGCTGCCGCGGAGGTGAGCGCCGCGGTCCCTCCGCCGCCGCCCGGACCCTCGGCGGCAGCGGCAGCGGTCCAGAAGGCTAGCGACGCGGTCCACAGGCTGCGCGGTGCCATGGTCGACATGCGCGCCACCGGGTCCGGCGTCGCGACGCTCTCCCCTGTATCTCGTGCCCAGCTGCTGCGCGAGCTCGGCGAGATGACCAGCCAGGGCGTGCCCTTGCCGCGGGCGGTCTCGGCGCTGGCCGGCGCCATGCGCCGAGGGGAGCGGGCGAAGGCGCTAACGGCGCTCGCAGCCAGCCTTCAGCGCGGCGATTCGCTTGCTGCCGCGCTGCAGATGGCCGGCTTCGACCCGCTCGAGGTCGCGTTGGTCCGCTCGGCAGAGCTCAGCGGAAGCGTCGGCCCGGCGCTGGTTGCGCTGGCGCGGCGCCTGCAACACGCCATCGAGATCGGCCAGCAGATCCGCGCCGGCCTGGGCCAGCCGTTGATGTTGGCGCTGAGCGGCGCGGCCCTGCTGCCGGCACCCCGGGCCATCGCAGACGGCTTCGGCGCTTGGGCAGCGGCGGCCGCCATCGGCGTGATCGCGGTCTTTGTCGTCGCCGGCGTGCTGCTGTTTGGGGCGCCATGGCTGATGCGGGCGCCGGCGGCCCGCGCCCGCTTGCTGGCGATCGGCGCCGCCCTGCCGATCGTCGGCGGCTGGATCAGCCATCGGCGGTACTCCTTGCTGTTCGGCGCGCTGGCGCCCGCTCTCCAAGCCGGCATCGCGCTCGATGATGCCTTGACCATCGCTGGCGAGGCCGTCGGGGAGCCGACGACGGCGTTGACCGCGCGCGCCGTGGGCGCCGAGGTACGACGCCAGGGCGGTCTCGCCGAGGCGGCGCGCAAACTCCCCGGCGTGGACGAAGAGACGCTCGGGCGGCTGGCGACTGCGGAGCTGACAGGCGACCTCGCCGGCGTGTGCCAAGAGCGCGCGACCACCTTTGCCCAGCGCCACATCGCCTCGATGGCCGCCGCGGCCCGTGCGTTGCGTTTCGGCGTGGCGACCGCTGTCACGGTGGCGATCGCGATCAGCATCGTCGGCCAGCTGGGTAAGATGATCGGCGATCCGATGGCGATGTTGCCTGCGGGCGAGCGAGGCTCGCTGGAGCGAGAGCTGCAGCGCGCAATGCCGCAGTTGGGCAGCGGCATCCTCGGTGCGCCTGGCGCCGGCGCGGCGCCTGCGATCGACGAGGCCGACCTGCTTGACCCTGACGGGGCGGCGCGCCGGCGACGCAAGCGGAGCGCGGCTCCCTAGCGTCGCCCGTCGTTGGGCCTTGTCGCTCGCCGCTGCTCGAGATCCAAGCGGCGCTGACGCTGCAGCGCGCCGGGCGCAGGCGCTGGCGCTGGCGGGATGCTGCGGTGCGGTCGACACCACCGCGCCCCCCGACGATGGGGCCGGATTGGGCCAACGCCTTGACGCTCCTCTACCTCCGACGCCGCTCCGAGAGAGGAGTCCGGCTACGCTGCGATCCGCCGATGTCGAATGAGGCTGGCCTCCGTCGGCTAGCCGAGCCGATTTTGCCGCGACGGCGATGTGCCGAGCCAGGTGCGGATCGAGCCTCCGGCAGAGGGCTCAGATCAGCCGGGCGCCGAGCTCGCGGTTCGGCGCGTAGGGCCTCTCGGTGGCCATGCGCCGCGCGTCGGGCCGCGACCGCTTGTCGGAGCCCGGTGGCCGGGCTGCTCCCGCGACAGGCGGACTCCGCAGGGTTCAGCGGACGGAAAGTAGACGATCGACAATCATGCGAGACGATCGCCGAGCGCTGGCGCCGACTCTTCGCCTGGCACTTGTCGATCGCTGAGTGCTACTAGACGATCGTGTGACAAGCGCCAAGCAGGCGATCGACGCGGCTGATCTGTGGGGCATTCGAGCGGGCGGATTCGCGGCTTTCCTGCGCGTACGCAGCCATTTACATGACATCCTCGGCACCGACCAACGAAGCATGATCATCGGCGCAGCGGGTTCAACGTCAGCGGTGCGTCGCTGAGGGCCGGTCGCCTGTTCACCCCAGAATGGCGCCACGTGAGGCGTACTACTATTGTATTTCTGCACGCTTGCCTGCGATGCGCGCGGCGCGGCGGCGAGGTTTGGAGGTCGCCTGCGGAGGTCAACGTCAGCACTTTTTTGGAGTCGATTGTTGTCAAGTAACTCGACCTGCGCGATGCTTCGCCCTGCCAGCCACCCCGGCGCCAAGCCGGTGAAAGCTCGTGTCCCCACACGCGTTTCCGACCGAAGCCGCCCCGAATTTCCGGAGGCAGTTGTGCTAACACAGCTTCCTGCCTCCCATTGCCGCACCGACGGAGCCCGCCGTGCCGAGCCTTGCCGCCATGAACCGAGATGACGCCACGTCCGCCCCCTCTTCTCTGCCGCGCAGCGCCGTCCGCGCCGATGGCGGCGCCGACGCCAAGGGTGAGGGCCGCGCGGTCGGCAAGCGCGAGGGTCGCGCCGACGCACGACCTGGCCGTGCGCCGCGCCATGAGACCCGTGCCCGCTCGCAGACGACCCCAGCTCGCCGCTTGACGCGGGCCGAGATCGCCGCCGGAGTCGCGCTTGCCGACGACATGGACTATCGCCGGCCACGGACCCGTGCGGACTGCGAGAATGGCATGCGGCCATGCCCGTTCGTCTCGTGCCGCTACCACCTCTACCTGGACGTCAACCCGACGACTGGGTCCATGAAGCGCAATTTCCCCGACCTGGAGGTGTGGGAGATGCCCCACACCTGCGCCCTCGACGTCGCCTCGCAGGGTGGCGTGACGCTCGAAGAGGTCGGCGAGATCATGAACCTGACCCGCGAGCGTATTCGCCAGCTGGAGCAGGCAGGGCTTGAGCGGCTGCAGCAGGAGTCCTTCGTCTCGGAGGCGCTGCGTCTGGAAGGCAAGGCCTAACCCGTGCGGCAAGCGCTGCTGCTCGGGGCTGTCGATGGCGAGGCCGCCCACCAGGCGCTCTTCGCCGCCGCCGACGCCCTGACCCGAGCCGGCTACGTCGTGCTGGCGACGAGCGCCATTGGCAATGCCCTCGGCCGCGCCGGACGGATAGCGCTTCCGATCGAGCTCCACACCCGCGAGCCAGCGCTGGTCGGCGGGCGGTTCGAGCTGGCCCACCTCCGCGTGGTCGCAGCCGTCGGCGGCGAGTTTCGAGACGCGCGCGAGGCCGAGGCGCTGCGCGGGCGCAACGTGACGCCGATCGAGATCGTCTGCGGCCAGCTGCCGGTGTCGGGCCGGGCGCTGGGCACAGACGCCAGCGGCGCGTTCGTCGGCGCGGCGTCTTTTCGCCGTTCACCTTGGCTCCTGCATGCCGCCGTCATCGAGTCTGCGTGCGTCCACGCCGACGATGTCCTGGTGGTGAGCGATCCTGGCCGACTGCCCGAGTTGCTCAGCGCCATGCGCCCAGGTGGGCTCGGCGCTGCGCAGCGGGCAGCGTTGGCGGCGGAAGCGTGGCGACAAGTCGGCGCCTTTCGCGTTATGGCGGCCGAGCTGCTCGGACTCCCCAGCGCCGTCTCGGAGGTACGCGATGAGCCCGACCGGCCAGGTGGCGGCCGGGTGGCGGTTCCACAGCGCTCGGTGACCCGCATCTCCGGACCGTTCATCGACAGCGTCGACGCCGTGGTCGCGCGCCCGCTGCCTGTCGCTGGGGCGACGACCCGTGCTTCTGGCGCCTTCGAGGTGGCGCCTGAAGCGCTGCCGAGCAGCCGCATCTCGGGCGCGCACGCCGTGGTCGAGGTCGGCCCAAATGTCCAAAACACGACCCCAGCTGACGACCTCGCGGCGGTCAACGGCCTCGCCGCGGCCGACAACCTCGCCGCAGCCGACGCCGACGCCAATGCACCTGCGGCGGCAGAATCGCACCACGGTTGGCCCGAGCTGCGATTGGACGGTCGAGCCAGCGTCACTTTGCCGACCGCGGCGCAACCGGCCTTGGTGACTGCGGCGGCGACGGTCGAAGCCATTGAGCCGGCCCGCCGCGCCGATCTTGCGGCGGCGCTTGCGGTCCTCACCTTGCTCGGCGAGCCGGCGGTCGTCATCGCCAGCGGCGGCCTGCCGTGTGTCGCGGTGCGGCAGGTCGGGTCGCCGGTGCGGGCCCTCTTGCGGGCGTTCGCCACCGATCCGCTGGCCCTGCAGGGCGGCACCCTGGCGACGACGATCGCGCTCGATCTGACCGCAGCGCGTTCGCTGATCGAACCGCCCGGGGCTGCCCTCGGACGCATCGCGTGGGTCGAAGCCGAAGATGAGGCGGTAGCGGTGCTCTCCGCTGATCCCGGTGCGCGCACTCTGCAGTTCGATCACCGACCGGGAGCGAGTCACAGCCTCGCGTGTGACGCGCTTGGCGCTTGGTTCATGCCGCGGCGCACGTTGCCTTCGGCGCAGATGCTAGCGTCTAAGCTCTCGGTTCGACTGCCTGCAATCGGCGCGCCTAGCGCGGCGGCGGCGCTGCGCCTCGGCTTGGCCCTGTTGCGCGCCCTGCCCGGCCGCAGCGCGGTCGCCGTCCACGCCGAGATGGCGTTTGCCATCGTCGGCGGCCAGGCCCACGTCAGCGACGCGCTGCAGATCGCGATCGCCAAAGTGCGCAAGCCGCCGACCGGCACCTTCTTGATCGCTAACGCCGCGCCGCCCGACCTGCGGGTGGTGCAGCCCTGGTTGGCGTTCCCCGCCCCTGTGGCCTTCGTCGATCTCGCGCCAGGCGCCGAGGTGCCCGCGGGACAGCCCGGGGCGCCGCTGTTGATGGTGACCGCCGCCGAGCTTGACGCCTGGGCCGCGGCTGAGGCGAAGGGGTAGCGTACCCGTCGCTCTTGCCAGCGGCGCCTGGGGCGGCGGTGACGCTGTGGCGCCTAGCGCCGCGACGCCGCCACCACCGACAGCTCGCCGACCGCCCCCCTGTTACTCCGTCCCGGCCGGTGCGCTGCTCGGCGCCATGCGTCGATCGGACGCCCGTTGCTGGTGGCGCCAGAATCCACCGGGGTCTGAGCGCGGCGCGGCTGCTTGACGCGACCAGCCACAGCAGCCGAAGGTTGGGGCCCGGGAGGCTGTGGTCGATGCAGGTGCGCTGTGGACAATGCAATGCGGGTTATACGCTGCCTGCAGACCGGCTCGCACCTGGGCGTCGGGTCCAGTTCGCCTGCCGCCACTGCGGCGAGCGCATCGTCGTACAGATCCCGTTAGAAGGCGCCGGCGTCGACGCCGCTTCGGGTCATGACCTCCACGCCGACAAGATGATCGCTCAGCCCGCTGGAGCCGCGCCGCGCCCTGTCTCCCACCTTTCTGCCCCCTACGAAGCCGCCACCGCGTCGCCTGCGGCCGCCTCGCTTGGGCAGAGCCGGGCCGCGGCGGCGCCGAGCGGCGGTCAGGCCGCACCACGCCAAGAAGATGCGCGGTGGTTCGTCGCGGCGCCAGACGGCAGCTATCGCAAGCTCAGCGAGGGCGAACTGGCCGGCGAGATCGCGAACGGCGAGATCAGCGGCGACGTCCTCTGCTGGCGCAAGGGTTTCGGAGCCTGGCTGCCGCTGCGGCAGAGCGACCGGTGGGCGGGTCTTTTCGCCGCCTCACCGGCGCCCCTCGCCGCAGCCTCGGCCGCAGCGCTTCAGGACGCACAGCAGGCCGCGGCGACGGCCGACGAGCCTGGCCTCGCCACCGCCGAGTCGTCGGAGGCCGCTTCTGCAGCGACCAGTGGGTTGAGGCCGCGGCGGCGCACTGACGTCGGGCTCGGTACCTCCGGCGGTTTGACCGAAGACGGCGCCGCCCGCACCTCGGAGCCACCAGGCGCCGCCGTGGAGGCCACGCAGGCGATCGCCACGGCCGATGTGCCGGTGATCGACGACCGCGCCGTGGCGGCGGCGGCGGGTCACCAGAGCCGCGACGGCCACGCCCGCGAGATGTCGGTAGCGGCCATCGCCGAGCGGATCGCCGCGCAGCCGGCGAGAGCCAACAGCCCAGCGCGTGTCGTGGGTGTCGCCAGCGGGGAGGGCAGCCAGGCGGCGGTGTCGCTGCCGGTCTTTCGACCTTCACGGCCTGAGCCACCGTCAGGACCGGCGGTCCGGGTGCGCCCACGCTTGCCCGACCGGCGCGCCCAGTCTGGTGTGCAGCGCGCCGCATCTTCGGCCGTGGAGTCGGCTGCGGCGGCAGAGGCGCTGCGCGCGCCAGCCCGTCGCCCAGAGTCCGCCGCCCCAGGTCATGGCGTCGTCCCCGGCGAGGCGTCCGCGATCGGCGATGGGCGCTCGGCCGCCGGAAGTGACATCGATGGCGCCTGGGCGCCGGCGACAGACACCTACGTTGGTCCGCGCGACGGCTTCACGCGACGTGTCGGCGACGCCCAGGACCGCGAGCGCTTGTTGGCGATGGTCGGTGCAGAGAGCCGCGCCCAGGCAGAGCTGCGGCGTTGGCAGTGGATCGGCCTCGGCGCCTCGCTTGCAGCGATCGTCGGGCTCGCCATCGGCGCTTGGGCGACCGTCGCCGCCCGTCGCGCGCAGCAAGACCGCGCCGCTTGCCTACAGGCGCTGCAGGCCAGCGGCGCCGAGGCGGCACGAAGCGCATCGACCGCCGAAGGACGCCACGCGGCGGCGCTCCGCGCTGGGCGCGCGGCTGCGGCGGCGCCGAGGCTGTCTACCACCGACGAGAGGCCGCCACCGAGCGCCGCGCCCGAAGACGATCCACCCGCCACCACCGACGCCGACGAGGCGGTCCGAGAAGAGCTACGGTGACCATCCCAACCACGCCCGCAGACCATCGCCGCCTCGACTATGGCCGCCAGCTCGAAGACTTCGAGGTGGGCGCAGGCTACCAGCACCCCTTTGAGGTGACGGTCGACGCCGCGATCGTCGGCCCGTACATGGCGAGCTTCATCGACGCGACGCCGCTATGGAGCAGCGATCGGGTCGCCCGCCATCACGGCCTCGCGCGCCGTCCCGTGCCACCGCATCTGCTGCTCAACCTCGGGCTCTCTTTCTCCGTACACGACACCTCGCAGCAGGCGATCGCCCACCTCGCCTACGTCCGCGTCGCCTTCCCCAAGGCGCTACCGATCGGCGGCACCGTGCGCGGCGCGACGCGCGTCCTGGAGGTCAAGCCGAGTGGCGACGGCAAGCGCGGCGTGGTGACGGTCCACACCGTGCTGGTCGATGAGGACGGCGACCGCGTGCTCGATCTCGTCAGGCGGGCGCTGATCCGCGGCGGACAGCTGCAAGCCCGGCCAGCGCTGCCGGTGGTCCCCGTCGCTAGCGCCGACGCCGATACGCTGCTCGGCCGCCTGCCGGTGTCGACGTTCGCTGACGCAGTGGTCGCGACCGGGCCCGATCGCTCCTTTGTCCCGCCTCTGTTCGGCCACTTCGAAGATCTCAGACCGGGCCTGACGCTGGTGCATGCCAATGGCCGCACCGTCAGCGAGAGCGAGCACATGCAGCTGTCTGCGATCTGCCGCAACAGCCACCCGCTGCATTGGGACGCGATCTATAGCCAGGCCTCGAGCTTCACGGGCGAGCGGGTGGTCTACGGTGGCCTTGTGCTAGCGTGGACGTTGACCCAGGCCAGCGTCGACGTCGGGGGCCACGTGTTGTGGGAGGCCGAGTGGAGCGACGGCGCACACCCAGCCCCAGTCCAGGCCGGCGATACCCTCTTTGCCTGTAGCCGTGTCCTCGCCGCCCGCGCCCTGTCCGACTCCGTCGGCGAGGTGATCCTTCGCCACGTCGGCGTCAAGAATGTTCGACCCGAGGCGCTGCTCGCCGCCGGCGCCGACCTCTTCACCGCTGAGCGCGAAAAGCCGACGCAGGTGGCCGAAGGTGAGCTCGATCGCCGAGTGCCTGAGAAGGTCGTCGAGATCACGCGGCGCGTGCTGGTGCGCCGGCGGAGCCCGGCCTAGCGGACGAGCGCACACGGCTTGGCGGCGGCGCTTGGCGCGCCGGAGTCCCAAGGCGTCTGGGCTGCTGTGCTGCGGCCGCGCCACCAGAGCCTCCGCGAACCTGCAGCGGTCTGCGCCTCCCCAGGCGTCGGCCTCGGCGTCGCCGCTTGGGGCGGCTCTACCCTGCGACCATGGCCGAGGTCGTCAGTCTCAGGGCGAGGCCTGAACGCCGCCGCTCAGGGCAAGCGCAGGGCGAGCTCGAAGGGCAGCAGCACGCCCTGGCGATTCCAATGCACCTTGCCCTCGCCGTCGAGGATGATCGTAGTGGGCAGCGCCGTGACCCCCAGCTGCCGCGACAGAACGCCGCCGTCGGCGATGACGCGGAAAGATCGCGGCTTCTCGGCGATGGAGGCCCGCACGTCCTCTGGATCATCGGCGGCGATGGCGACGACCTCGACCTCCGGGTGGCCGCGGGCGAAGGCGTCGACGGTCGGCGTCGTCAGCGTGCAGGCGTGGCACCAGGTGGCGTACACGTAGAGGACCGTGGTCTTGCCCGGCGTCGGCGCCCGCCAGGACGCGCCGGCTAGGTCGACGGCCTGCAGGCGCAGCGACGCGCCATCTCCCAGCGGCCCGCCAACCCACGCCGTCATCCCAATAAACAGCAATAAGAACAAGATAGTCGACGTCAGGCCAGAGCGCAGCCAGCCGAGGGCGCGCCGAGCGAGCGTCGGAACCTGCGCGGTGGTGTTCGCCAGCGCCGCCTCCGAGTCTGCCATCTCCGCCTCCTCGCCCGCAGCGCGGATCCTCAGTCTAGGAGTCGCCAGGGCCAGGCGGTGTATCATCGGCCAAGTCCCGGCGGGCGGGGCCGCCAACGCTGAGCTACGCCGCTTCAGGCGCCAAGGTGCTGGCGGAGCGTCGCGAGCAGCGCCGCGCAGGACCGATCGCAGATGTCAAAGACCGACTGAAATCCAAGGGCACCACCGTAGTAGGGGTCAGGGACGTCTAGCTCGTCTGGGACAGGGTCGAACTCGCGCAGCAGGCGCACGCGGGCGCTGTCGGCAGGGCTGCGTGCGAGGTTGAGCACGTCACGGCGGTTGGTGCGGTCCATGACGATGATCCAGTCGAACCGCTCGAAATCCTCAGCGACAAAGGGGCGAGACGTGCCGGGGAGCGCGACGCCGCGGCTTGCGCTGGCGGCGAGGGTGCGCGGGTCGGCTCGCTCGCCGCGGTGCGCCGCTGAGGTGCCCGCGCTGTCGATGATGAACGCGTCGCGGAGCCCTGCCCGCTCGACGTGGTGTCGAAAGAGGCCCTCAGCTTGTGGAGACCGGCAGATGGTGCCGAGGCAGACGAAGCAGACCCGCAGCTGCCGAACCGAGACCTTGGCCATCGCTCGCCTCGCACGGGGAGACTCTGCGGTTGCCGGCCAAGACGGTCGGCTTCGCGCGGCGACCCTACCATCCAAAGGCAGCGCTAGGCCAACGACCGACGCGTCCCCACTGGAGGCCCATGCGCCGGACACGAGCGGCGTCGCGCCCGCCGCTGCGCGGGCGGAGTCCCTCGCGCTGGGCCTGGCGCGCTCGGACTTCATCGCGCGGTGCATCCGGCGCCGCGTTCGAGCGCACTCAGCGTGGGGCTGCTGGCGCCGCGAGCCGGCCTGACCCGCCCCGGCTCCAACCATCAAGATTGGGCGGCTCGGCGCCGGCGGCCGGAATGCAGCGGAATTAGGTGTCACGTTCCGGCTCTGCGCGACCCGTGGCGCGACCCGTTTAGCGCTCACGGCATCCAGCTGGCCGCCGATCGAGGCGGGCGCAGGGCGCGCGGCTCTCGCCTCAGCGCGCAGGCTGCGCAATGGGGTGGCGAAGGAGCGCTACTCGGCGGCGCGGCTACGGTTGCGAAGCGTGGGGGGTGCCCGCTTTGGCCGTCGGCTGCCAGCGGGTGCCAGCCGGATCACAACGGAGCCGTCGACAACCATGAGCTCAATTCGGCTGTCTGGCTGAATGCCAGCCTCGCGCAGCAGCGGCCTGTCGATGATAACTCCGTAGCTGTTGCCAATAGTCGCGAGCTTTTTGATCATCCAACCCTCTACGCTCGTGCAGCGCACGCGCATGACGAGAAAGGGCGACGGGCCCTGACTGCCACGATTATGCAGATGGGCGCCCCTGGGTGTACGAAGATCCGTGAATGTCAGAAAAGGATTGCTCACAATCGTTCGTATGACATTCTGAATCTCCATCACGGTCGATAGGTTACGCAGACATCGCCCGACCGGGATGCGTGAAGGCGGCCCAGTGTGTCGTGCGGGCGTCCGACTTACAGCGCTTTGACAGAGGGCGTCGCGCCCCGTCATCCTGCGCGGCATGCACGGCCCCTTCAGCCCTCGCGACGCCGCCAGCAACGCTGCCATGGCGCATCCGAGGCGCGGTGCGATCGTCGCTGGCAACGGCGCCACGCGAGGCTGTTGGCGCGCCATCGCTTTCTTGATCGCCGCGCTGATGGCGACGCCACAAAGCTCGGCGCGCCCCCGTGCCCTGCCCACTGCCGTTCAGGCCCGGGGCGCGCGCGGCAAGAGCCAGCCAGGCCCGAGCGCCAAGGCGGCCGCTGTTCGCAAGGGCAGCGCCAACAAGGGCAGCGCCAACAAGGGCAGCGCCAAGAACGGCAGCGGCGGCAGGGCGAAGGCCTCGCACGCGAGCGGCGGTGGCGGCAAAGGCAAAGGTAAAGGCAAGGCCACAGGCAGAGGTCGGGGAGAGGCCAACGGCAAAGCGCGCCGTCGAAGCCCGGCCGAGGTCAAGCGCCTGCTCAAGGCGTGCGCCAGCAAAAAGGCCAGCAAGTCAGCGCAGTGCCGAGAGTTTTCGGCAGAGCGCCGCCGCCAAGCCGAGGAGGCGGCGCTGGCGCGCTGCCGCAAGAAGCCGCACGCCAAGACCAGCGCGTGCAAAAAGCTGCTGGCGGCCCAGCGAGCCAAACAGCGCTCGACGTCGATCTGCGGTCGGCGTTATGGAACCGCTCGCAAGAAGGAGTCTGTGGCCCGGTTTGCCCGGCGCAACGGCGCCCGCGAGGCCGAGATCCGCCGCTGGAACGACCTCGGGCCGTCTGCCAAGCTGAAGGGTGGCCGGCGCTACATCGTCTACAAGAGCCCCTACGAGGGGGAGCGGCTGCGCGACGGCGTGCTCCTGGTCGCAGAAGAGGGAGTGCTGTCGATGCAGCGACCCGAGCGAGGCTACGGCCGCCCCGCGCTGGTGGCCGCGATCGCGCTGGCAGCGCGGGCCGTCCAGCAGACCGAGCCGCGGGGCAGTCAGCTCGTGGTCGGCGATCTCTCAAAAGAGGGCGGAGGTTGCCTTCCACCGCACCGCAGCCACCGCGGCGGTGTCGACGCCGACATTGGCTACTACCACCTCGGGGGCCGCCAGCGCGGCTGGCTCGGCCTCGCGACCCCGGAGGATCTCGACGCTGATCGCACGTGGCAGCTGCTCGTCGCCCTGCGCGCCACCGGGCGGTTGCGCTACGCCTTCATCGACTACGACCTGCAACCCGAGCTGCACGACGCGGCGGTCCGGGCCGGCGAGTCGCCGAGCGCGTTGGCCTCGATGTTCCAATACCCTCGACCGCGAGAGGCCAGCAAGTCCGGAGTGATCCGTCACCTGAAGGGCCACGCCGACCACATGCATGTGCGGCTCGCCTGCGCCGCCGAGCAGCCCTGCGAGGTCAGCGAGGCCGAGCGTCAGAGCATCGCTGCGACCGATCTGCCGATGCGCGGTCGCGTGGGTCGAGAGGGGCGGCGGCGGAGCCTCGCGTCGCCGGCGCGCCTCGTCCTGTCGCCAAGTCCGCTCTGAGCGAGGTTGCGCGGTGGCTTCGACTGCGCTAGCGTACAAACCGGTTCGGAGCGGAAGGTGCAGCCCGATTTGGGGAGCGGTGCTTGGTCGGCGGAGCCAGCGGGCCACCGGAGCGATAGTCGACACCGAAGCAGCGTAAGGCGACACCGCAGCGGCGTAAGGCGATACCGAAGCACAGAGACTAGAGGCAGAGGCGAGGGCAAGGACGCCCAACCCACCTGGACACGAGGCAGCACCAGAACAGGCGAGTCGGACCACCAAAGGCACAGCGAGAGCGCCACTACCGACGAGTTGGCAAAGCCACGACGATGCGCCGCACAGCGGCGAGACCAGGAGCATCAGCGTCATGACGTTCTACATCCAGCGCGACGGCCAGCCACAGCAGTACTCGATCGAGGCCCTGGCCGAGATGGTCAAGAACGGCCAATTGCGGGCCGATGAGTACGTCTTTGACGGGCGCACCCAGCAGTGGGTGGGCGCGACCTCGGTCGCCGAGCTCGCCGACGCGTGGCGTGCGGCCCAGGGCGGCGGCAACCCCGCGGCGTCGGCCAAGCCGGCGGCAGAGGCCAAGAAGCGGTCGAGCAAGAAGTTCAGCGAGACCTCGTGGTTCATGTCGGCTGTCACCTACGAAGAGGGCGGCCTGACCCCGAGCGAGCTGCCCGACATGGACGTCGGCGACAAGTTCGAGAACCTGCCGCCAGTCCCGGACGAGCTTCGCAAGAAGTTCTCGCTGTCGGTCGGTGATCTCGAAGACGGCAAGAAGAAGAAGTAGCAGCGGCCGCCACGGCGGCGCGCACTGTGGTCGCCCCGGCAGCAGCGGCGAACGGCGCGCTGTGGATTGTCAGCGATGCGGTACACACGATGGGCCGATGACGGCCCCTCGGTCTCTGTGCTCGGCTTTGGCTGCTGGGCGGCGGGCGGCCTCTGGTGGGGCGAGTCCGTCGACGACGACGCCGCGATCGCGGCCATGCGCACCGCATGGCAGGCGGGCGTCACCCTCTTCGACACAGCTCCGCTCTACGGCCACGGCCATGCCGACCGCCTGCTGGCCCGCGCGCTGGGCGATGATCTGCCGCTTGCGGTCGTCGCGACCAAGTGCGGGATCCGCGTCGACGGGCCAGGCCAACACGCTGAGAGCGACCTCAGCCCGGCTCACCTAGTAGCAGACATCGACGCCAGCCTGCGTCGGCTTGGCCTGCAGCAGCTGCCGTTGGTCCAGACCCACTGGCCCTGTCAACGCGGCACACCGCTGGAAGAGACCCTGCAGGCCCTCTCGGCGCTGCGCCGCAGCGGCAAGGTCGCGGCGTTCGGGCTCTGCAATGAGCGCGGAGAGACCTTGGGTCGTGCCACGCAGCTTCTGGCGGCCTCTGGCGAGGCGCCGATGGCGACCTTTCAGACGCCCTACTCCCTGCTGCGCCGCGAGTACGAGCAGCAGCTGCGCGGCGCCGTGGCCGCCATCGCGCCGCCGCCGATGGTCCTCTGTTACGAGCCGCTGTGCCGCGGCCTGCTGACCGGCAAGTTCACCGCTCGTCAGCGCTTTCCGCAGTCTGACCTGCGCGCTCGCGACGAGCGCTTCCAGGGCGATCGTTACCTGCGCGCGCTGGCGCTGGTGGCGCGGCTCCAGCTGGTCGCCGACCGCGTGGGCGAGCCCGTGGCGGCGCTGGCCCTCTCCTGGCTGTTGCGCCAGCCGCACGCCGACGTCGCCCTCTGCGGCGCTAGGAGCCCGGCGCAGGTCCAGGAGCACCTTCGCGCGGTGGCGGTGCTCGATGGCCTCGACGACCCGGAGAGCGAGATCTCGCGTCGCTGGCCGGTCGTGCTGCAGTTGGTCGGCGGCTGGCGCGGCTGAGCGTACCGAGCGGCAGCGTTCACGGCTGGCTCAGCGCGCTCAGTCGATGTCAGGCAAACCACCACCGCCGCCCTTGCTGCCGAAGTCGACCTGGCTGAGCAGCCACTCTTTGATGAAGCCGTCGATGCCTCCATCGAGCACGGCGTCGGTGTTGGTGGCTTCGAACCCGGTCCGATGATCCTTGACCAGGCGATAAGGCGCCAGCACGTAGCTGCGGATCTGGCTGCCGAAGGCGATGCCCATCTTCGCCGCCTCGATCTCT
>SXGT01622513.1_pt1 | contig 13993 bp, 5 predicted proteins | sample 3176221 | NCBI WGS metagenome assembly SXGT01 (sample SAMN11356862, study PRJNA531348) | freshwater metagenome | isolation source: freshwater sample F1-120 | place: China: Fuxian Lake, Yuxi | collected 2017-12-25 | reverse complement strand
CCAATGCCGGCGCAGCTAATTCAATCTATGGCCTGAATTTGATTCCCAATCTGGGTGGCGTAACTGCGTTCGAAGGAACCATCCGCAATTCAAGTGGTGGAAAGCAGCAGAATCTAACCGTGAACGGTGAAGTGGCGCCATCGGTGGGAAATCCGCTTGGTGTGCAGGTCTTCGGTGCCAACAGTTCGCTCGAACATACCGGTACCACCACGGTACAGAACGCCTCGGTTCTGTTCAATGGAACGACAACCAATCTTGGCGCGTCGGTGACAGATAAAGCCGCTGCGTTTCGTCTGAATAACTACAGCGTTGTCGGTGGAACGGGCACGATCGGGTTGGCATCAAACGTTGAATTCCGTGTCGAAGCCAGTCAGGCGACCCAGCGAGGCACGCTCATGCCCGGTGACAGTCGCGCCGGGGAAAATCCGATCGGTGTGTTGACCATCGGTACAGAGGGAAACAACAACCTCGTCTACTTCCGTCGTAACGGTACCCTGATGATTGATATCGACGGTGCCTTGAGTGATCGATTGCATGTCATCGGCAATCTGAATCTGACCAACAACAATACGAACCCGGCTTTCGCTGGCCAAGGCTTGGTTGAAAATTCGCTGGAAGTTCAGCTGCTTGGAACACCGACGCTCGGCAGTTATACGATTGTCACCTACACCGGCACTCTGACCGGGCAATTTGAGACCTTTGCAAGCGTGACCGCGCTGGGCTATTCAATCGATTACAGCATCCCGGGGCAGATTAACCTCATTGTTCCACAGGCGCAGGTGCCCGAACCTGCCGGGTTGGCGCTGATTTCCGGGATGGGTGCAATGCTGCTCACCAGGCGTCGTCGGTGATGCCCTGTCATGGCAATCTACTGAAATCGTGCGCTACTAACGGGCTGGGTTGTCTGATATCATCGTCAGTCACCCAAGCCCGTTTGTTGTTTTCGCAGGAGTAGAAGGATTGGCAGCGGCTCAACGAAAGCGCAACAAGCAGAAGCGGCCAACACTGCTTCGTGATCTTCGGCAACGGATCGTCGGTGGGGATTGGAAGCCCGGCGAGAAGCTCCCTTCGCGCGAAGTATTCGAGCAGATGCTCGGCGCCAGTCGGGTCACCGTTCAGCGGGTCTTCGACAAACTAGTGCAGGAAGGGTTTGTCGAGGTCAACGGTCGCAGGGACACGCGCATCGCGCTCGAACCGCCTCACCTTACACGGTACGCACTGGCGTTCCCGACCAATCCGTCTTCGTCAACCATTCGCTGGAACAGGTTCTGGGGCGCGTTGCACGATGTGTCGATGAACCTGCGGCGTTCCGATGATTCGGCGACCGTGTTGCCGTTCTTCAACATCGACGGCCACCAGGACGTTCACGATTACCAGCAGTTGTTGCTCGCGATGCGCCACCACCTCGTCGCTGGGATTATTTTTCCTTCGTATCCGAGTGAGATGCTGCTGAAATCACCACTGATGAAGGAGCCAGGCATTCCGCGTGTCGTCATCGCTGCCAATTTGAATCTTGCGGATGAATACAAAGTGTCGACGGTCGACCTCGACAACACGTCGTTTTTCATGAAGGCCTGCGAGTACCTGCGGCACCGCGATTGCCGAACGGTGGGGCTGATCCTACCGGCTGGTCTCGATATTCAACGGCACGTGCTGCCGGTTCTGGCGCAGTACGAATTGTCGTGCCCACCTTACTGGATGCACCGTCTGCAACCGGCGTCGGCGGAAGTGGTGTCGTCGATCGTTCAGCTGATGCTGCGTAATTCCGCCGATCGCCCGCAAGGCCTCATTGTCGCCAACGATCATTTTGCCGACCCTGCCACCCAGGGGCTTATTGCGTCTGGATTGCGCGTCCCAGAACAAATCCCCGTTGTCTTCCACGAAAACTTCCCGTCCACCTCTGTCCCATTGCTGAAGGTCCAACGGCTGGGGTTCGATGCACGCCAGGTGATTAAAGCCTGCATGGATCTGATTGACCCGCTGCATCCGTTCGATCACCCCGTCCGCACTGCAATCGTCAAAGCACGATTTGAATTCGAAGTCGTTTAGAGCAATTCAGTTGGATGTTTCACGCCGGGGTTCAACCATTGCTTGCTCGCGCGCGGACCCAAGTCAACATTCGTTAGTATATATTTTTAATTTGTAAAATATGATACAGGGTGGAGATTGATAGTAACACGTCGGAGGCACATGTCGGTTGCGGGCCATTCCATTTCGTCCAAGGCGAAACAGCGAGAAATTCTCTCGCAGATTCGCGATCGCATCCTGCGAGGCGAGTGGTTGCCCGGTGACCGGATTCCCAGTCGCCCCCGGCTCGAAGCTGATTTCGGTGTGCGTGGAATGGCGATTCAGCGGGCACTCGATTCGCTGGCTGCGGATGGATTTATCCACTCCCGGCGTCGTTTGGGAACATTCGTGGCAGAACGCCTCCCTTGCGAATCGCGGTACGGTGTGCTGTTCGCCACTGAACCGGCTGACCCGAACAACTGGCGCGGGTTTTGTACAAGCCTGATCCACCAGTTCGACGAAATCAGTGAACGGCAGTCGGTCGAATTCGAAGCCTACTACCGAATTAGTGATACCGGCAGCAGCGCCTACCAGAAGCTACTGGCCGACTCCCAGGCACACCGCTTGGCTGGGTTGATTGTGGTCGATGTGCCGAATGTCGTGCGTGGCACACCGCTGGCCGATCTGGATGGCATCCCCAAGGTGCTGATTCGGTCGGGCAGGCCATCACCCGGGTTGCCACAGGTTTCGCTCGATCATGCCCAGTGGATCGAACTGGCGCTTGATCGCGTCGCAGCCAAGGGGCGATCCAGGGTCGCGATCATCACCCATGGCGGGCTGATGATCGACCACGGTGAAGCCGACCTGATCCAGGCAGCCTACCGCACCCGCGGGCTGCACTGGGATCCACGGCTGATCCAATGTGGCGATCTGCATCACCCACAGACGGCGACAAACCTGGCCCGTCTTCTTGTTACGTCGGGTTTGCGACCGGATGCGTTGCTGATTACGTATGACAATCTGGTCAACAGTGCGCTAGCGGGATTAATTCAGGAACGATTGAGTGTGCCCGACGACATCATGGTGGTCGGCCATGTCAACTTTCCACAGCCCGGGCCACCGGTTCTGAAGATCGAACGACTTGGCTTTCAATCGTGTCAGGTTTTAGAGCAGTGCGTGTCGTTGCTTGAACGGTTGAAAAAGGGGCAGAATGTACCGGCACGAACATATCTTTCGCCGGTTTACGAGGACGATTTCACATCGGATCCGTAACAGGATCGTTGGAGGTACAACATGTCAGGGCAGAACGTTCGCCGTCTTGGTGGATATAGGACCGCATCGCGCGGTAACGCAGCCGTCGGTTTCACACTGGTGGAGCTATTGGTCGTAATCGGCATTATTGCATTGCTGGTTTCGATTCTGCTTCCCGCGCTAAATAAAGCCAGAGACTCCGCCAATCGCGTCAGTTGCGCAAGCAACGTGCGGCAGCTGGCGATGATGACGCTGATTTATGCGACGGACAACCGTGGCATTCTGATGCCTCTCGGTGACAGCAGTCGGGCTGGCTACAACGGTCACTACCGATATGCAATCTTCAGCTGGGCGAATCAGTATCTTCGCGTGCCGGATCAGGGTGCCAGCGCTGACCCTGAAGTGAATATTCGCACGAATATTCAGATGAACACCCCACGCGTTTTCATTTGTCCGTCTGCAGAAACGCGCACGCAGTATGATCGCATCGGATACAGCTACTGGACTGGCAGCCTTGCGCCGCGCGGCCCTTCGGCAATTACGGGCGTGTATCAGCCGTTTGTTATGAAAGTGACAGCGCTGAATGCGGCAAGTAAGAAGGCTGCTCAGAATGGCAAGGTGATCGGCGTCAGTCCGGCGTTGTGGGCAGACCGCTGCGTCAACACGAACGGCAACAGCAATACAGGCAATCGTAATGAAACCGGACATTGGGACATGAAGAAAAACCGTCCCGCCGGTGGGAATGTCGCCAATCTTGACGGGTCAACCATCTGGCTACCGTACGGCACGGTTGTCACCCTCCGTGACGCTTATGTGCCGAATGCCGGGTTTATCGGTGGTGAAATCCAATACCCATTTAACGCCATCTTCGTACAGCCAGACACTGTCGGAGGCATTAACAAAGCTGCCGGGAAAGGTGTCGTGATGGGTGGAAGTGGACATACGAATGTCGGAGCCATCTTCGGCGGATATTGATCTCTCGAGATAGATCGGCCAGTGTCTGTGCGACGGGCGGGGGCGTCGCACAGACATTTTTATCTCTTGAACGGTCATCGGTTTCCATTTCTACATTCCCAGTAATCGCGAGGTCGCCGTGGTGATGTCCGGGCTCCGAATTTGTGCTGTAGTTGGGCTGCTGGTCTTCACCTGCCCCGTGTCGGTTCTCGCTGCCAACATGTTTGGTGGGCAGAGCCAGAACGAAGGGATGACCGCAGTGCCCAAGCGGGGGGATGTGACAGTTGACGGGAAACTGGACGAGTGGGATTTCTCCGGCCGGATCTGGATGTTCGCCGACAAGTCGGTGCGCGATACCTATTCGGTCGAAGTCGCTGCCATGTACGACGCCGATGCGCTGTACCTTGGAATGAAATGGCGTGATGCGACACCGCTGTTCAATCTGGTCGATCCTCAATTCAATCCCGAGAACGGCTGGAAGAGCGACTCGATCCAGATGCGCGTTGCATCGCCGGACCAGACGACATGGTTCACCGCGTGGCAGTACACAACCCGTCGCCAGCCGGTTCTGCACACTGCGGTCTGGAAGGAATCCGCCAACGCGCGAGGCGGGCAGAACATCACCGTTCGCACGAACGAATCGGGTGGCGCCGATCTGGGTGACGGCGTGCAGCTGGCGTATCTCAAAAACGACACCGGCGATGGCTACTCGCAGGAACTACGAATCCCTTGGAAACTGATCTACGCGACTGTGCCTGAAATCAAACCAGGCAACACGATTCACATGGGCTTCGAGTGCCTGTATGGCGATTCGACCGGCAAAGTCTGGCCCGGCCATCGATATGCCGACAACGTGCAGCCGGGAAACACCCGCCGTGAATTTTTCTGGTCCGCGATCGATGCCTGGGGCGATCTGACTCTTGGCGATGCGAACGATATTCCTGTCAGGGAATACATCAGCGAGGAAGACCGCCTCACCGGCGCAGCCCCGATCCGTGTGAACGTCCCGCTGGATGCCAAGCGCGTTTCGTTGGCGATCAATGATGAAACGGGCACGCGCGTTCGCAACATCGGCGGGATCGACGTCGCCGACTACACGATTCAAACCACCGACAAATCCAGAATGCTTGAGATTCTGTGGGACGGCTTAACCGACCCGATGAAGGAAGGATCGAAAGCCGTCACTTCCATTGTCCCACCCGGCGCGTACACGGTTCGCGGGCTGTATCACACAGGTATCGACGCGAAGTACGAGCAGGCGTTTTACAACCCCGGCACACCGACGTGGGAAACTGTCGACGGGACCGGCGCGTGGGGCGCCGACCACGCGCCACCACTGCGCGTGGTGGCGACGGGGGACAGCACTGTCGTCTCATGGCAGTTTGCCGAAGGGGGTTCGGGCATCGTCGGCGTGAACGCTATTGGCCGAAAAGCGTGGGGCGAAAAGCGAGGCGGTGAACAACTGGCCGCCAATGAATCGTATGTGTTCGCAGTTCCCGATTCGTGGCATATCAAGGAAGAACTGCTGATTCGCCTGGATGCTAAAACCGGCAAGTACGCGCCGTTCATGCGGGATGGCAAAGAACGTCCATTCGAACTGCCGACGCGCGAGATTTTCGACGACAACGTGCCCGGCAAGATCATCGGCATGGCTGTTGGCAAACAGGGTTTGGCATTGGCAATGTCCGGTGGTGAACTTGTGCTGCTGGATACGGAATCGGCGGTCATCAAAAGTCGGGCGCGGGTCGCAGGGATTGGTTCGATCGCGTTCGGACCGGATGGCGCGTTGTATGGAATCATCGGGCAAGCCGTTCAACGAATCGACTTAAGCAGTGGGGCTCTGCAAGCGGCGCAAACGCCCGGCGTAGAACGATACGGCGCAATCGCAGTAGATCGGGACGGCAACCTGCTCGTCGCAGACACCGGTGCCGATAGCCAGGTGAAGGCGTTCTCGCCCGATGGTCAACTCGTCTACACCTGCGGCAAGCAGGGCGGTCGCGCGATCCGAGGTAAGTTTGATCCACAGGCCATGATGCGCATGAGCTCCATCGCGGTCGATGCGCGCGGCCATGTCTGGGTCGTCGAAAACTGGAACTACCCACGGCGGGTGTCGGTATGGAATCGCGACGGTTCGCTTGTTCGCGACTACCTGGGTGGAACGGGCTACGCAGGCACCGGCTCGTATCTTCACCAGACCGATCCCACGCTCGGCTATGTTGGGCCACTCGAATTTAAGTTGAACAAGGCGGATCGTTCGTGGGAACTACAGCGCATCCTGTGGGTGCCTGACGAAACCAAGGGCGAGCGGTTCGAGATCACCACGGGAACGCATGTTCTGCCGCAACGATTCGACCGCGTGGTTAATGGTGTAACGCGGAAGTATTTGTTCGCCGGGCCGTACCGAAACTGGGAAGGGTATACGCTGTACATGGAGCGCCCCGACGGCCAATGGCGACCCGTCGCAGCGGTGACGTTGGTGGGGCAGATCAGTGGGAAGATTGATGGCAAAGGTGCTCTCGCATTTCCACCAAGTGGTGAATTCGCCGGGCTTGATGCGTTCGATGGCGTCTTCTGGTCCGACCGCAATGACGACGGCATTGTTCAGCGGGATGAATGCGAAATCGTTCCGACGAAAAAGCCAACCACCAAGTTCGGCACGCGTGGCACACCGGCAATTCCCATCGGCGGTGGCTGGGGTGTGCGGATGGATTCGAACTTCCGATTCTTCGCCGACGGGCTGACCGCGTACGCACCGGTGTCAATCACGGATGACGGTGTGCCGATCTACATCGCCAAGAGCATGGCGCCGCTGGCGATTAAGGATCGCGGCGACCTTGTCCCGCACTTCACGAAACCCACGTTGTTCGCATTAAGCTTCGCGGGTTATCCCAACATCACCGAAGGGTTGCGCGGCATTGATGTCTCAAGCCCTGAAGGTCGGGTGCTTTGGCGGTACCCGAATGTGAACCCGGGCGTACATGGCTCACATCGGGCAGCGATGCCCAAGCCGGGCATGTTCATCGGGCCACTCAAGATCACCGGGATCGCTAACGTGAATGACCAGGTCGGCGATGTCATCCACCTTCGCGGGAATCTGGGGCAGGATGCGATTCTGACGGGTGATGGCATCTTCGTCGCGTCACTGTTCCAGGATGCGCGATTGCCGGGCGCTTCGTTGCCCGCGGATGAAGCGTCGTTGGTCGGCACATCGGTCGGCGCATTTTCGATGAGCGGTGAACCATTCAACGGCTGGTTCGGCAAGCACGATGATGGTGTGATTCGGCTGACATCCGCATTGGCGCGCCAAGCCTGCACCATCCTGCAGGTGACGGGCTTGGAAAGCATTCGTTCACTTCCTGTGCAGTCGCTTCACGTTGATGAAACGCTCGCTGCCCGCTTCGCGTCGGATCGAGCCGACGCCATCGTCAAAGCCGCGGTCACCAATGAACGGGCCTACACGATCGCGCGTATAGCCAGCCCGTTGACGATCGACGGCAAAGCCAGTGATTGGGGCAACACGGCTTCCCTTCGAATCGAACGTGAAGGGAGCAGTGAATCGGCGACCTTGCGGATGGCGTACGACGAGGAAAAGCTCTTCCTCTTCTTCGACGTGCGCGACGAAACGCCATGGCGCAACGATGCAAAGGACCTTGTACGGCTATTCAAAACCGGTGACACCGTTGACCTGCAACTTCGCGGCACTGACGATCGCGTGAAAGACCCAAAACCCGGAGACGTAAGGCTGTTCATCGCGCCCTTGGGCAAGGAACCCGCCGCTGTGGTGATGAAACCGTTTGCGACTGGCGACGAGCCGGGACAGCGACAGGTCTATTCGTCACCTGTGCAGACTTACGTGTTCGAGCGCGTTGCGAAGGCAGATACTGTCGAGTCGAAAGTTGTACGCGGCTCAGGTGGATATACCGTCGAGGCAGCCGTTCCGTGGTCGGTGCTGGGACTGACGCCCAAGCCGGGTGAAACCATCCGTGGTGATGTCGGGATCACCGCTTCCGATAGCGCAGTAACCACAACCGTCTCACGCATCTATTGGTCCAACCCGCGTACCAACCTTGTTAATGACGAACCTGCCGAAGCGTGGTTGTACCCGGAATACTGGGGTGCATTTACGCTTGGCAGGTAACTGGTTGATTGATTAATGGAAGGTTAAATGTCATTCACGGGCCATAGGCCCGTTGTGTTGTCCCGTCTGGTTGTATTTGCGATTTTGACAAAACAAAGTTCGATAAACCGCGCCGCTGGGCCAATGTGGTCTGGCGCGTGTGGGGCTGCACATCGGCAGCCGACGGGGGAACTGCGGTATGGCTCGCCGGGGTCGTTTGACCTTGGCATTCTATGGAGAGAGACATGATCAATAGCGCAACTCTTCCACGTCGTAAGGCAGTACGTTCCCGCGCGTCGCGGACAGTGGCAAAGCGGCTTTCGTTTGCGATCGAAACGCTGGAATCGCGCCAGTTGCTTTCCGCTGCCATCTTTTCCGTCACCGAGTCGGCCGATCCTGGTGAGATCATCAACATCCGCGGCTGGGATTTTGGTGAAGCGCCACAGGTGCTCGTCAGCCGAGTGCACACCGCCACGGTCGACCCGACGGACGATGAAGTATCCGTTCAGATTCTGACCATGTCGGACGGAAACCTCACCGCGATCATTCCCGATTCCTTCGACCCCGGCCTGTACCAGATTCGCGTACACAATACGGATGACAACAGTTTCAGTGACAGCAACTGGGTCAATAAACCCTATGCGCACACGACGGAGTTCACGTCGGTGGGCACAGGTCACACATTCCGCCTATTCGGTACGAACCTTGCGACGATAGAAGATAAAACGACAGTTACGTTCAACAATATTTCCCAAAGTCAGAGCCCGATAGATGTGGTGATCACAACGGGGCTTGATGAGAACCATGTAACGGTCACGACACCGTCAGGTCTGATAGCTGGGGACACGTATGAGCTGGTCGTGAACAACGGGTTCGGTGGCGCATGGGGCGACAGCGCCGCGCTGGAGACCATCGACGCCCAGTCGAGCACTGCCGACCCGTTGGATCTGGATGTGCCGTGGGGATCGGAGTTCACCGGCATCGCTGCGAACACCTACAACGTGAAGACCGATTCACGACTGGCGCTGAAGGCGGTCGGTGACGGCGTAGCCAACGACCGCGCCGCGATCCAGGCCGCCATCGACACCGCCAACGCCGCCGGGGGTGGTGTGGTTGATTTCCCCGCTGGTGAATACTTGATCGAATATTCATCAGGCAACGGTCTGACGATGAAGGCAAACGTGGTGTTGCGAGGCGTCGGCATGACAACGCCATCGACCAACATCACCAACAGCACTGCGATTCTGTTCAAGCCAATGACGGGTGCCGGCACCAGGGGGCTTTCCGCCCAGGGGGCTGATCGCCATGGCATCATGGAACTGACGTATCGGAACATCAATCCGACGCTGTATGCCGACCATTTGATGGGCGGTGCTTCTGGTGGAAGTCAGCCGACGCAGTACGTGTTTCTTAAGAACTTCAAGCACGAAGCGGGAGACTACAAGGACCGCACCAGCATTCTGGCAGCCAAGCATGCGCTGGTTGAAGGCTCGGATATTCAAGGTAGCTTCCATACCAGTACGTCTCAGGAATTGGACATCAATCGCGTCACCAGCTACCTGACATTCCGCGACAATACCGTCACATGGAATCGCGCCAGGCTTGGGTATGGTGGTCGGCACTCGGTCATCGAAACCAGCGAATTTTATCGCGACGCCGACAACATGGTCCCCGGCAGCACCGGTGACGGTGGCTGGACCATGGGTGGCTACTCGAACCTCATCTTCCTCAACAATGTGTTTGACAAAATCGGCGCAGGCACGCTTACCAGTTCCAACGACGGTGAGACAATCCTGGCGGAGTATTCGTCGAGCGGGACGAAGCCGGCGTACTCGAGCACTGTCACCAGCGTCAACGCCACCACTGGTGAGATCACCGATTCCGCAGCCAGCTTCATTTCCAACCTGCTCGCTTCTGGCATGGGTTCCAACGCCATCATGATCGTGGGTGGAACGGGTGCAGGGCAGTGGCGGTCCATCACGGGCAACACGTCAACGACGATTAGCGTTGACTCTGCGTGGGATGTGCAGCCCGATGCCACGAGTGTCTATTCAATCAACCGCTGGAACACCGACAAGTGGCTGGTGAAAGGCAACCAGTTGTCGAACGTGCCGCGCGGCATTTGGATGTACACGGGTTCATATAACTCGGTCATCGCCGACAACACACTGACGAACGCCGACGGTATTTGGATTCGTGGCAACAGCGGTTACTCCAACCGGCTGGACATTGCCTGGGACACGCTGGTGACCGGCAACACGGTTCACAACACGAATAACAATCTGCCCGCGCACATTGGCGCGATGGGCTCGGGCAACTCCGCCAACTATCGCGACGTTCTGGCAACCACCGGTATTGTATTCCGCGATAACGAGGTGCAGGCCTACGCGCTGGGCAACAATAACAATTCGTGGAACAACGGCGTCAACTGGTACGAAGGCTATGGCGCAATGGCCAACTTCAACGGGTTCGCCGACGACACACAGCAACTGGTCGGCGTCATCTTCCAGAACAATCACGCCATCAACACTGAACGTGAATATCGCACCGGCACCAGCAGCAGCCAGGTGGTCATCTACGACCCCACCAGTTCAAACACCGGTGGCCGACTCGCCGACTACACCACACATGACCAGACGACATTCGGCGATCAGGTCATCATCGGTTTCAGCGATGCGCCGAACCCGCCGGACATCTACACACCACCGCCACGCGTGTTCACGCAGAACAACGACCTTGCCGGCACGGTGCCAATCGGTGGGGGCGTGGCGCTCGTCACTGATGGCACAAGTGTGCAGGGGTACGACCTCGACGCCGGGCAGGGGAATTTGTACACGAAGGACAACAAGGTTGAGTTCGCACACATTACGCTCGAAGGGGACTTCGATTTCTCGACGCAGGTCAACGGCTACCGCCATTCAATTGGTGCCGATGGCTACGCGGGCCTGATGGTCCGTCCGGATGCCAGCGACCAGTTCGCACCGTTCGCAGCCATGTATGCTTCCAACACCGGCAGCTTCGGGTATCGGTTCGAATACCGCACCGCGTCGAACGTCTACGCAAGCAAGGTGACTTCGGCGCAAACGATGAGTTATCCGAACGTATGGGTGCGGCTGACGCGCGTCGGCAACCTCATCACCGGTTATCGCAGCACGGATGGCAGCACATGGACATCTGTCGGGTCTGTTACGCTGTCGGTGCTGAATACATCGGTGCAGGTGGGGCTGATCGCCAACAGCGGTTTGTACAACCGCCGAGTCAGCGCGAACTTCAGGAATGTGTCGATCAATGGAACGAACCCCGACCCCACGATTGTTACCGCCGCCGCTGCCAACCCCAGCCCGGTGACGGGTACGACCACCGCGCTCAGTGTGGTGGGTGCTGATGATCTGGGTGAAGCAAACCTGACCTACACGTGGGCCACCACGGGTTCACCACCACCAGCGGTGACGTTCTCGCAGAATGGCACGAACGCTTCGAAGAACACTGTTGCGAGCTTCACCAAGGCCGGCTCGTACAACTTCCAGGTGACGGTTGCCGACCCGCTGGGTGAGACGACCACCAGCAGTGTCAGTGTGACCGTCAATCAGACGCTTACCGCCATCGTCGTATCACCGGCGACGCCGAGCGTGGCGATTAATACCACGCAACAATTGACCGCGTCACCGCGCGACCAGTTCGATGATTCAATGTCCGCCAGCATTACCTGGTCTGTTAGCAGTGGTTCGGGATCGGTCGACTCGGCCGGCCTCTACACCGCGCCGGCAACCGCAGGGTCGGCAACCGTGCTGGCTACCAGTGGCGCAATTGATGGCTCTGCGGCGATCACCATCACCGCGCCTGCGTCGACGTTCATCGAAGCCGAGTCCGGCACACGCGGTGGTGGCACGACGATCAACAGCGACCACGCCGGGTACACCGGTACCGGTTTCATCAACTTCCAGCCGAACAACAGCTGGGTGAAATGGTCGGTGAATGCAGCGAGTGCAGGCAATTTCGAATTGGATTTCCGCTACGCATTGGCAGGCAGTTCCACCCGCACCGTGCAGATTGAAGTGAATGGCGTCGTCGTCAGTGGTGGCGTCGCGTTCTCAGCAACCGGTGGATGGGCCAGCTGGAGCAATGTGCTCAAAACGGTTTCGCTGAACGCTGGCGCAAACACCATCCGCCTGACATCGACAGGGCAGGATGGTGGGACCATTGATTCGCTGCTCGTGACGCCCATCTAGTGGCGTGGTGATCGGCAGTATTCGGCACCCTGCCGGGCCTCGGCCAGAGTGGACGCGCTCTGGTCGAGGCCATTGTGTAGTGCCGATTGAGTACCGCGGTTCGATTGTTTTTATTGGAATGGCGATACTTTACGAGCGACCATGTCGCTGTTGTTGCGATCGGAGAGGAACGTTCAGTGCATCGATCGAATAACGAATTGGAGATTATCCCGGCGACCATCCATCGTGATGTCAGCGACGCCATCACAGCCCGGCGGTGGGAGACGGCAAGGCGGTTGTGCATTGCTGCGCTGGAACGATTTCCGACCGATGTTGAGCTGCTCATCTTGATGCACACCATCAGCCGCAACGCCGGTGACCCTGATGGATGTCGGCTAGCGGTTGAACGCATCCAGCCGCGCGATGATGCCGATCGATTTCGCAACGCCCTTCTAATCGCGGGTGATTTCAACTACTTCGCCAAAGAGCAGTTCTATCGCACATCCCAAGCGAAGAAGGCTGGGTACACGCTTGATGAATACATCGCTTCAATGCAGCGCGACGGCGCGACTGCTATTACGGAAGCCGAGCGGTTGGCAACCAACGACGACCAGAGGCGTGAACTGGCGATCGCAGTCGGTCGAAACATCGAAACGCCAGTTCCGGCGCAACCGGTCGAGTCATTGGCGACGCCCACAGGCGTCGTGCAAGGCACACTAACCTTTCCTGATGACGCGCCAGTCGCGCACGCGCTAGTCACGCTTGGCTTGGCAGTGGATGTGACCGGTGCGATCCCACCGGGGTTCTTCGCGACGGACATGGATTTCGTCCCGCGATTTCCGGCGCAGTCCATCCTGACGACTACGACGGATGCACATGGCCGATTTGAGATAGAAGACGTACGCGCGGGACATCACGCGTTTCTCGCGGTCACGCTGGACGGCGATGCGCACGATATCGTCACCCGCTACGTTGCACATGGCATTACCGTACGCGCCGATGAGACGACAACTGTCGACGCTGTCATTTCCGATTGGCAGAGCACGCCTTCTGCCCAGCCCGTTTCGCCAATGGCAGATGATCACCTAAAGATCGGCTCAACCACATACGTGAAAGTCTGGGAACACCGACTAGCCAATCCGTTTCATTTCGATTTTCCACGGCAGCTTGTTTCCTTGCCCTTGCCTGAAAATGTGGATGCGAGCACGACTCATCTCGTGCTGATCGACACCGCCAAGCCATATACGCCGATCACGATTCAAATTGTCGATGGCGCATTCGCATTCTTCGATTCGTTGCCGGAGATGAGTGAGCACACCCTCGCGCTGTACGCAGCGAAGCAACGGACGCGCGTCCAACCAAACCCGTTCACCAGCATGCTTCGGCTGAATGATGACGGGTTCGGCCGCGAAGTTCTGTGGTGCGCAGCAGAAACTCCCTCACCAGCAGCGCTGGT
>SXGT01936750.1_pt1 | contig 13994 bp, 12 predicted proteins | sample 3176221 | NCBI WGS metagenome assembly SXGT01 (sample SAMN11356862, study PRJNA531348) | freshwater metagenome | isolation source: freshwater sample F1-120 | place: China: Fuxian Lake, Yuxi | collected 2017-12-25 | reverse complement strand
TGGTTCGTGGCGCCACCCAGGGCCTGCACGCGCTTGCCGTGGTGCGCGCCGGTCTCGTAGATGTAATTGGCGATCGGCGTGGAGCCGACAAAGCTGATGGCCTTCACGTCCGGGTGCACCAGCAGCGCGTCCACCGCTTCCTTGTCGCCCTGCACGACGTTGAACACGCCATCGGGCAAACCGGCCTTCTTGAGCAGCTCGCCCATGAAGAGTGCGGGCGAGGGGTCGATGGGGCTGGGCTTGAGCACGAAGCTGTTGCCCGCCGCAATGGCCACCGGAAACATCCACATGGGCACCATCACGGGGAAGTTGAACGGCGTGATGCCCGCCACCACCCCGAGCGGCTGGCGCAGCGTCCAGTTGTCCATGCCGGTGGAGACCTGGTCGGTGAAATCGCCCTTGAGCAACTGGGGAATGCCGCAGGCGAATTCGATGATGTCGATGCCACGCGCGACCTCGCCCTGCGCGTCGGTGAACACCTTCCCGTGCTCGGCGGTGATCATGCGGGCCAGATCGTCCTTGTGCTGGTTCACCAGTTCGAGAAACTTGAACATGACGCGCGCACGGCGGATGGGTGGCGTGTCGGCCCACGCAGGAAAAGCCGCCTGGGCGGCCGCCACCGCAGCGTTCACGTCGGCAGCGCTGGCCAGTGCGACACGGCCGCTCACCGAGCCGGTGGCGGGATTGAAGACATCCTGCCGGCGCGAGGCGCTGCCGGCGGTCACGCTGCCATGAATGAAGTGGTCGATCGGTGGGGGTGAGGTGGCCATGGCGGTCTCGGGTGGGGAGTCTGGGCAAAGACGGTCAGTTTAGGGAGCACAAGCGCGCGCGCCTAGTGGGTGGGCTTGAATTGATTGTTCGCTCTGGTGAACAATCCAGCCATGAACGAGAAAAAAATTGAAGGTCTCTGGACGCACCTGCATTGGCTCACGGTGCTGTCGCAGCAGGGCAGCTACACCGCGGCCGCGCAGCGGCTGGGCGTGAGCAAGGCGTCCATGAGCCAGCACATCACCGAACTGGAGCGGGCCGCAGGCGTGCCGCTGGTGCAGCGCAGCACGCGCAGCGTGCGCCTGACCGAGGCAGGCCAGCAACTGGTGGCAGGCATGCGCGACCCGTTCGAGCGCATCGCACAGAGTTTTTCCAGCGTGCGCGACCTCGCCGACGAACCCGCCGGGCTGGTGCGGGTCACCGCGCCGGTGGCGTTTGCGCGCCAGCAGCTGGTGCCCAGGCTCGCCGAGTTCCTGCGCGCGCATCCGCAGGTCCGGCTCGAACTGGACATGTCCGATCGCTTGAATTCCCTGGCCACCGAGGGCTTCGACCTCGCCATCCGGCACACCGCATCGCCCCCCGACACGCATGTGGCCTGGCCGCTGTGCCAGACGCGATCGGTGCTGGTCGCCAGCCGCGACTACCTGCGGCGCAAGGGCACGCCCACCACGCCGCAGGACCTGGCTGGACACCACTGCCTGCATTACCCGCGCGCACAGGACACCCCGGCCTGGCATTTCCTCCCTCCCGAGGGCCGGCGCAGGGCCCAGCGACAGCGCATCACCGTGCCGGTGTCGGGACCGTTCTGCGCCAACAACAGCGAGGCGCTGCGGGAGGCGTCGATGGCGGGGCTGGGCATCGCGCTGCTGCCCGACTTCAGCGCCCAGACGGCCCTGCAATCGGGCAAGCTGGTGGAGGTGCTGGCGGAGTGGCAGTCGGTCGGCACGTTCAGCCAGCAGATCTACGCCATCCGGCCGTATGCCAGCCACGTGCCGCGCTCGGTCTCGGCGTTCGTGGGCTGGCTGCGGGTGGTGTGGGCGGAGGGGTTCGGGGTGCGGGCTTGAGGGCGAAGCCCGGCCGAGATCAGGAGGCCGATCCAGGCCCCTTATTGTCGCGTTCGATCCGATGACGGAGGCGGTCGTTGAAGGTCTTGGCCTGAGCCTCGAGTTCTTTCGCACGTTTGGTATTGATCGGTTGCATTTTTCCGTTCACCAACACGGACTCCATCGCCAGAAGTTCATGCAGGGCTTGCGCCAGGCCCAGCAGGTCCGCCACGAAGTCTGCGGCGGGGTCTCGGCGTCGAGCGGCAAGGCCTTGATCCGTTCGATCACGGTCAGCACGCGGGGCGCATGCACAGTGCGAGAACGATCGTCCGATTCGCGATCGGTCATCTGACCTTTTTTGACGGCGCTGGCGTCCTGCTGTATCGCCTTCACCGCTTCATCAAATGCCAACGCAACGGAGGGAAGGTTCCTCTTGACCTCAACGCGGGCCGCTATATCCACCCTCGCTGGCGGCGCGCGAAAGCCCGCCCACAACAACACGACACCAAGCAAACCGATGGCGAGCATGGTGCGGTCCCGGATGAGACGCGCATGGAGTTTCACGTCGAACCTCGGAGGCAGCAGGGCCCCAAGCACCGCACCGGCTGCAAGGCCCCCCACGTGAGCGGCGTTGTCCACACCGGCTTTGGAGAGACCCATGAGCAGTGAGTAGCCTACGAAAACCACCATACCGCCAAGGACTTGTCGATTGAACAATCTCGGCAGCGAGTGGCGATGCTTGAACACCACCGTCAGCAAGGCGCCTGCGATACCGAACACGGCACCCGACGCACCCACCGATACGTTCGTCTGTGCGCCGTAGTAGAGACTGGCGACGCTGCCGGCCAGGCCACAGAGCAGGTAGATCACCGTGAAAGAGAGGCGTCCGAATATCCGCTCGACCAGACCGCCCACCACGTACAAGCCCAGCATGTTGAACACGAGATGTGTGACATCGGCATGCAGAACGGTTGAAAACAGCAAGCGCCACCACTCACCTGCCTGGACCGCCGACGCGGTGTTTCCGCCGAACGTATACAGCCTTTCCGCGTCTCCTGTGACCCAACCCACCCCCATGAAAGCCGTCACGAGCCAGATCAGGACATTCATGACGATCAACGACCAGCAGGCCCACACCGAGGGAGTCAGGGCTGCCAGATGCTCTCGCAGCTCTCGGGCAATCGTCAGTTCGTTGGGAGTACCCGACGATGGCTCTGACGAGGAAAGTGATTGAGGGTCACCACGCAACCGCGTTCGTGCGGCATCCACCAGACGCTCCTGATCGCAAGGCAAAAGTGCGTGGAGTGCCAAGGAAGGACGCCAAGGATTGAAATGGCTCAGAAACGTGCGCTTGTCGACGTTTCCGGAGACGGTCTTCAATGAGAGTTGAAGACAAGGCACACCGGAGACAACGTCGACATGGACATCGGCGATGTCCGACCAGGGAATCTGCTTGCGCCTCGTGCTGAAGTGCCGGGACTCGAGGCCCTGGGCTGTCAACGAGACCAGCACATCGCCGAGCTTGGGGGCCTTCCTGAGAAGCAACCAGTCCAGAAGAAGCACAAACATCATGACCCCACCGAGGATGATGAGTGTTCTTCTCGAGAAGCCGGGCAGCACTACCGTGATGGCGGCAGCAATGCCAACGCCTCCGTACAGGCCCATCCGCGCATGACGCAAGATCGGGACACCCACTCTGAACTCCATCTCCCCTCCCATCGAAGCGGTCTCTATCTTTTTGGCAACGCTGTGAAATGACGTGGCGAGCGGGAGCCTATCCGGCTCGCTTGCGATCGTTTGCGATTCGTCATTGATTGCCGCCTGGAGGGCTCACATCTACGTCAGAGTGCCTCGATCTGTCAAAGCGGGCTCGGCGAACTGGCTCTAGGACGATAAAAATGCCAGCAACGCCGCCGCATCGTCGCTGCTCAGCGTGCTCGAGCAGGCCCGCGCGTCGGCTGACAACTGCCGCCAGCCCGACGGCCTCGGGCATGTGCCGCGAGCGCCGTAGGATGCTGGCGTCTCCACTGCCTGGCTGCATATGGATCCTCTAGCGCTGATCGGCGCCCTGTCCGCCTTGCCCGCCGACACACAGCGGGACTGGGCCATCGCCGCTGCCGGGGTGGTCGCGGTGATGGCGTTGGTGCTGTGGCTTGAGCACCGGGTGATGCGCGCGCAGGGCAAGGCCGGGAGCTGGCTGGTGGTGCGCGCCGCTTCGTGGGTGGCCGGCCCCCTGGCCGCCCTGGCGGTGGTGATGCCGGCGCGCTCGGTCTCGGGCATGGAAGGCCTGGCGGTTTTCTACGCGCTGTTGTTGACGGTGGCACCGCTGATCTGGCTGGGTGTTCACCTGGGACTGGGTGCGCGTCTGAGACCCGCGCTGACCTTCGGCGAAGGCGTGGCACTTTCCTTGAGTGGCCTGGTGGTGCTCGTTCTGCCCACGCTGGCGGTGTACCAGGCGCTGGAACCATTGGAACAAGCCGCGCGCCACCTGCAGGACAACCCGCGCAATCCGGGCCCGGCCGTGCCGTTGGCCCACACCGTCCAGCCGGTGCTGCGCTTCCACATGCCAACCGTGGGCGAAGTGTTCTCCCAGTCGCTCCTGGCACCGACGGGCCTGCGCTTGCAGCGTGTGGACGAGCGTGTGGGGGAACGCTGGGAAGACATGAGCGGCCGCGATCACCCTCGCTATTGTCTGAACGGCGCGGACCTTCACGTGTTCTGGGCTGCAATGGAAGGCGTGCCGCGTCTGCGGCTGCACTGGGTCGACGCGGACGGACACCGAGCGGTGGCTGCTCACCTGCCAGATACCGCGTCCGCGCAGACCGCCGCCTTCGACACCGCGTTGCACCACGACGGCTTCGACCTGGCGGTCCCGGTCCCACGCAACCGGCTCTCGTTTGCGATCTCCACCAACGCGGCCGACGCACCCAACTACGTCTCTCTGCTCAACGTGACGCATGGCGGCGCGCGGCACGACAGCTGTGTGATGCCAGGCTACCGTTGGGCGAGGGGTCCGCAGGACCCCCCGGTGAATGCAGTGGCGATCCGGTTTGGGCTCCCAGGCAGCCTCTCACGCACCGAAGCGTTCGTGAGAACCGGCCCCTGATCAAGAAGGCATCGCCTGTCGCATACTTGGCGCGACTCTCACTTCAAGCAAAGCCATGAACGCTCCCATTCCGGACCCGCCAGCCCCCACGCCCAGAGGGACGTCTGTTGCGCCGCCACCGGTGGCGGCCATTTCCGGCCCTCTGATGCTGCGGGTGCTGCTGGTAGGCGTATCGGCGGCGTTCTTTTGGATCCTGCTGCCGTTCTACGGCACCGTGCTCTGGGGCGTGATCATCGCGCTGCTGTTTGCCCCGCTGAACCGCTGGCTGCTGCCGCGCATGAAGCAGCGCCGCAACCTGGCCGCGCTCACGACGATGCTGGCCGCATTGGTGATCGTGATTCTGCCGGCGGTGTTGGTGGGCGCGTCGCTGGCACGCGAAGCGGCCCAGCTCTATGCCCGCATCGATTCTGGCGAACTCCGGCCAGCGGACACGTTGCGGGGCATCTTCAACGCCTTGCCCGACTGGCTCAACAGCCTGCTGGACCGCTTCGGCCTGGGCAATTTCGATCTGCTGGTGCGCAAGCTCACCGAGGCGCTTACGCAGGGCAGTCAGATCATCGCCTCGCAGACCGTGAACTTCGGTCAGGACCTGCTGGGCCTCGTGGTCAGCCTGTTCGTCGCGCTGTATCTGGCCTTCTTCCTGGTGCGCGACGGCAACACGATCGTGCGCGCCGTGCGCACCGCCATTCCCTTGCCCCCGGAAGACAAACAGGAGCTGCTGCAGCAGTTCGGCACGGTGCTGCGGGCCACGGTCAAGGGCAACCTGGTGGTGGCGCTGGTGCAGGGCGCGCTCGGCGGCATCGCGTTCTGGGTGATCGGCATCAACGCCGCGCTGCTCTGGGCGGTGCTCATGGCCATCCTTTCGTTGCTGCCTGCGGTGGGTGCGGGCCTGGTATGGGGCCCGGTGGCGATCTGGCTGTTCGCTTCCGGTGAAACGGCCTGGGCGGTGGGCCTGGTGGTCTACGGCGTGTGTGTGATCGGGCTGGTCGACAACCTGCTGCGCCCCCTGCTGGTGGGCAAGGACACCGGCATGCCCGACTACCTGGTCCTGATCAGCACCATCGGTGGCATCGCGGTGATGGGCATCAACGGGTTCGTGGTGGGCCCGGTGATTGCGGCGATGTTCGTCGCGGTCTGGGGCATCCAGACCACCACGCGGTCACGCGCGGCAGCGGCCACCGCCGCAGCCGCCCACGCCGAGGCGGTGGCCGAAGCCACGGCCGACACCGGTGGCGAACACAGGCCCTGAAGCGCGCCATCGCGCTCGCCAGTGAGCGGGTTCCTCACGCCTCATCCGCACCACCACGCCGACCGATCCATGAAAACACCCGTGTTCACCCGGCTGGTGGCGCTGGTGGCCTGGTTCGGCCTGTTGCTGCAGGCCGCGCTCACCCTCCGGCTGGTCCTGTCGCAGGGTGGCACGGTGGTGGGTGCACTGGTCATCTACGCCGGTTATTTCACCGTGTTCACCAACCTGCTCGTGGCCGTGAGCCTGTCGGTGCCCACGCGCTGGTTTCGATCCGCTGGCGTGGCCACAGGCGTGGCGGTGAGCATTGCGCTGGTGGGTCTTGCCTACCACCTGCTGTTGCGCCACGTGTGGAATCCGCAAGGGCTGCAATGGGTGGCCGACGTCACACTGCATTACGTCACGCCGCTGCTGTGCCTGCTGCACTGGTGGTGGGTGGTGCCGCCCGCGCGCCACGCCTGGCACGCACCTGTGGTCTGGGCGGCGTGGCCTGTGGCCTACCTGGCCTACGCCCTGCTCCGCGGTCACTGGCTCCAGAGCTATCCCTATCCTTTCATCGACGTGAACGTGCTGGGCTACCGGCAGAGTCTGCTCAATGCGCTCGGACTGCTGGTGGTGTTCCAGTGCCTGGGCCTGGCCTTCGTGGCCGTGGCGCGCGCCCGGCTCAGGCGGGCGGCGCGCTGAGGAGTCGCTGCACCAGCGGGTGCTGGACCTTGCGCGCGGTGCCGATGGCATAGAAGTGTTCCAGCACGCCTTCACACGGAGCGAACCACTTCAGGCCATAGCCCCGGTGCAGCGCATCGCGCATGCGCTCGGCCGCCGGAAACACGCCCATGCCGGAGGCGCCGAAGGTCGCGAGCAAGGCGCTGTCCTCGAACTCGCCCACCACGCGCGGCGTCACCCCATGGCGCTCGAACCACTGGTCGATGCGCAGGCGCACCGACGAATGCGCCGTGGGCAGCAACACCGGCACCTGCGCCAGGCTGCGTGGGAAATCGCGGCGTGCCTGCGCCAGCCAGTCGCGGGGCGCGTACCAGCCCAGCGGCGACGAGCCGAGCGCATGGCTGTAGAGCCTCAGGTTGGGGTTGGCCGGGGCGGGGCGGTCGGACAGCACCACATCGAGCCGATGCAAGGCGAGCGCGGCCAGCAGATCTTCGAAGTCGTCTTCGTGGCACAGCAGGCGCAGGTTCGGCTCCGCCAGCGCGGGTGCGAGCAAATCCCGCACGGCCAGCTTGGGCAGGCCATCGGAAATGCCCACCACCAGCCTCACACGCGTTTCGCTCGCGGCCTCGCCCAGAGCGGTGTGCAACTGTTCGCCCAGCTGGAAGATCTGTTCGGCCCGCTCCAGCGCGATGCGCCCGGCTTCGGTCAGCGACAGGCCGCGCCCGGCGGGCTTGAACAGCGCGTGGCCGAGCGACTGCTCGAGCAGGCGAACCTGCGCACTCACCGTCTGGACCGCCATGCCCAGACGCGCCGCCGCGTGCGACATGCCGCCTTCCTTGGCCGCCACCCAGAAGTAGTAGAGGTGCCGGTAATTGAGTTCCTGGCTCATTCTTCGGCTTTCCGTGATGGATATTCCCTCATTTTCTGCTTTTTTCGAAACACACACGCACCTAGACTCGCGGCTTCGCCCCACGGGGCCCGCCAACCCTTCCCCTGAAAGGACACGACCTTGCGTTCGTACCCGACCGACAGTCCCCAGGCGGCTGCCCGCCTGCTCGCCATGGCCCTGGTGGCCGATGGCAACTATTCATTCACCGAGCTGCGCGCGCTCGACAGACTGGATGCCTCTCGGCAACTGGGCCTGTCGCCCGAGGCCTTCAAGGACGTCATCGAGACCTTCTGCACCGACCTGCTGTCCGCCGCCCATGGCGAGTGGACCGGCTCGGCCCGCATGGACGAAGCCACCCGCCAGCAACTGCTGCGCGAAGTGCGTGACCCGGACCAGCGCGCGCGCGTCGTGGCGTTGTGCCAGGCCGTGGTGCAGGCCGATGGCCACGAAGCCGATGGCGAGGCGGCCCTGCTCGACGCGCTCACGCGCGCCTGGCGCGATCAGCCGGCTGGAGCCCTGTCATGAAGGCCATCATCTGGGTGGTCTTCGCCGTGCTCGCGGCTGGCTGGACAGGCCTTGTGGCCCTTTCGGTGTCCGTCACCCGGTGGCTGCTGGGCATGGGTGCGTCGGGCCAGGTGAGCGACGTGGCCTCTGCTGCGGGCCAGTGGCCGGTGCCCGCGTGGGCCGCTGTGTGGGTCGATCCGGCGTGGGTGCAGTCGCTGCAGGCGGCCTGGCTGGGGCTGGTGCAATGGCTCGGCGAGGTGCTGCCCTCGTCCACCAGCCTGATGGACTGGGTGGCGCCGCTGATGTGGACCGGCTGGGGTCTGGGCATGGTGTGCCTGCTGTTGCCGACGGTGGCACTGCACTGGCTCGCCGGCAGGTTCAGGACGCAGGGCCGGCCGCAGAGCGCGTGAGGCGGGGGCCGACCCCTAAAATCGGCCCTTCCCTTCACGGACGCCCTTTCGTTTGACGCCGACCTCCGCCGATCCATCCGTCGCAACCCAGGCCTGTCCACTGTATGTGGACCTGGACGGCACGCTCACGCCCAGCGACACGCTGTACGAGTCGGTGATGCTGTTCATCCGGCGCAACCCCCTCAATCTGCTGCGCATGCTGGCGTGGCTGATGCTGGGCAAGGCCGGGTTCAAGCAGCGCCTGGCCGGCGCGGTGCGCCCCGATCCCGCGCGGCTGCCCTACAACGAGCGCTTCGTGCAGTACCTGCGCGAGGAACGCGCCCGCGGTCGCACGCTGGTGCTGGCCAGCGCGGCCGACGTGCGCATCGTGCGCGAGGTGGCCGCGCACCTCAAGCTGTTCCACGACGCGCTGGGCACCAATGCCCAGGGCGATGGGCTCAACCTGAGTCGTCGCCACAAACGCGCGGCCATCGAGGCGCATGCGCGCGCCGGCAACCGGACCCACTGGGCCTACGCGGGCAACAGCCGCGACGATCTGGCGGTGTGGGAAGGCAGCGCCCAGGCCGTGGCCGTGAACGCACCGCCCGCCGTTCTGGCCAGGCTGCAGCAGGTGCACCCGCAGGCGCGCGTGTTCGAACGCCAGCCCTTGAGTCTGCTCACGGTGTTGCGGGCGATCCGGCTCAAGCAGTGGTCGAAGAACGCGCTGCTGTTCGTGCCCCTGCTGGCCGCGCACTCGCTCGACCCGCAACGCTGGGCCATGGTGGCGCTTGCCTTCGTGGCATTCGGCCTTTGCGCTTCGGCCACCTACCTGTTCAACGACCTGCTGGACCTGCCCAACGACCGCGTGCACCGCCTCAAGCGCCACCGCCCGCTGGCCTCGGCCGCCATCGCGATCCCCACCGCCGTGCTGCTGGGCATGGTGATGATGGCACTTGCGCTGGTGCTGGCGTTCGCTGTGTCGAAGGCCTTCGCCGCGCTGCTGCTGGCCTACACCCTGACCACGCTGTCGTACTCGATGGTGCTCAAGCGACTCGCGCTCATCGATGTGCTGGTGCTCTCCGGCCTGTACACGCTGCGCATCGGCGCCGGCGCGGTGGCAGCGGGGGTGGACCTCTCCAACTGGCTGCTCGCCATCTCGATCTTCCTGTTCCTCAGCTTGGCGCTGGTCAAGCGCTGCGCCGAGCTGGAAGAACTGGACGACGACAACGCCAAGCTCGCCCCTGGCCGCGGTTACCAGCAGCGCGACCTGTCTTCGCTGCGCGCCATGGGCATGGCCAGCGGCTTCCTGGCGGTGATGGTGCTGGCGCTCTACATCGACAGCCAGAACAGCCTGGCGCTGTACCGGCGACCCGACTGGCTCTGGGCCGCGGCACCGGTGCTGCTGCTGTGGATCATGCGCATCTGGCTCAAGACCGGCAGGCGCGAACTGCGCGGCGAAGACCCGCTGCAGTTCGCCCTGCGCGACCCGTTCAGCTGGGTGACCCTGATCGCCATGGGCGGCATCGGGCTCACGGCCACCATCGGCTTCTGAACCCACCCACGAGATCCCACTGCCATGAAGTCCCTTGCCCTGGCCCTTGCGGTGTTCTGCGTGCTGCTGTCCTCGGCGGCCCAGATCGCAATGAAACGCGGCATGGGCGCGCCAGCGGGTGCGGACGTCGGCGCCACCTACGCGCACGCGCTCACCAGCCCGATGGTCTGGCTGGGCCTGGTGCTGTATGGCGTGAGCGCCGTGCTGTGGTTGTGGGTGCTCTCGCGCCTGCACGTGAGCGTGGCCTACCCGCTGGTGAGCCTGGGCTTCGTGGTCACGCTCGCGCTGGGGGTGCTCTGGCTGGGCGAGCCGTTCTCCTGGCTGCGCGTGGCGGGTTGCACCCTCATCGTCGTCGGAGTTTCACTGCTGGCACTCGACGCCTGAAGCCATGCACGCCAACGAGTTCTCTGCCCACGCCTCGCGCCAGCTTTTCTGGGGCACCTTCGCCGTCACCCTGCTCCTCAAGGTGGTGCTGGCTGCCGGCTTCCCGATGACCGGCGACGAGGCCTTCTTCTATCAGTGGGGCGTGTTTCCCGCCTGGGGCTATTCGGACCATCCGCCCATGGTGGGCTGGTTGCTGGCGGTGCTGCGGCAGATCAGCGAACACCCACTGGCCTTGCGCAGTGTCACGCTGCTGGTCACCAGCGTGATCGCCCTGGGCATCGTCGACCTGCTGCGCCGGTTCCTGCCTGAGGAGCGCGAAGCCAGCGCCTGGCTGGCGGGCGCGGTGTACCTCGTGATGCCGTGGTCGTGGATGTTCGTGCTGGTGACCACCGACACGCCGCTGGTGTTCTTCATGGCGCTCTCGGCATGGGCCTACCTCCGCGCCGACAGCAGCGCGCGCGGTGCGGGCTGGTACGCGGCAGCCGGCTTCTTCCTGGGGCTGGCCTTTCTCTCCAAGTACTTCGCGGCCTTGCTGGGCTTTGCCTACGCCGCACACTGCTTCGGCTGGCGCCGCGAGCGCTGGTGGGCGCCGTTTCTCATCTTCATGCTCGCGTTGCCTGCGATCGGGCTGAACGTCGCTTTCAACGCCACCCACGGCTGGACCAACGTGATGTTCAACGTGTTCAACCGCAACGAGGGCTCGCGCTGGTCGCTGGAGGGTTTCGGTGTCTACGTCGCCATGGCGGTCTACCTGCTCACGCCGTGGTTGTTGTGGCGCGGCGCAGCGACCCGCGTGGCCCCTGGCGTGTCGCCCACCACCGCGCGCACGCTGGCCGTGCTGTGGCTCTTTCCGATGCTGGTGTTTCTGTTGCTGAGCACGCGGCGCACCATCGGCCTGCACTGGGTGCTGGGGTTCGTGCCGCTGTTCGTGCTCTGGGTGGGTCTGCGGATGGACGTCCGTCCGCTGCGCAACGCCTTCGCCTGGACCGTGGCGCTCTCGGTGCCACACCTTCTGGTGGTGGCCGCCATCGCGTGGGCACCGCTCGCCTGGTGGCAGCCCTTCAAGATTCACGATCGCGCGGTGTTCCTGCGCGAGACCGCCGCGGTGGTGGCCGAACTCCGACGCGACCTTCCCGCCGATGCCACGCTGATGGCGCGCACCTACAACCCCGCGGGCATGCTGGCCTACCACCACGGCCGTTACGTGCCTGTGTTCGGCGTCGGCCGTCACCATGCGCGGCAGGACGATCAGATCGTCGACTTCCGGACGTTCCAGGGCAAGCCGCTGCGCATCTTCGCCTACGACGACCCCGACCTCGCCGACTTCGCGCCCTATTTCGAACGCGTGAGCAAACGGCGCTTCGAAATCGAAGGCGTCGCGTTCTTCGCGGTGGACGGCGAGGGTTTCCGCTTTCAGCCCTACCGCGACAAGGTACTGGCCGAAGTGGCGCGCGAGTTCCACGACATCCCGAAGTGGCTGCCGGTGTGGGGCAACCCCTTCTGCGAGCGTTACGGCTTCGCGACGTGTTCGCCCGGGCAGCCGCCGACGAGCCCTATCTGACGGATGGTCCGACCGGCACTGCGGCAGGCGGGCCGCTTGGGGCCTCTGGGGTGTTCATCATCGCTCGGTAGCCACGAACCTCTCCCGCCCGGGCTTGAGCCGCAGCGGTTTGCGAGGCAACCACGTCACGCCAGTAACCAGCCTGACCCGCCCCGATCGCCTCGCTCACCCTGCTCCGACGGTCGTCAGCGGATTCACCTGGCCGGATGGTCGGACGTCGAACGGTGGGTGGGTCTATCGATGTGCTGCCGTCGGGATTCTGCCTGGCCCTGGCCATCCAAGTGTCCAGCGCCCCCACCCTCTCTGACTTGGCCTTGATCGCCGCTGGGCTTTGCAGGGGGTCGTTCAGCATGGCTGACAAGACCGTTCTTTCACTGTGCAGCCGACTCGCCAGCATGCCAGCCGATGTGGAATCCCGATCGTCAGGGATTGAAGTTGCGTCCATTCCCCGCCTCTGGGTGGGGCCGCTCACATCGTGCGACTGAAACCCACCGAAGCGCCAGTGCAGGCCAGGATAAGGTGTCGCATAGTCAAACGGTGGTGATGCATACCCCAAGCCCCCAGCCTCGTGCTTTCGAGCGAACCGATTCATGACAGCGCCAAGCTGGCGCTCGACGTCGGCAGCGCGCTCGACGGCAGGCGGGTACACCGTGATGAACTTGCCTTTCTGCGAGCCGGAAAGCGTCGGTGAATCTGACCACAAATTGCTCATGACCTTGTACTCCACGCCAAGGCGCCGAAGCGTGGGAATCAGTTCTCTGACGAGATCGGCCCTGCGCGCGGACCCGGGATCGCCGACGTGGAACTTGATGATCCCGCCGTCTCGTTCGTCGCGGGCAATTGCACCGTTGGAACCATAAGCCACTTCACTGACACTGTCCCCGGACACACCGCCACCGTGAATAAACGCTCCCAAGTGAAGAGGATTCGTCTCACCACCGGCCTTCATGGCGTCAACAAGCGGGGAATCTACGTGTGAAGTGGGCATGAGAATCCTTCGAGTCAGCGAGCAAAAGCCACCCACTATAGGAACGTGCCCGACACTTTGAAGGACGAGTGACCAAAACCGTCCGATTCAGAACGGAGGCCCGCGCGATGGCGACGAAAGCCCGTGGGAGCGCGGCGGCGCGGCCTCAAGCGGGCGCAAATGGCACCCGCGCTGCCACCGCGCACATCAACTCGTAGCCGATGGTGCCGGCAGCGGCGGCCACGTCGTCGATCGGCAACACCGTGCCCGACGCCGAACGGCCCCACAGAACCACGTCGGTGCCCACGCCACAGGCGACGCCGGCGGCGTCCAGCGGCGAGAGGTCGACGGTGATCATGTCCATGCTCACGCGCCCGAGGAGACGGGTTTTCACGCCGCCCACCAGGACCGGCGTGCCCACGGCGGCGTGCCGCGGATAGCCGTCGGCATAACCGCAGGCCACCACGCCGATGCGCAACGGTCCATCGGCCGTGAAGGCCGAACCGTAGCCCACGGTGTCGCCGGCCTGCAGCGACTGCGTGCCGATGATCCGGCTCGACAAGGTCATGGCCGGCTGCAGGCCCCACTCGGCGGCACTGTGCTGCGGAAAATCGGGCGCGCTGCCGTACAGCGCAATGCCCTCGCGCACCCAGTCGGCGGCCAGCCCGAGGGTGCCCACGCGTGCACCGGCGTGGCGAAGGATGGCTGCGCTGTTGCTCAGTGTGCGCTCGCCCGGCAGGTCGGCGGTGGCACGCTCGAACACCGCCACCTGGTGCCCGATGCCACGCGGGCCGTCGGCATCGCTGAAGTGGGTCATGAAGGAAATTTCTTCCACCTGCGGCAAGGCATTGAGTCGTGCCCACGCGCTGCGGAACGCATCGGGCGTGAAGCCCAGGCGGTTCATGCCCGAGTTCATTTTCAG
>SXGT01381530.1_pt1 | contig 13994 bp, 12 predicted proteins | sample 3176221 | NCBI WGS metagenome assembly SXGT01 (sample SAMN11356862, study PRJNA531348) | freshwater metagenome | isolation source: freshwater sample F1-120 | place: China: Fuxian Lake, Yuxi | collected 2017-12-25 | reverse complement strand
GATCATCACGAACTGCATCGTGATGGGCCGACTCGAGGCCTACGCGATGAGCAACCCGCCGTGGCGAAGCTTCCTCGACGGCATCGGCAACGGGCTCGGCTACGCGTGGATCCTCGTCGTCATCGGCACCGTTCGCGAGATCCTCGGCTCCGGCAAGCTGCTCGGCCATCAGATCGTGCCGCAGGCGCTCTACGACGCCGGCTACGTCAACAACGGGCTGATGGTCTTGGCACCGGGCGCCTTCATCCTGCTCGGCGTCATCGTCTGGGTGCAACGCTCGATCTCGGGCTACGTGGAGAAATGAACGATGTTCGCCTTCCAAGCCAACCCTGATTCGTTCGGCTCGCTGGTCGACCTGCTGCTCAAGGCGATCTTCAGCGAGAACATCCTGCTCGCCTACTTCCTCGGCATGTGCAGCTACCTGGCCGTGTCGAAGCGAGTCGACTCGGCGGTCGGACTCGGCATCGCCGTGGTGTTCGTGCAGGTGCTGACCGTGCCGATGAACTGGGCCTTCCAGCACTACATCCTGGCGCCCGGCGCCCTGGCGTGGGCCGGCTTGCCCGACACCGACCTCGGCTACCTGCAGTTCCTGACGTTCATCGCCAGCATCGCTGCGGTGACCCAGGTCGTCGAGATGGCGGTCGACAAGTGGAGTCCCAAGCTCTACGCCTCGCTCGGCATCTTCCTGCCCCTGATCGCGGTGAACTGCGCCATTCTCGGCGGCTCGTTGTTCATGGTGCAGAAGGAGTACACATTCACTCAGTCGGTGGTCTACGGCGTCGGTTCCGGCGTGGGCTGGGCGCTGGCCATCGTCAGCATGGCGGCGATCCGCTGGAAGATCCGCACCGCCAACGTTCCCGCCCCGCTACGTGGTCTGGGCATCACGTTCATCACCACCGGACTCGTGGCGATGGCCTTCATGACCTTCAGCGGCATCCAGGCATTCGTACCGTGAGGAGACCGTGATGTTCCTTTCCGTCGCCATTGGTGTCGTCGCGCTCACGTCGGTCATCACCCTGCTGGTGGTGCTTCTGATGCTGTGCGAACAGAGGCTCGTCCGGAAGGGCAGCGTCAAGCTGCTCATCAACGGCGACGCGCAGAAGTCGCCGACGGTCCCGATCGGCAGCAACCTGTTGATCGCGCTGTCGGCGCAACAACTGTTCCTGCCTTCCGCTTGCGGCGGCAAGGGCTCCTGTGCGATGTGCAAGTGCCAGGTGCTGGAGGGTGGCGGCGAAATCCTGCCGAGCGAGCGCACGCACATCTCGCGCCCCGAAGCCAAGGCCGGGTGGCGTCTCGCGTGCCAGGTCAAGGTGCGCGGGCCGATGACGATCAAGGTCCCCGAAGCGGTGTTCGGCATCCGCAAGTGGGACTGCACCGTGCGCAGCAACCGCAACGTCGCCACGTTCATCAAGGAACTCGTGGTCGAGCTGCCGCCAGGCGAGACCATCGCCTTCAAGTCGGGCGACTACATCCAGATCGACGTGCCCCCCTACCAAGGGCTCAAGTACTCCAGCTTCGACGTCGAACCCGAATACCGGCCCGATTGGGACCGGTTCAAGTTCTGGGACCTCGTCGCCAACAACCCGAGCCCGTGCTTCCGCGCCTACTCGATGGCCAACCACCCGGCCGAGGGCAACATGGTGATGCTCAACATCCGCATCGCCACGCCGCCGCCAAAGCAGATGACGCTGCCGCCGGGCATCTGCTCGAGCTTCGTCTTCTCGTGCAAGAAGGGCGACAAGATCTCGATCTCGGGCCCCTACGGCGAGTTCCACATCAAGGAGACGCAGCGCGAGATGGTCTACATCGGGGGCGGTGCCGGCATGGCCCCGCTGCGCAGCCACATCCTCCACCTGTTCCATACCCAGAAGACCACGCGCAAGTTAAGCTTCTGGTAAGGCGCGCGCAGCAAGCGCGAGATGTTCTACACCGAGGACTTCGAGGCGATCGAGCGGCAGTTCCCGAACTTCACCTACCGCGTCGCTCTCAGTGAGCCGATGCCCGAAGACAACTGGGAAGGCTTCAAGGGATTCATCCACCAGGTGGTGTTCGAGAACCACTTGAAGAAGCACAAGAATATCGACGAAGTCGAGTTCTACCTGTGCGGACCGCCCATGATGAACACCGCCGTGCAGAAGATGCTCGGCGATCTCGGCGTCGAGCGGGACATGATCGCCTTCGACGACTTCGGCAACTGAGAGGCTGAGAGAAAACCATGACACAGCCTCTCAGCGTGCTTCTGGTGGCCGCCGACGCGGCCACGCAGAGAGTTCGAAACCGATTGTTTCTCACTCTCTGAGCGGCTGGCCAACTGTGGCTGCCACCCGCTGCCTGCCCTTGCTGTGGTGCGCCATCGCCGCAACGGCGGCGGGCTGCACACCCGAGGGCGATGCCCTTCGCGTGTTGTCGGGCACCGCCATGGGGTCCGTGTGGGAGGTCAAGTGGCATGGCTCCGCATCACCGCCCGCCGTGACCGAGGCAGTGCACGCCGAACTCGGCGCCGCCGACCGCACGTTCAGCACCTGGGGCGCCGACAGCGAGCTGTCGCGCTTCAACGCGCACCGCAGCACCACGCCCTTTCCCGCGAGTGAGCTGCTGCGGCGAGCCGTCGCGCTCGGACTGCAGCTCGCAGAGATTTCGGACGGCGCTTTCGACCCGACCGTCAAGCCACTGACCGACCTCTACCGCGCGGCCAAGGCCGCACCGACGGCAACGTTCGACAGTGCCGCCTTGGCGGCGGCCCGCGCACGCGTCGGCTGGCGGCACCTGCACATCGTCAGCACCGGACTCGTCAAGGATCACGCCGAACTCGAACTCAGCCTCGACGGACTCGTCGCCGGCCTCACCGCCGATCGCATGGGCGAACGGCTGCGCACGCTCGGAGTCACCGGCTACATGCTGCAGATCACCGGCGAAGTGCTGTGCCACGGGTGCAAGCCCGACGGCTCGCCATGGCGCATCGGCATCGTCGACCCCGAGGCGTCAGAGCCGGGTCACGAGGCCTCGATGCTGATCGTGCCGCTGCTCGACAACGCACTCTGCACCAGCGGCGACTACCGCAACTTCGTCGTGCAGGACGGCAAGGTTCGCGGGCACATCTTCGATCCTCGCACAGGCGACGCTCCGGCACATGGCGTCGTCAGCGTGTCGGTGCTGGCACGCTCGTGTGCCCTGGCCGATGGCCTTGGCACGGCGCTGTTCGTCGCCGGGCCGGCCGACGCCGCTGCCATGCTCCGGCGCAGCGCCGAGCCCGATGCCAGTGCCTGGTTCGTGATCGCCGACGCCGACGGCACCTTGCGCAGCGCGGCGATCGGCTGGCCCGAGGCGTTTGCCCTCGATGGGCGGCGCTTGTCCGCGCCCGAACCGCCGGCGGCGGAACGCGCGCTCGCCGAGGCAGCCCTGGCGACCGCTGCAGCTGCGTCCCCCCGATCCCCTGGCGACTTCGCCGCCGCGATCGGCCGATGCTTCGCCCCCTTCCATCGCTACCGCGACGCGCTCGCGACCTATTCGCGCGCTCTCGAACTGCATCCGGACGAACCGCACCTGTTGCGCGATCGGGGCCAGTGCTGGATCACGCTGCGCGACTTTGCCGCCGCCGAACAAGACCTCGCGCGCGCCGCCGCGGTCTTGCGCGGCGGGCCCGACGACAGCCAGCCCGAACGGGTGGCGAGTCCGCCGACGCCCGGGACGCTGCAGTTCCAGGTGCACCACCACCTCGGCCTCGCGCGGTTCTTCGCTGGCAACTTCGCCGGCGCCGAAGTTGCCTTCCGCGACGGCCTGGCCGCGGCCAGGAACGACGAGCAGTCGGTTGCCGCGACCCAGTGGCTGTGGTGCACGCTGATGCGGCTGGGCCGGCGAGCCGACACGGGGCCGCTGCTCGCTGCCATCGGCGCCGGCATGGACGGCGTCGCGAACCAGACGGACTTCCAACTCTGCCGGCTCTACCGGGGCGATCTCGGCGCGGCCGGACTCGGCGCGGCAGCAGCGAGCAACCCCGAACTGGCGTTCGGTCTGGCCCACTACGAACTGGTCCTCGGCGACCGCACCAAGGCCGAGGCGGCATTGCGGCAACTGGCCCATGCCGAGGCCTGGTGGGCCCTCGGCGTCATTGGCGCCGAGGTCGAGCTCCAACGCCCCTCGACGCAATGATTGCATCGCGAACCTTCGCCCACCTGCGCGCATTGCCGGCGGCGCAGTAGACTCCCGCCCGGCTGGGGAACCAGCCGCAACCCAAGGACCACCATGCTCAGTGTCCGGTCGATACTCGCAGAAAAGGGCCGTGTGATCTTCCAGGTGCCGCCAGACGCCACGGTGCTGGATGCACTGCGCGAGATGGCAACGCGCAACTGCGGCGCCTTGCTGGTGATGGACCAGGGACGCCCGGTCGGCATGGTTTCGGAGCGCGACTACGCACGCAAGGTCGTGTTGATGGGGCGCGTGTCCTCACACACGCTCGTGCGCGAGATCATGGACGCGGACGTCGTCAACGTGCCGATCCATCTCAGCGTCGACCAGTGCATGGCGCTGATGACCCAGTACCGGAGTCGCCATCTGCTGGTGCGCGACGGCGATCAACTGGCCGGCGTGATCTCGATCGGCGACGTGGTCAAGGCGATGATCAGCGACCAGCAATCGACGATCGCGCAGCTCCATCAGTACATCACGGGTGGATGAGCCGCGGCGCCCGGCCCCTCAGCACTTGTCGGGCTCCGATCCGCCGGCCTCGGTGCTACGGCCAGCGGGAACCGCGTTGTCTTCACCGTCGATACCGGACCCTTGGCCACGATCGGCGACGCCGGCGTGGCGGCACGGAGAACCTGCGGTAGCGCGGGTGCGCCGGCTCTACACCGCGTGGGCCGCCGCCGAACCGGGGCGGTAACAGGAAGCCAGACTCGCGACCTGGCTCGCGAAGTTCGCGCCGGCGAACGGTGGCGGCGGCAAGCAACCGCACGGCATCCGCGAGCAGCTACTCGCCGAACATGCTGTCCAGGAAGCCCAGGTCGTTGAACTTCGACTTCGCACTGGTGCGACCGAAGCGCACCACCAGCAGCTTCTGCGAGGGCATCAGGTAGAGCTTCTGGTCGTACATGCCCGCCGCCGTCACGGTGTCGGCCGGGATCCGATCGTTGTGGCGATGCGCGCGCGCGCCGATGAGCCAGAAGTTGAGGCCGTACTCCGGATTGGCCTTGCTGCCGACAAAGCACTCGGCGAAGTGCTCCTTCGGCACGATCTGCTTGCCGTCGTGCTTGCCGCCATCGAGCACGAGCAGCCCGAACTTGCCCCATTCGCGCGCCGTCATGAAGGCGCCGTAGGGCAACGCCGGATTGCCTTCGGCATCGCGCAGCCACAACGTGAACTTGCAGTCGATCGGGTCGAGCACTCGCTCCTGCAGGTAGGCGACGAAGTCCTTCGGCTGCGGACGTTCCTCGGTCGACGCCTTCGCCAGCTTGCGCCGCATCACCTCGCCGAACACCATCAGGTGGTTCGAACCGTACTGGAAGCGCTGTCCCGGCGCCGTCTTGCCTTCGCACGCCACTGCAGCGGCGTACTTGTCGCGTGACTTCGCCGAGTGCAACTCGGAGTCGATGTTGGCAAGGCCGCTGGTGAAGTTGAGCAGGTGCCGGATCGTGATGCGTTCGCGGAGCTTGTCCCCCTGCCACTCGGTGATCGTCTCGCTGACCTTCTCGTCGAGTTGCAGCAGACCTTCCTGCTGCGCAATCAGCGCGACGATCGGGGCGAACGACTTGGTGCCGCTGAAGATGTGCTGCGGCGTCTCCTGCTTGTGGCCGTTCTGGTACTGCTCGAACACGAGCTTGCCGTCTTCGTAGACCAGCACCGCGAGCCCCGCGTTGTCGGCCGAGTATTTGGCCGCCGCCGCCAAGTCCGGCTTCTGCGCCAGCAACGGCAACGGCAGCATCGCGGCAAGAACCAACCAGGCATGACCAGGGGCGCGCATGGCGGGAATCATGCCATCGGCAACGCGCCTTTGCGCGCACGTGCAGTCACCCAGGACGTTGACGTCGTGGCAGCAGCCAGTCGGCTACTGCACGACCACGCGGAAGTGCGACGTGAACCGCACCGGTGCGCGGTACTGCTCGAGCAGGCCTTGCAGGTAGAGGGGCAAGCCGACCAGCGACGGAGCCGACGGCACCGCAAACGCGAACGTGCATTGCCCGGAGTTCGCGAACACGATGTCCTCGAAGAACGCGTAGCCGAGCGACAGGTCCAGCCACAGAGTGCCGAATCCTGGGATCGCCGCCGGCGACGGCAAGGCTGCGGCGGCGATGGCGACGCGCGCGGTGTGGTGCAGGGTTGCGTAGCCGGGCTCGCTCACCATCCGCACGTTCCAGGTCTGCCCGATCACCGGTTGACCCGGCACCAGGTCGCGGTGGCGATTCACCGCGAGTCGCGCCTGGCCCGCCGAGTCGGCGACGAGCAGGTCGATGTCCCCATCGCCATCCAAGTCGCCGCCGCTGAGCTTCGGCACCCCCACGCTCGTCAACGACAACCGCGACGGCGCCAGGGCGAAGTTGCCCGCACCATCGTTGACCGCGAGTTGCACGGATGCGGTGAGGCTGGAGTAGGCGATGTCGAGGTCGAGGTCCTCGTCGACGTCGACGACAACGAACGAATGGCCCTGCACGCTGCCCGGCAGCGTGCTCGCGACAACGAAGGCGCCGTTGATGAAGCGCAGCAGCTGCGAGCCGTTCGCCGTCGACATCCACAGCTCCTGCCTGCCGTCGCTGTCGAAGTCTGCGTTGGTGATGCCCGTGCATTGCAAGGGCGCGATGCCGGGCAGCCACTGGGTCGTGACGTCGGTGAACACCCAGTTGCCGTCGTTCCGTCGCATCTGGAGGGTGTTGGGGCCGAGGAGGGCGATGTCCCGATCACCGTCCAGATCGTAGTCGGCGACCGCCAGGCCGTTTCCCGAGGGCAGCACGGTGCCAGGGCTCGGCAAGAAGACGCCGTTGCCCTGGTTGACCAGGATGATGCTGGGGAGCGACAGCACGAAGCCGAGCAACACGAGGTCGGGGTCGCCGTCGGCATCCATGTCCGCCGCGACGACGCCGAGGCTCGTCGGAATGCCTGCGGGCAAATTGGCCGTGGCGTCGACGAACGTCAGGTTGCCGACGTTGCGCCACAGGCGTCCGGGAGCAAGGTAGAGGTCGAGATCGCCGTCGAGGTCCATGTCGAACGGCACCGTCACCTGCGTAATCTGGCCAAACGGCAACCCCGGCAGGCTCGACGAGATGTCCGTGAAGCGCTCGGGGCCATCGTTGCGCAACAGCACCTGCCGCGGCATGAAGAACGGAAGCGTGCTACCGCAGGCATCGAGGTCGCCATCGCCGTCGAAGTCGGCAGACACGACCTCGAACAGGTAGTGCGCAGCCAACGCGGTCGGCGTGCGGACCACGTATTGCGCCACCTGGGTCGGCGCGTTCATGGCGACGAGGCATGCCGGCACGGCACAGCGAAGGGGGAAGAGCATGGTGATGCGGCGCAGCATACCTGAACCAGCAGCGACTCCCTCGCGCTCGTCGCCCCGTCTCCGAGTACGACCGCGACCCGTTGGCCGCCGGCGGCTACCTCTGGGCAGACACGCCGTACGGCATCGAACGGCGGCCCGACGGCGCGCGCCGACTGGAGGCGCTCGACGCGTGGGACGTCGGCCCCGGCGGTGGCTCGCGTGTGCTACGTGACGTGGCTCGACGTCGGCGTGTTCAACTCGGTGGCGTTGCCGGGACAGTCGATGCACACGATGCAGTGCGTGATCTACGAGGCCACCGGCGTGGTCGAGTATCGCTATGAGTCGATGCCGACCTCCTCGTTGAACGCGACGCTGTGGGAAGCGTGTATCTCTTGGGCGGCATGACCATGCCCGCCCTTTTTCGGTCCCTCGGCGTCGCCGCAATTGCCATGAGTGCGGTGTCGGCGCAATGCAGCAACGTCTGGCTGCCGGGTGACGGTGCAGCCGGCCTCGATTCGCAGGTCAATGTGATGACCGAGCGCGATCCCGACGGTCCCGGCCCCCTACCCGCGCAGTTGGTCTGCGGTGGCTACTTCACGACCGCAGGTGGAATCGCGGCGTCGAAACTTGCCAGCTGGGATCCGGCCACCTCCCTCTGGAGTCCGCTCGGCAGCGGCATCCCTGGCACCGGCGTCAGCAACGCGGCCTTTGCGCTGGCAACCATGCCGAACGGCGACGTGATCGCCGGTGGCTACTTCGCGGTCGCCGGCGGCGCCACGGTCAGCGGCCTCGCGCGATGGAACGGCAGCGCCTGGTCGGCGTTCGGTGGCGGTAGCAACGGCGGCGTGTTCGCACTCGCCGTGATGCCGAACGGCGACCTCATCGCAGCCGGCCGCTTCACGAACATCGGCGGCACCGCCGCCAACAGCATCGCGCGCTGGAACGGCACGCAATGGTCGCCGCTCGGCAGCGGATTCAACGACGACGTGGTGACGCTGGTGGTGATGCCGAACGGCGACGTGGTCGCCGGCGGGCGCTTCACGACGGCCGGTGGCCTGACTGCTGGCCGGATTGCGCGTTGGAACGGCACTTCCTGGTCGAATCTCGGTGGCGGCTGCGACGGCCAGGTCCGCGCCCTCGCCGTGCTGCCGAACGGCGACCTCGCCGTCGGCGGTCTGTTCTTCAGCGCCGGTGGCGCCAACATCCCCTACCTCGCGCGTTGGAACGGCACCACATGGTCGGCGTTCGGCAGCGGCGTCGATGACTGGGTGCTATGCCTCGCGACGATGGCGAACGGCGATCTGGTCGCCGGTGGCTTCATCGAGTTGGCCGGTGGCGTCGCGGTGCGAGGTCTCGCGCGTTGGAACGGAGCGAACTGGTCGCGGTTCGTGCCAGCGGGCGGCCACACCCAAGGCACGCCGAACGTCCTGCTCGCGCGAAGCGATGGCACGCTCGCGGTCGGCGGCAACTTCTGGTCGATCGACGGCACCCCAGCCGACCACGTGGCGATCTGGACCGGCAGCAACTGGGCGGCGACCGCACCTGGCACCAACGCGCCGGTCTACGCACTGGCGCAGCTCGACGACGGCAGCCTGCTCGCCGGCGGCGTGTTCCAGACCATCGATGGCGTGCCGGCCAATGCGATCGCGCGGCGCGCCAACGGCGTCTGGGGCCCGCTCGGCACTGGCGTTGACGCCACCTACGGCGGCACGGTCTATTCGATCGCCGCGCTGCCCGGCGGCAACGCAATCGTCGGCGGCAGCTTCAGCAGCGCCGGCGGGCTCGCCGCGAACAACATCGCGCGCTGGAACGGCACGGCCTGGTCGCCGCTCGGCGCGGGGCTCAACGGCGTGGTGAATGCCGTAGTCGTGATGCCGAACGGTGACCTCGTGGCCGGCGGCACTTTCCAACAGCCGGCGGTAGCACTGGCGCGCTGGAACGGCAGCAGCTGGTCGCAGATCGGCGGCGGCCTGTCGAGCGGCATCTTCCTGACGAACCACGTGAACGACCTCGCCGTGCTCCCAAACGGCGATCTCGTCGCCACCGGCACGTTCCAGTTCGCCGGCGGCGTCTTGGTCAACAACATCGCGCGCTGGGACGGCAGCACCTGGCACGCACTCGGCAGTGGACTCAGCGGCAGCGTGTTCGGAGTGCGCGGCGATTCGTTGCTTGCGTTGCGCAACGGCGATGTCGTGGTCGGCGGCAGCATGGCTGTCGGCGCATCGCAGTTCGTGGGGCGATGGAACGGCACGGCGTGGTTTGGCTTTGGCACCGGCTTGTCAGGAGCGCCGGGCAGCATGCTCGAACTGCCGAACGGCGACCTCGTCGTGGGTGGCTTCTTCACCAACGCCGGGGCTGGGCCCGTCAACAACATCGCGCGTTGGAACGGCACCGCCTGGGGCCCGTTCGGCAGCGGCACCGCGGGGCCAACCTTCAACTCCGGATCGGTCCTCGCGATGGTGCCCGCGGCGAACGGCGACCTCGTGCTCGGCGGCGACTTCTCGAAAGCGGGCGGGCAGGTGTCGGTCTATCTCGCGCAACTCTCTACCACGTGCCCCGCGACGGCCGCCCATGTCGGCAATTCGTGCGCCGGCTCGGTCGGCCCGATCCGGGTGCAAGCACTGACGCTGCCGTGGACGGGATCGCAGCTGCGCACGCGCTGCACCGGTTGGTCGCCGCCGACGCTCACCGTGGTGGTGGACGGATTTGGCGCCCAGGCGGTGCCGCTCGCACCCGCGTTGCCGGCCGCGGCCAATTGCGCGCTGCTGGTCACGCCCGACATCGTCGCGTTGGCGCTGGCGTCGTTCGGCACCAGCGATCATACGCTCGCCCTGCCGAACTCGCCGGCACTCGTCGGCGGCGTCTTCTACCAGCAATGGCTGCCGTGCGATCTCGACGCCCAGGGCAACATCGTTACGGTCGCGGCGAGTGCGGCGCTGCAATTCGTGGTCGGCGCGTTCTGACGCACCCTGAAGTTCGCCGGCAGGCGGCGACTGCACGACCACGCGGAAGTGCGACGTGAACCGCACCGGTGCGCGCAACTGTTCGAGCGGGCCTTGCAGGTAGAGGGGCAGGCCGACCAGCGGCGGCCGCGAGCCGCGACGCACACTGGCACGCATCCGCGTTGCGAGCCGAGGTCCCGAACCAACCGGAACCCGCTCCGGCGATCGCTGCCGCGGACGCACATCCGCGTCCAACAAGTCGCACGAACTGGTATCCGCTCGAATTCGCCAGGTTCGCCCCGACGAGCACACCGCTCGCCATCGAACTGCTCAAGACCACTTGCACCGATGCACTACGCTCAGGGCGGCGCTCGGAACTACACCCACTCCGACAACCCCAAACCGCAGCCCCTTCGAAAGGAGCTCACCCGATCACAGGATCTTGGCGACGCCGGCGTTCGTCAGGGCGAGGCCGACCGGGCTGCTGTCGAGCGCGGCGGACTGGGTCACGAAGTAGCCGCCCGGGATCAGCGGCACCGGCCAGGTGAACGAGGCCGCACCCGCGGCGTCGAGTGGGAAGACCTGGCCAGGAATCAGCTCCAGCGTGCTCGGCAGGTAGACCGAGCAATTCGGCTGCAACACCGTGCCTGGATGGTCGAGACCCAGCGAGAAGAAGTTCGCTGCGAAGGTGCTCGGCGGGCCGTTCTGGTACGTGAACTGGATCGTGCTGCCGCCCGTCATGGTGCCGACGTAGCCGAAGGTGAACGTGCCGTTGGCGGTCGGGCAACCGGTGCCCCACGTGCTGGTCTGGCCGGGCAACAGGTAGGTGATCGTCAGCGTCGGTCGGTTGGAGGTGGCGGTGCGCGATGAGAGACGGTGCGCATTCACCGTCGCCGCCGCATCGTCTGCCTTCAGCAGCCAGCCGAAGTTCTGGCTCGGCTGGTCGAGCCACAACTGCGCGTCGGCGACCATGCCCGGGCCATGCGGTGACGACACGGTGCCGACCGCCGGCAGCCAGAGCGTGGTGCTCGGCTGCGCCACGAAGTCGCCACCCGGCGTGGTCCAGAACGTGTTCGGATAGAACGTGTGCAACCAGGTGGCATCGTTGGGTTGCGCCTGCGCGCCGTAGCCACCGCCGGACGGCGCCACCGACGTGCCTTCGCCCCAGGCCTGCAGCACGCGGTGCGCGGTGACTTCCAACAGCGGCACGTAGTTCGACTTGTTCGATCGCACCGTCAGCCGCGCGGAGACGATCGACGCGCCCGCCGGCACCGCGGCGGCGACGTTGAAGCGCATCGCGGTGCGCAGCGTCAAACCGAGGCCGTTGAGACCGACGAACAGTCCCGATCCCGCGCCGTTGCTGAGCACGCCTTGCGCGTTCGAGTAGAGCGTGTTGTCGGCGGCGCATTGCACGACCACCGTCGTCGCCTGCGCAGCGAGTGCTGCGGTCAGGGCCACCAACATGGTCAGGCCATGGAGGAAACGCGAACGGGGTTGTATGGACATCGGCAAGAGGAGGGGGCGCACTGGGCGGCAGAATAGCGAACTAAGGCATGGGATGGGCGCCGCCGGGCGGCAGCGACGATCGACTTGCCATCCCGAATTCCCCGGCGCTGATCGGCGCGATCATTCACGAGCAGGCGCTGCCACTCGAGTTCGATGCGTCCGGCCGGCTGGCGCTGACGAGCAGCAACGGGTTGACGCTGACGGTCGGGACGTTTTGAGAGAACGAGCGAGCCATCGGGTGCACGCGGTGGCCTAGTCGCGGACCGTGCGCAGCACGTTCGTGCCACAGTGGATCTGCCCATCGTTCACCGAGTAGCCGTCAAAACAATCCAGGAACACGCAGGCGACGCCGGTACCTCCGAGCGACCTGCGCAGGTCCTCCTCCAGCAGATCGACGCCATCGGCGACCGGGCCGAACAGGCGCGGCGACAGGTACCGCGCCCCGAGCGTCACGCCGTTCACGGCGTTGGGCCAGACGCCGAGGCCTCGGCGGCGGTAGACGATCGGCACGTCGACCACATCCGCTTCGGGCAGATCGAGCTCCCGCACGAGCAGCGTGCGATTCGCAAGCATGCTTGCGGCGGTGGCTTCGTTCGCCGCCATCGTCGCGGCGTCGGCGAGCAACGCGTCGATGGTGGTCGCTCCGCGTTTGCCGGCGAGCAGGCGCAGTGCACCGCGGCCGGCGCGTTGTTGCTCCTCGAGCCAACGGCGGCCGGCGGTCGGTGAGGCAACCAGCATCTTGAAGCCATGCCGCGCCGTGGCGCACGGCACGAAGTTCACCAGTTCGTCGACGTGGCCGATCTGCGTCATGCTCACGTCGAGTTCGATCGGCGGCCACTGCACCCCCTGCGCCTGCAGCAATTGCCGCACGTCGTCGTGCATGGTGACATCACGCTGGCGACCGACGATGACGCGACCCTGCGGCCACACCTTCCCGTCGGCGGCCCGGAACGGTGGCGTGCACTCGAGATTGCCGTACCAGTCCTGGAAGTGGCGCACCGGCCGCGGTTCCCCGGCGACCACGAGCGCGCGGTTCCTGGCGGTGTTGTACGCCGCGAAGAGTTCGTCGAGCTCTTCGCACGGGTAGAAGGCGAAGCGCGCTCGCATGCCCTTCAACGCGACCGGCATCGGATCGCCGAGGAAGTAGCCGTACTCGGCGGCGTCCTGCGCCCACCGATCACCGCCACGGATGCCGTCGAACACGTGCAGCTCCGGCCCTGCGTCGGTCAGCGCAGCACGCAGGGCGTCGACGAACGACCGCGTGGCATCGTTGCGCACGACGAACATCGTGCGCGGCGTGTCGAGTGCGTTGCAGAGCACGAACGGGCGCACATCGATCGAGATCAAGAGCGCTGGCTCTGTCTCGCCGCGCACCGTCAGCGAGACGGTGGCCGCGCTGGTCGCGCTGCGCACGGTCACCGCCTCGACATACCAACGCTCAACGCCCTCCTCGACACTGGACAACACCCGGTAGCTGTTGGCGCCGGGACCTCCGATCGTGGCATCGAACGGGCGATCGACGGCGAGCCGAAGCTCGAACAAGTCGAGCCGGTCGTCGGTGCCGTTGATGCGCTCGTCGACGGCATCGGCCTTGCCGTCGACGTCGTCGTCGTCGAGGTTGGGGGTGAGCCACACGGGAGGATGCGATTCCTGCTCGACGGGCTGGTGGGTCGGACCCGCACAAGCAACCAACAGGCCGAGAGACACAACGCGAAGACGAAGGGCTGGCATGCGCTGCGGCGACTGTACGGAACGAGCCGAAACAGGGCTATTTCCTGACCGGAAGCCGTTCGAACTGCAGCAATCCTTGTCGACGGCAAGGTGATGACCAGCATCCTCGCGCGACGCTGCCGTGGTCGCCGCAGTTGCGCGCCGACGGCTGTACCACCTCTGCCGCACCGCGATCGCGCGCTTGCCGGCGCCACGTCGGCGCGGGAACGTGCCACGATGCCTCGCCCGACCCGTCGTGACTTCGTCCGTTCCGCCGCCGTCGTCGCCGCCGGCGGCGCCGCCCTGACCGCCTGCGCCGCGAGCCCAGTGGCCGCGCCCGCGGCGCAGCCGCGCGACCTGCCGCCGCG
>SXGT01080211.1_pt1 | contig 13994 bp, 11 predicted proteins | sample 3176221 | NCBI WGS metagenome assembly SXGT01 (sample SAMN11356862, study PRJNA531348) | freshwater metagenome | isolation source: freshwater sample F1-120 | place: China: Fuxian Lake, Yuxi | collected 2017-12-25 | reverse complement strand
CGGGTGGAACTGCACGAACTCCATATCCATCAGCTCGGCGCCAGCATGGTAGGCGAGGGATTGGCCGTCTCCGGTGTACTCCCAACTATTGGAGGTGATCTTGAAGGCGCGGCCGACGCCGCCGGTCGCCAAGACAACAGCCTTTGCCTTGTAGACCTGGAATCTACCGCGTTCTCGGTCGTACCCGAACGCACCAGCGATGCGGTCTCCGTCTTTGAGGAGGCTTATCGTGGTGTGCTCCATGTGGAACGTGATGCCCTGGTGGACGCCGTGATCTTGGAGCGTCCGGATCATCTCGAGCCCGGTTCGATCTCCAACGTGAGCGAGCCGCGGGTATTTGTGCCCGCCGAAGTTGCGTTGAAGGATTTGGCCGTCTTTTGTCCTGTCGAAGACGGCGCCCCACTTCTCGAGCTCACGCACGCGGTCGGGAGCCTGCTGGGCATGTAGCTCGGCCATGCGCCATTGATTCAGGTATTGGCCACCTCGCATCGTGTCGGCGAAGTGGACCTTCCAAGAGTCTCGGTCGTCGACGTTGGCCATCGCCGCGGCCACACCGCCCTCCGCCATGACGGTGTGAGCTTTGCCAAGGAGCGACTTGGTGACAACGCCGACGCTCGCCCCCGCAGCCGAGGCTCCAATGGCAGCCCGCAGCCCGGCGCCACCAGCGCCAATTACTAGGACGTCGTGTTCGTGAACTCGATGTTTCGCCATGTTCTTTTCAATACGAAGAAGGGAGCTTCAGACGAGCCGGAAGTCGGTAATCACGCCCATGGAGCACAACCGCACGTAGACGTCCGAGAGCCCGACCGAGAAGAGACTGCACCAAGCAAACAACATGTGTTTGCTGTTCAGCTTCGACGTGCATTGGTAGCTAACTTTCCCAATCCCCTCGGGCATCACGTCTTTTCGGCCGCCCACGAGGTGCCGGAGCGAGTGGCATCCGAACGTGTAACAAGCGATCAAGATCACATTCACGCTAAGCACGATTGAGCCGACGCCGATCCCGAATCCGTCCTGAAACGAGAAGGCCTTGACCGCGTCGTACGCGAGCAACGAAACGAAGATCACAGCCAGGTAGAGGAAGTAGCGGTGAACGTTTTGCATGATGAGCGGAAAGCTGCGCTCACCCAGATAGGTCTTGCGCGGCTCTCCAACGGTGCAGCCAGGCGGGTCGCCCCAGAATGCCTTGTAATAGGCGCCGCGATAGTAATAACAGGTGAACCGAAAGCCTCCGGGAGCCCAGAGGATCAGGAGCGCCGGAGAAAACGGTAGAAAACCCGGCCACCACGTTGGGGGAGGACCGAACACCGCGTGCGGCGAGGTGCCGAACAGCTCTGGCGCGTAGAACGGCGAGAGGTAGGGCCCAAAGTGATAGTGATCCCCCTGGAACGCCGCCCATGTCGAGTAGAGGATGAAGCTTAGAAACCCGAGCAACGTGAGGAGTTGAGGGACCCACCAGGCGTCTTTGCGCTCGCTGACAAGAAAGAGGCGGACTTTTCGAGGCGCAACAGCGGCTTCTGCCATTTCATTCGTCTCCGACGGGAAAACCGTCGTCAAACTACCGACGTTGGCACGAGCTTACAACCACGATTCACGCCCGAGGGCCGAGCTGATCTGGGCAAACGTTGGCCCGCGCTAGGGGCCGCCCTTCGGGCGGACTAGCGAGATGTCGCTGCGAAGACCGTTTGCCGCTCGGATCTCGAAATCTCAGCGGTTCGAGTGGCGCCGTTCACACGGGCCGTAACCTTCACCTTCTCCTCCGGGCGGCCTCCGATGAGGAGCGTGCGGATCACACCCACTTCCTGAAGAAACGGCGTCACGCGCGTCGACGTCATCGGAAGGACTTCACTCGACACACGACCACCGCCATCGACGTGAACGACGGTCGGGCAGCTCGCGAGCGACGACGTACACACGGCGCTGACAGCGTATTCGTCCTCGCCCTCAGAGGCCTTGTACGCGAGCGGCTTCTGCGCGCGGATATCGAGGACCAGCTCGGCAACACCTCGCACACCGCTGTAACGCTTTGCTTCGTCGAGCACGTGCGCCGCCTCGTTCACCACGCGCGCGCGGCATCGAAGGGCTTGGAGCAACGCGACACCGTCTTTGGGGCTGAGCTCACTCGCAGCGCGCCAATGAGAACACGCGCGACGTTCGTCCCGGCTGGCCTCGAAGGCCCGGGCCACGCGCCGGTGGCTCGCAGACGACGCCGGCTCGACCTCGGTCATTTCTTCGAGAGCAATGACCGCAACCGTGGGATCGTTCGAGACCAGTCGCGCTTCCGCCACGAGTTCGCGCGTCGATGACGTCAGACCGTCTTTCTCAAGCAGAGATTCAGCTGCGCGCAGAGCCTCCTCAAACTGCCCTGCGGCGAGAAGTCCGCGAACGAGCGCGCGACTCGCGCTCCGTTTCTCGGGATCGCGCTGCACCGCATCTCGCAGCTTTTCGAGCGTCGCAGGCGGCTTCATCCAGTCGTCGTTCGCCATCGCAAACGTGGGCGCTAGCCATCCAAACCCACCGCGAAACATTTCTCTCCGCATGGGCGCATCGCTCGGCGAGAAGATGATCGGATAGGTCACTTGGACAACACCGGTTTCTGGCCTTGGGAACGCCAGTCCACGAAACGCTCTCGCCACACAGGTGCCAAGCGTTGTGCTGCCCGTGTTGTTCCCGGTCGCGGCGGCGGTCCCAATGCTCCCGTCGGACTGAATGATGAAGCTCACCACGACGCCGCCGGCCAAGCTCGGGTTCGCTCGGCGCTCGTTCTCGTAACACAGCCGAATCCTCCCGAAGTTCTGCCGAACCACACGCTGAATGACCTCCGGCGGGATCCGTCCCGAAACGCTGGTTTTGCCCACTCGGATGTTCGACGGCGGTTTCGTGCGGAACTCACCGCTCGCCCCGCCGCCGATCCCGCGAAGCCCAAGCCCCCCGGCGCCCATTGCAAAGCCGGATGCCGTCCCCAATTCAGTGCCGTCCATCGATCCTGAAAGGCCGCTAGGCGCATCGAGCGCAGCCAGGGACGCCGCGTCTTTACCGAACGGCCGACGCGTTCGTTCGATCCCGAAGGCCGAGAACATCGCGTCGTTCTCCAGCACGATCATCGACGTCTCTCGGGAGAGCACGAAGTGTTTCTTGGAGAGCGAGATGATCTCGTTCTTGCGATCGGGCTCAGTCTCAAGCTGCGCGATGCGCTCTTTCGCGACGAATCGCCCGACCACACCCGGCGTCATCGCGACGGCCGACACAGCGCGCGAAGAATGGAACGCATTCTCACCGAGGAGGCCATGGATTGACACAGCGTCGAACGGCTTCTCGGGCTCCCCCTCGGTGTAGACAACGAGCGAGTCACCGAGGCGTGCAGACGCGGGCAAGGGTGCCGCCAGACGCACGCCAACGGGGAGCGAGATGTCGAGATCTTTGACCAGCGGCGCGCGCAGGCTGGCGATCATCGGATCAAGCGCACCACTCGAACCGCCCGAAAGAGCCGCTCCCAAACCGCCCGGAGGGAGGCGTTGAACCACGCCCTCCGTTGACGCGGCCAACGCGCGAAGCGCAAGCAGATCGGCGTCGGTACCGATGGCGATGAACCGAACGTCGGTCCCCGCCGAAACCGCACGTGCTGCACGCGCCGCGACCGCGTGCGGAGCAATCGCTCCGCTCGTCGCGATGCCGTCGCCCAAGACGACAAGCCTCCTTGAAGCACTGTCCTCGAGGCGTGCCGTGGCATCTTCGATCGACGCCGCAATATCGCTCGCGCCGCGCGGCTTCAGCGCCTCCAGCCAGGTCGACGCACGGTCAACCTCGAGCGCGTCCGTAGAGGCCATCCCACGGGCAGGAAACGTCTCGCATGCGCTGTCACAGGCGAGGATCACGAAGCGCTCGGAGGAGTCGAGATCGGCGAGCACCGCCTTCGCGATCTCCGTCTGCCGAGCCAGCGTCGCTTTGCTCTGACTTGCGCTCCGATCAATCACAACGGCGAGGTCTCCTACGACCGGCGATGGCAACACGTCTTCTGGATCCGTCGTGACGTCGACGCGAAGGGTCCCTGGTCGGTCGAGGATCCCGCTTTCAGACTCGGCGTCGATGAGGTGCTCAAGCGCGGGGACCGAGCGAACATACGGGACAACGAGGCTCCGCTGTGGCGTGGCTCGTTGGCTGTCGATCGTCACGGTCGAGCCGAGCTCGTCCGTCGAGAGCGAGGGAGTGAGCCCAGGGCCGAGCTCGTCAGCGGCCACATCTCGTGCGCCGAGCAACCTCACGCGCATCGAAAACTGCGCAACTTCCGTCGCGCGCTCCGACGAGAAAGGAAACACGTATTGTCCGCGTCCGTTCCACTCGGGCAGACGTTCCTCGAAGCGAAACCGAACGCGACGCGAGCTCTTCGGCGCGATGGGAAAGATCGAGAGCGACACGGTTTGCCCTGACTTCCACTCGAGCAGCGCGGGATCTTTCGGCCGAACGGTATCGTCGACAATTCCCTTGAAAATCCGCTTCGCGCGCGATTTTTCGACCACCTCGGCCGGAACCGGATCGTCCCCAACCCAAAGCACGAGATCAGAGACCAACGCGTCGGGCGGGAGCGTGAAGGTGAAGGTCCCTTCCAGGGTCTCGTTCGTGGTGTTCTCGAAGACCTCTTCGACGATGGTAGACGCGAGTCCGCGATCGACGACAGCGTCCACGCGATGCGACGCGAGCTTCATCCCGTCGATCATCTGGTTTGTCCCAGGACGCCGCGCCGTCATGCTGCCGAGCCCTCGCTTGCCTTCAGTACCAAGGGGATCCACATCCGTGGGCGACCCGACGACGATCGGCGGTGCACCGTATCGTGCGGCAAGCGGCGCCTCGACGGTGCCCACGTCGAGCGATTGCCCGCGCTCCAGTGTCAACGTTTGAGTCCCTCGCTCGACCGTCACTTCACCTCGCAAAACGCTGATCCGCCCGTGAAGGCCGTCGATGGATAGAGCGAGTTTGGTCGGCTTCTTGTTCGTGAAGTGAACGACGACGCCGGATAGGTTGATCGAAGCCTCCGACAGTGTGCCGCCCTGGCCGACGATCGACACGCCCCCCCGAACAAGCCGCGGATCCGAAATGAGCTCGAGCCGGCTGTTGGACTCGAGGGTCCAGACGAAGCCGCCTTCGTCTCGGAGGGTCACGCTGTCGCCGGGGGGCGTCTCGAGCGTTCCGACGTCGAGGACGTCCCCGACAGCAACCGCGCTGCACAGCGAAGCATCACCACAGAGGGTCGCGTGACCCTCGCCACCAAGCGCGGTCACCGTCCTCTCGTACGCCAAACCGCCAGCACTCGACTCCGGGTCGTCACACGATCCCACTCCAAGAAAACCAAGGGCCAAGAGCACCCGCCCGATCGATCGCGTCACGCGCACCTGCCTTCGAGAGGGCGAAGACAGCGCGAACCGGAGAAGGTTCCCGCGCCGAGCAGACTCGACTGGCTACCGGTCGGTGTTCTTGTACCAACGGATAGCTTCACCGAGTTTGATCATATCGACGCCCTCGCTCAGCATTTGCTCCCGCAGCTGTTCCCGCTCGGTGGCGTCTACATTGAGCCACTTTTCGTAGAAGACCTGGAGGTCGGCGAGCTCCTCATCCGTCATCCCGCCTTTCATGTTGTTGTTGAGGTTGTCGACCGCCTCACGAGCCTTCGACGTCGCTCGCTCAATGACTCGCTCGGTCACCTTGCCGAGGTTGAGACCTCTTGGTCGACCGTTCTTCCACAACCAGGCCGCGTAGCCGAGGGCGGTGCTGCCCAGGAGGATCCCCCACCCGATGGGCCCGCTGCCAACAGCCGCGATGCGACCGGTGTTGATGAGAATGAAACCACCAACGCCAGCCATTGCGATTGCGCCGACCTTGGCATCTGTGTCGACGCAGGCCTCTCCCTTCGGAACGCAATGCGTGACCAAGCCTGCTTGTTTGGGGTCGTAACAAGTCCTGAAAGGTTTGTCCCACACCTCTCCGCAGTTGCATTCGTAGGTGTAGGTTCGGCCTGCGCCCGGGGGACAGTCGGCTTGTTTGCACGCAACAGGGCCGCGGCTCCACTGAAACCCCTTGGGGCAGTCTTTGTCCAGAGACGGCTGGTGCTCGGGGACTTCTCCATGCGCGATGTAAGGCGCGACGGTAAGCCAACATGCGGCGACGAGACCAACACCGGCAACCCATCGCCTCATGGCTTGCCCCATTCGGGTCGCTTCCACCCCCGCGAGGTCAGCCGAAAAACGAGGAATCCGATGAGCAGACCCGCGACACCAAGGGTGAAGCTGAAGAGCAGATCGAGCAGGACGCTCTGCGGTGTCGTGGAAAGTGAGCGAGCCAATTCGACGCCGCGAGTCTGACGCAGCCAGCCGAGCGTCGCGGCGGCAACCGCCGAGAGAAGAAAGGCAGCGACTGCACGAAGCATGAAATACAGCGCAGCGAGATACCGGGGCGGCCCAATCCGAATCGCCAGCAGGCGTGCGACGCCCGCCGATGCGGTGACGGCTGCGACGGGCGGGAGCTGGAAGTTCTGCGCGACGCCAGCCATCGCAGCGTGGATGGGCTGGTCGGGCACCGTTCTGGACGGCCTCGAGACGGTTGCCCCGCTCGCGGCAAAAACAGCAGGCTGGTCGGGGACCGTAGGAGTTGCAGCCCGCAAGAGGCGGGTGCCGCACTTTCTGCAGAAGTCGCTATCGCCGCGATCTTCGGGCGCGCCGCACTTCGCACAGGAAACGCCCCCCTCTTTGCCTCTCACCATGGGCCTCCTCGGGAATGTTACCTTGAAGCGCGAACGCTGAGAATGAGCCACGGCTGCGTCGATGCGCAGCTGCCTCATGCAACGTGGCACGGGTTGCAGCGCCCCGACATTTGCAGGCGTCCGTCCGAATGCCTGAAGCGTTCGCAGGGCCTGGCTGCGGATTTACGCCTTGGTTCGGAGGTTGCTGAGGGGACACCAATGGAGGTCCTCCGGTTGCTCCCAGGATTGGTAGAGTCCATCGAGGTGAGGCGCTTGCCCGATAAACCATCCACGTTTGAATCGACGAGTGACAGCGACGAAGAGTCGGTCGAGGTGCCGCAGAAACATCTGCTCACGCTCGTGCTTCAATGCGACGCGCCTGACGCGGGAAGCGACGTGTTCTTCCTCGATCCGCTGTCTTCGGAGATCACGATCGCGCGCGGCGACAGGCGCAGACTGGAGGGAACCACCCTGACGGTCCCAGACAAGCGCATCTCCAGTCGACATGCGCTCATCGCACGTGACGGCCACCGATTTCGAATCCGGGATCTCGGCTCGGCGAACGGCCTCCGCGTCAACGGTGTGCGAGTGGACGAGCAGCTCCTCGAACCAGGAGACGTGATGCAGATCGGGCACACGCTGTTTGCGTATGAACATAAACGCATCGAGGCACGCGTGCCCTTCACCGCCGGGACCCGCACAAAGCTTGTCACGCTCAGCCCTTCGTACGCGCATCGCCTGACGCAACTCCTCCGCGTCGCAAAGACCCCCATCCCGGTTCTTCTGCTCGGTGAGAGCGGAACCGGCAAAGAAGTCCTCGCGCGGCTGACCCATGAAACCTCGGGGCGGCCGGGCGCCTTTATCGCCGTCAACTGCGGAGCGATCCCGGAGAACCTCGTCGAATCACACTTGTTCGGTCACCGAAAGGGCGCGTTCTCGGGAGCCGTGCGCGATGAAGTCGGATTGGTTCGCGCGGCAGACGGGGGCACACTTTTTCTTGATGAGATCGGCGATCTGCCCGCGACATCCCAAGCTGCGCTGCTTCGTATGCTTCAGGAGGGTGAGGTCCTGCCAGTGGGATCAACGCGTCCCGAGAAGGTCCAGGTCCGCGTGATCGCCGCAACCCACCGCTCGCTTGCGGAGATGCAAGTCGCCGGGACGTTCCGCAGCGATCTGTATGCGCGCCTCTCGGGATATGTCTTCGCCGTTCCGAGGTTGGCCGAGCGGCGAGAGGACCTCGGTCAGTTGATCGGTGAGCTGCTCTCGAAACAAATGCCCCCGCGAGCGATCCGCGCCGATGCAGCGTCTCAGCTCCTACGTTACGACTGGCCGCTCAACGTGCGTGAGCTTGTGCAGGCGCTCGGAACCGCGGCGGCCCTTTCCGCGGACGGAGTGATCCGTTGCGAACACCTCCCGCGTGCGATCGAGACCTGCGAACTTCCGCTTCGGCTCGGCCCCCCTCCGCCGCGCGACACACGCTCCCTCCCGCCGTCCCAGCGCGTGCTCACGCGTGAGGATCGCGAGCTGCGCGACGACCTCGCGATGCGGCTCTCCGCACACGACGGCAATGTATCGGCGGTCGCGCGCGAGATGGGCAAAGCGAGGCAGCAGATTCAGCGGTGGATCCGTCGGTTCGAGCTCAAGTCCAGTGGGTAACGTTGTTGCGACGGAGTCAATCCATGAGCGTCGCGACCAGCGGACCACTTACCTCCGTGACCGCGCCGGTCACAAGATCGGCAATCGAGAAGCCGTCGGTCGTCTGCACCACCGCGCATGTACCGTCTGATGCGAACGAAACATCCCAAAGCTGCGCGGGATCGAACACGAGGGTCGTGTCGTTACGTGAAAGGACCATGGCCGGAGCCGGTAGTGCATCTGGCGAGGCGGGGTGAGGCCAGTCCGTGATCGGACAGAACGTATCGGAGCCGTCCCCCGCATAGATCGCAAGCGCTCCACCTTGCTCGTGAAAGTCGAAGTTGCCCGGAGCCGCGAAGCCGGGCCCGACCCAACTTTTCTCGCCGGTGCCGGGATGGGTGGCCCCGACGCGCGCGTCTCCACCGCTTCGAAAGACCCCAAGAACCAGGTCATCCGGACCCATCACCGAGAAGGTCCCCCACCCGCAGTTCGATTCCACCGCTGGCTCTCCATTCGGACCCGCTAGGGGAATCGACGTCAGCTCGCCCGTTGAGTAGCGAACATACCAAGTCTCCACGCTGGCATCTCCGTAACGCAGGAGCAACGCGCCGTCGTCCGAGGTTTCCGCAATGGACACTTGGCTGGCATTGGCAAGCTCGACCGTCGCTTGCTGCATAGCGCCGGGTGTGCGCCTGGTGATCGTCGCGGTGTCTCCCGTCGCAGTCCATGTCGAGAGTGCATCGACCTCCGTGAAGGGTGAGCCCGTGCCGAGTTCGGGCAGGGTCTCGAGCTCGCCTGTGTCTACATCGAGAAACGCGTAGAGGCCTGAAACATGGTCAAGGCCGGCGAGAAACTTGCCGTCGATCAACGTCGACGTCACGTCGAAGTCGGTGACCGCGATCTCCTGCCCGTCAGGACTACGCCGCAGCACGTCAGCACCATTACCGACGACACCCCGATAGATAATTGTCGTCTCGGCGTCGGAGACAAAGGCGGCGTACAGCTGGGCGTCTGATGTGATCTCATCGACGAGCACCCCGCTGCGAGTAAACCAACGCACGGTGTTGTGCTGAAGCAGCGTCTGGTCGTCGTCCCACGACTGACGCATGAGCGTCACGACGATTTGGCTCTTGCTCCAGGCGATTGAGCTCCATTGCGTGGCAGGTGGGTCGGCCGGGGCGGAGGGCATCTCGAGCGCGTGTCTCGAGCCGTCGCGAAGCATGATCTCGACCTGGTCCTCGAAGTTCGCTACCAGCACCGCGTCATCTTCACCGCCCAAGAAAGCCGTCCCGGTGCAGAACACCGCTGGCGACGGCGGCGGATCGGGCGGGGGCGGATCCTCCGGCGGCTCCTCTGGCGGGTTGGTCGGGGGATCGACCGAATCCGTGTCGTCATCGACGATCACGGTGCTGCAGCCATTGGTTGCGAGGCAGAGAAGAAAGAGCCGGGCAACGAGGGGTGTAGGCATCTGGTGAGTGTACGCCGCCGATCGAACTTAATAGGTCGAATGGTGCGAACATGATTGTTCAGAGAATCCATTCATGACGCAAGCTGAGCGTGGCTAGCTTAGAATGAGCTGTTGTTTGCGCCAATTCTTCGCGACCCCACAGCGCCAGGCGTGTACAACCTCTCAACTGGCAGGAGTCGCTTTGCCTTCTCAACCTCACCGAGCAGGAGCAGCCCACGCATCTTGGCCACTCGATCTCTCGTCATACGACTCGACGCGCATCAAGGCCGAGCTCTGCCAGAGTGAGACGCGTGGGCTTTGCGGTCAGCCTGGGTCCTTTCAGGATTATCTCGAGTCGTTTATCAACCAGTGAGGCGCTGGCTTGTCGCCCCATTCTTCGCGCGGACGAGCCAGTACCCGCACTTGCATAGAGGCGCCGATTCAGCAACTCTGGCGCGCATGGCAACAGGTGGCGCAGCGCTGATGATCGCGAGGAATCTCCTTGCCCTCCAAGATGGCATCAAGAAGGCGGAGGAGGCCTGGAAGGATCTATCCAAGATCGGGCTGACGCTCGAGACCGAAGAAATGAAAGGCATGATGGATCGGACCGCTAGCCACACGCGCCCACAGCTCGCTGGGGAACGTAGTGGGGTCAGCGTGGAGGTCCGCATCCACTCCGACATGGTGCACTACGGTTGGACCGTGGTCAGCGGCAAGCGCCCAGACTCCAGTGAAACGAAGCTCGGGGTTATCTGCAGCCCTGGAGGGGTTCTGGGGTACTTGCGGTCACTCATTGGGCAGGACATCGAGATCGGTGACGAGGCGTTCGACGCTGGATATCTCATCACTGGGAAGCCGGATTCCTTCGCGAAGGAGATCCTCGTGCCGACTGTGCGTGAACACATCGTCGCCTGCGGAGCGAAGTTGGCTGCCTACAAGATCGACGGCGACACCGTCTCCGTAACGCTCCATGGAGTGGAGACAGATCCTGAGATCCTGGGCCGCGCCGTTGATCTCTGCGCGCTGGGCGCGTCATTCAAGAGTTAGCTGGACAGTCAAACCCGACGCCACCTCGCTCCTCTCTCCTGAGCGGCCTTCGGGCCAATCGAGGAGGTGGCGGCGAACCGAATAACGAGGGCTGGGCTGCTCACAGGTGTATCGTTCCCGGATGGGTGAAGGAACTCGACTGCTGAAAACGGCCGCTCTCATCGGAGTTACGGCGTCCACCTTGAGCGTCGGCTGTGAGGCGCAGACAACCATCACGACAGCCGTGCAAATATCGCCGCCGATCGCGCCGTCGGGCCCCGATCCCGCGCTTGTGCATCTGCAAGTCAAGCAGGCAGAGAGCTTCAAGAAGCTTGCACATGCCACCTGCCCCCCGTTCGATCCCACGGCAAGCTCCGAGGACCGTAGCTCGCTGAAGACAACACCCACCGGCCTTGTGCTTCGACAGACTGACAGACCGAGCGTGCCGGAGTTTTGCGTGGCGGGGTGGTACGACGCAAACGGGAACGGCAAGATCGATTCGGGCGACGCGACGGGGGTCTTGCGGGAGCCATATCCAAACCAGCCCAGCAAGTTCTTCAGCTCCAATCGCTACGAGTCCCCAGCGCTCGTCCTAGAGACGCTCCCCTGACGACCGTCCGGGCGCAGGAGCGGCGTTCGTCCGCTTGCCTCAGGAATCACTACTTCTTCGGCTCTTCTTTTTTCTTGTTGATGTCCCCTGCATCCCCAGGAGCCTCTCCCGTTGGAGCACGGACAATCTCCGCTTCGTCGAACTTGCGGGGCGCTTGTTTGTACGGCTTGATTTCGTTGCCAGTCGCGATGAACGCGGTCCCGATCGGCGGCGCGACCTTCGGGGGATTGCGCAAACGCTCGAGCTCCTCGGCGGTCAGGACGGTGAGCACCATCCCTCCATCGAGCGCATTCGCGGGACCGAACGGCCTACCGCTCACCTCCATGACATGGAACTCGGTGCGCCGATTTTCCTGGCGCCCCTCGGCGAGCTCGTTCGGCCCGATCGGATCACGTTCTCCGTAGCCGGCCGCGACGAGGCGGATGTTGTCAACGCCGCGCTCAACGAGCCAATGACAAACCGCGAGCGACCGCTTCGCGGAGAGCTCTTGGTTGTAGTCATCATCTGCGCGGCTATCGGTGTGGCCCTCCACGCGTAGGCGTGTGACGTCGGGACGCTCCTGCAAAAATTTGAGCAGCGCTTCGAGGGTCTTTTGGCTCTCGGGGCGAATCGTCCACCGAGCGGTGTCGAACACGATCTTGCCCTCGATGTAGACGCGGGTGTCGCCGTCGTTTGCGTTCCACTTCGCGTTCGGATCGAACCAGCCCGGGATTGGCCGCCGCAAATCGGCGTTGGGGACCGGGTTCGGGGGCAGGCTGTGATCCGCACAGGCCGCGCTCAGCGTCACCGCGATCGCCATCAGGGGGGTGAGCTCGTGCTTCTTGTTCGATTCCATCGTTTGGCTGATCGTGACTGAAGGTGGCCCCTGGCCGCAAGTTCTCGTGTGCTCGAGGGCGTTCAGGAGGCACTTTTTTTGCGGGCGGGGTCGCCAAGCGGCTTGCGGCCTCCGCCAGAGTCCGCGACGATCCGGCCATGCTCGTTGTTTTCGAGGCTCATTTGGTCGAGGGTGAAAGTGGTGACGATCTTCTCGCCGCTGAGGTGAAGAGTGAGACCCACGCCCAGGTGATGACGGTCGCTGAGGCGCAAGCCGTCGGGTTCGGCGGGCTCGGCACGTTGGGGAAGAACGTCCGGTTGATCGCGGTCAACAAGCGAGACAGCACCTGGATCATGAAGGTGCTGGAGGCGAGCGCGATCGTCGCGAACTTCCAGATGCACCACATCGACGGATGACAAACCTCGTCTCGAACCCGATGGAGATCGAGCCCAAGCTCGAGGCACTGAGCGAATATCTCCAAGGGCTGAAGAGCGTTCTGGTCTGCTACTCAGGCGGGATTGACAGTGCGGTCGTGCTGGCCGCTGCCCTGCGTTCGGGCGTTCGAACCATCGCGATGACGGCGGTCTCGCCAAGTCTTCTGGCGTCCGAACTCGATGGGGCCCGGGCCTTCGCGAAATCGATCGGCGCTGATCATCGGCTTGTGGACTCCCAAGAGATTGAGGTCGAGGGCTATCAGGCGAACGGGACAGATCGCTGCTTTTACTGCAAGAGTGAGCTCTACGAGATCGCTGCGCGCAAGCGCACCGAATGGGGCCTCGAACACATCGCAAACGGGACAAACGTGGATGACCTCGGGGATCATCGACCCGGCCTCGAGGCCGCCTCGCGCGCGAATGTCGTGAGTCCTTTTGTTGCCCTCGGCTTCTCCAAGAGCGACGTACGTGCGGGTGCCCAAGCGTACGGGCTGGAGATCTGGGACAAGCCCGCGGCAGCGTGCTTATCGAGCCGAATCGCCTACGGGACCCGCGTCACGCGTGAGCGGCTCGCGAGCGTGGCGGCGCTAGAGACAACCCTCCAAGGGCTTGGATTTCGCGGGCATCGCGTCCGCTATCATCCCGCCGGTCCGGACCAAGACAAAGCGCTCGCACGGCTCGAACTTTCAAAGAGTGATCTCATGCGCGCGTGCGAACCCGAGCTGCGCGAGGTCATCGTGCGACGCGCAGAAGAGGCGGGCTTTCTGTACGTGACGCTGGATCTTGCTGGGTACCGCATGGGGAGCCACAACGCAGCGCTCCCGAAGCGCTCGCTCACGATCGTGCGCTGATTGATCCGGTCTAGCCCAACATTAGGGACAGGGAGCGGCCCAGTCGTCCGAGAGGGGGGGTACGGTCGCAGTGCCTGTTTTGAAGAACGAATCGAGGAAACAGCTGTACTGCCGCTTCACGTCATCACGATGGGAGTAAATCGCATGGGGATCGTACGTGCCGTCCCCCTCGAACTGCGCGACGATCCCTGTGTACGCCTCGCCTGTTTCTGACTCCACGTTGTTCTCAACGGGGAACTCAAGAACGCCTTCGCGCTCGGCAAGCGCGAGCGCATCCTGCATCTCGGGCCATACCGACTCCCCCGCTTGCTCGTGCTCGTACGCAAGCGCGGCTGCGTCGTAGATCGTCGTGGGAAAGTACGAGTCGAACTCGCCAACAGGCTCGTAGATCGGCCGCACGGGATGTCCGGTGAGGGGGCGACGTGCGACCCGCGGCATGTAGACCAT
>SXGT01951395.1_pt1 | contig 13996 bp, 16 predicted proteins | sample 3176221 | NCBI WGS metagenome assembly SXGT01 (sample SAMN11356862, study PRJNA531348) | freshwater metagenome | isolation source: freshwater sample F1-120 | place: China: Fuxian Lake, Yuxi | collected 2017-12-25 | reverse complement strand
GTTCGGGGAGCGACGGGCCATGGTCGTCGAGGTGCAGGGTCCACAGTTCCGCCCAGAACCCGCCCCCGAGTCGTTGCGGTGGGGCCGCGAGCGCCCACCGCGGTGCGTCGAGTCGACGGAGTGCGGCGAGGGCGAGGTGGATCTCGGGCGGGGTTTCGGGGTTGACGGCAGCGGGGATCTCAGGGATACTCACGCAGATGACCGTAACGGTAAATACCGTCAATGTCTAGCTCTGATTCCCAGGGCTGGTCGATCGACGAGCTCGCCCAGCTCGTCGGCGTGCCGTCCCGCACGATCCGGGAGTACCGGACCCAGGGCCTGCTGCCGCCTCCCGCCAAGCAGGGTCGCCTCGGCGTGTACGACGAGAGCCACCGGCGGCGCCTCGAGCTGATCGGCCGGATGCAACAGCGCGGCTACTCGCTCGCTGGTATGCGTGACCTGTTCGACGCCTGGGATCGTGGCGAGTCGCTCGAAGACGTGATCGGCGACACTGGCCTCGACGAGGCGACCTCGACCCTCACGGCCGACCAGCTCGCCGCGCAGATCCCCGCGCTCGGCGCGCCCGAAGCGCTCGACGCCGCGGTCGACGCCGGTCTGATCCACCGCGCCGGCGATGGACGTTGGCATGTCCGCGCCCCTTCGCTCCTCGCGCTCATCGACGATGCGGTCGCGGCCGGACTGCCGTTGGGCGAGGCATTACGGACGGCCTCGGTGATGCGCCAGGGCGCGCGCCTCCAGGCCGAGCAACTCGCGACGATGCTCGTGACCGAGCTGTGGGATCGATCGGAACGCGCCGAACTCGAGCGGCTGACCCGCCGTGGTCGCGTGTTGGTCGCGCGTGCTGCCGCGGCGCTGTTGGTCGACGAACTCGGCATGGCGTTGCGTCGGCGCGCGCCGTCGGTCGGATCCGGCGAGCTCGAATCTCTGATCAACACCGTCCGCATCGGCACTGCGCACCACGACCCGACCCGCGACACCGAGGACCCGCGATGACAGCGAACGAACAACAACGAGAACACTGGAACGGTTCGGAATCCGAGCACTGGGTGACCCACGCCGACCGGTACGACCGACAGCTCGAACCCTTCGTCAGTCCGCTCCTCGATCGGCTCGGAATCAGACCCGGCGATCGCGTCGTCGACATCGGGTGCGGGTGTGGCGCGACGACGCTGGAGGCCGCGCAACGCGGTGCGGAGCGAGTCGTCGGTATCGACATCTCGGCGCCGATGTTGGCCGTCGCACGCGAGCGAGCCCGCGCCGCGGGGGTCGCCACCGTCGAGTTCGTGGTTGCCGACGCGCAGACGCATCGGTTCGAGGCGAGCTCGGTCGACGTGGTGGCGAGCCGCTTCGGGGTGATGTTCTTCGACGACCCGCTCGCCGCGTTCACGAACCTGCACGGAGCACTCGCGGCGGCCGGCCGGCTCGGCTTCGTGTGCTGGCAACCTCTCGCCGCGAACCCCTGGTTGTTGGTGCCCGGGCTCGCTGCCGCTGCGCATGTGCCGCTTCCCGAACTCGGCGGCGACGGTGGCCCCGGCATGTTCTCGTTGGCGTCGCCCGACACGATCCGAGCGATCCTGCAGGGCAGCGGGTTCGCACGGGTGGACGTGGAGGCGCTGACCCCGACCCTCACCCTCGGGGGCGCCGAGTCGCTGGGCGATGCTGTCGACTACCTGCTCGGCACGGGCATCGCGCGGGCGATCCTCGACCCGGCGCCGCCAGACGCGCGTCAGCGAGCGATCGAAGCCGTGACGGCCGTGCTCGCCGAACATCACGAACCCGGTCTCGGGGTCCGCTTCGGGTCGGGCGCGTGGCTCGTGACCGCGACCCGATGACGTGCGCCCGGGTGGTCGCCGAGGCGGCGCGTCAGGACCCCATTGCCCGCGGGTGGGTCTCGTACATGCGGAGCGCCGCGAGGATGCCCGACGCGGCGGTGAGCGCGGCGACGGCGTAGATCGCAGCCGGGATCGAAACGAGGTCGGCGAGGATCCCCGCGAGGAGCGCACCGATCGCGAAGCCGCCGTCGCGCCAGAGCCGATAGATGCCGACCGATCGCGCTCGCCAGGTCGGGTGAGCGACGTCGCCGATCGCTGCGAGCAGCGTCGGGTAGACCATCGCCGTTCCGGCTCCGAGCGCCATCGCGCCGACGGCCCACGCCGCGAAGGCGTCGGTGGCCGCGATCCAGGCGATGGCGACCGCTTGGGTGAGCATGCCGCCGACGATGAGTGGCTTGCGGCCGACCCGATCGGACAGGCCACCGGTGTAGAGCTGTCCGAGCCCCCACACCGCGGGGTAGAGCGCGGCGAGCACGCCGATCCGCCCGACGGAGAGCCCGGCGGTCGCGAAGAAGATCGGGAACAGACCCCATGCGAGCCCGTCGTTGAGGTTGTTCACCAGGCCTGCCTGTGAACACGACGCCAGTGCCTTGTCGCGGAACGAGGTGAGGCGGAAGATCTCGCCGGTGCTCAACCCTTCGTGGTGCGTGTCGCTCGTCGTCACGTGGTGAACGGCTTCGTGGCGCGCGTGAGCGTGGGTCTCGCGCACGAAGACTGTGGAGAGGGCGAGGCCGAGGCCGGCATAGGCGAGGCCGAGGAAGAACGGTTCGGGCCGCAGGCCCGCGTGTTGGGCGATGAACCCGGTGGCGAGCGCAGTCATGGCGACGGCGCCGTAGCCGGCCGCCTCGTTGAGCCCCATCGCGAAGCCGCGCCGCGCGGGGCCGACGAGGTCGATCTTCATGATGACGGTCGTCGACCAGGTGAGGCCCTGATTGACGCCGAGCAACACGTTCGCGAACACGACCCAACCCCAGTTGGGTGCCCACATCAAGAACAGCGGGATGGGCAGCCCGATGATCCACCCGGTGACGAGCACCGGTTTGCGGCCGTATCGATCCGACAGCGTTCCGGCGAAGAAATTCGTGGCTGCCTTCACCGCGCCGAACGCGACGATGAACGTGAGGGTTGCGGTGAACGCGGTGAGTCCGAACTCCTCCTTGGCGAGGAGCGGCAGGACCGTGCGTTCCTGACCGATCATGCCGCCGACGAGCGCGTTGACGCCGACGAGGAGGGAGAATTGCGCGACGTTCTCGCGCAGTCCGAGACGCAGCGGACGCTCGGTCTTGGTCATCGCCCGGAATCGAGTGGTCGGCCGGTCGCGGCCGACCAGGTGTCGGGTCCACCGTCGAACACTGTGATGTCGTGGCGGCCCGCAGCAGCGAGGATGCTGGCCGCGGTCATCGCGCGTTCGCCGTGGCCGCACATGACCGTGTGCGCGCCCGGCCCGACCGTGGCGGCGCGCGTCGCCGCGAGTTCGATGTTGATCGATCCGGGGACGTGGCCGGTGCCGTATTCGGTCGCCTGACGGACGTCGATGATCGACGGCGCGAGGCGCTCGAACCCGACGACAGGAATGGTGGCGGCCGGGCGCTCGCGCGCCAGCCACACCTCGAAGCCGCCGTCGAGTTCGCCGGCGAGCGACTCGTAGCCGATGTCGAGGCACTGTCGCACGAGTTCGGTGCGGTCTTGGTCGTCGTCGAGCACGAACACGATCGGACGGTCGGGAACGACGAGCCACCCGACCCAACTCGCGAATACCGGTCGTAGCGCGTTCGACAGCGATCCCGGAACGTGCCCGGACGCGAAGGTTCTGAACGGCCGCGCATCGACGACCGTCGCCCCCGCCGCGATCTGGCCCTCGAACGCTTCGAGCGTGAGGCGGTCGAGGACGGGGATCGTGTCGAAGCGTCGCGGGCCGCACCGGTTCAGTTCGGGGAGCCGCGCGAAGTACGACGGGAAGGTGCCGAATCCGGCGACGAGGCGCGCCACGAATTCGTCTTCGCTCGGCGCTCGGAGCAGCGGGTTGGTCTCCCGTTCGTGGCCGAGCGTCGTGATCCGCTCGGCCGCGCCGGGCGCGGCACAGAACGAACCGGCGCCGTGGGTCGGGTAGACGACCAGGTCATCGGGGAGTTCGTCGAAGCGGTGCAACGACGCGAACATCTCGTGCGCGAGCGGTACCGCGAGGTCGGGTCCGCACAGATCGGTGCGCCCCACCGTGCCGACCATGAGTGAACCGCCGCTGAAGAGTCCCACGGGTCGTTCGTGTTCCTCGAGGAGGTAGGCGTGGTGATCCGGCGTGTGTCCGGGCGTGGCCAGCGCGACGACGGCGACGGTTGCGCTGAGTGCGACGCGTTCGCCGCCGTGCACCGGTCGATGCGCGGTCGCCAGATGCGACGCCGCCGGGGCGATGAAGGTGGCGCCCTCGCGCGCGACGATCCCGGGGCTCCCGGTCACGTAGTCGGCGTGCGAGTGGGTGTCGATCGTCCACGCGATCCGCGAGCGTTCGCGCTCGACGGCGGCTCGGTGCGCGGTGGGGAAACGGGGCGGGTCGACCAGCGCCGAGGTGCCGTCGCCGAGGTCGATCACGTACGACGAATGGCCGAGGCCTTCGTCGAGGAACTCGTGGATCCGCAGCAACCCAGCCTCCTCAAGGATACACTTGAAGAGTGCCGTACGGCGGCGTAGCTTGTCAAGGAACTCCTTGAGGAAGGGTGTCGAGCATGAGCGACCGACTCGCGAAGGACGCACTGTTCGACGGATTCGCCGAGGTCGCGAAGGCCTTCGCCAACGGCCGGCGGGCCGAGATCGTCGACGTGCTCGCCCAGGGCGAACGTCACGTCGACGACATCGCCGCGGAGATCGGCCAGAGCGTGGCGAACACGTCGTTCCACCTGCGCGCGCTCGCCTCGGCAGGGGTCGTCGTCACCCGGCGCGAAGGGACACGTGTGTACTACCGCCTCGCGTCCGACCGGGTCGGCGACCTCTGGGCCGCGGTGCGCGCGGTCGCGGCCGAGCACTTCGAGCGCCTCGACGACCTCGCGGCTGCGTACCTCGGTGATCGCGATCAACTCGAGCAGGTGAGCCGCGAGGAACTCGTGCGTCGACTCGCCGACGGCGACGTGATCGTGATCGATGTCCGCCCGCCCTCGGAGTTCGCGGCGGGTCACATCGCCGGGTCTCGCTCGATTCCGATCGACCGGCTCGCGCGCCAACTCCGGAACCTCCCCGACGATGTCGAGGTGGTCGCCTACTGCCGCGGACCGTACTGCGTCTTCGCAGACGAAGCCGTGCGGCTGCTGCGGCGACGGGGCCGCAACGCCCGGCGTCTCGAAGACGGGTTTCCCGAATGGCGTGAAGCCGCGCTCCCGACCGAGATCGGAGCGGCGTCGTGAACGTGCTGACCATCCTCCAAGGCCCCGCGTACGGCGACGAACGCGGGATCGCCGACGCCATGTTCCTGCCCCAGGCGCGCCGCTCGAGCCTCGACGAGGTCACCGACTGGGCACGGTGGGCCGACAAGACGATCATGTTCTGAACTCGACTCGCGGGGGTTCGGTCAGGACCTGGCGCGCCGAGGATCTTCCCGACACCTGCTGTGCCTGACCCGGCCGGGCCGGAGGCGAACGACCGCCGAAATCACTGCGGGAGGTCCGAGACCTCGACCGGATCGAAGCCCTGGTCGGTCCGCCAGTTCCCGAGTTCGACGATCTCGCTCGCCTGACCGCGCGCCATGGTCGTCGCGAGGTCGCGGATCCTTCCGATGCGCGCGTGCTCGCCGGTGTAGGCGGCCATGTGCCCACCACCCGCATGGTGGCGGATCATCAAGCGACTGAACAGGTCATCCAGTTCTGCGCCGCGTGCGCGCTCGAGCGCGCCGAGTTCGGCGGGGGTGGCCATGCCGGGCTGCGCGTACTCGTCGACGGGCATGCCCATCCAGCCCATCGCGTTCTCGTCGGCGCCGTCTTCGCCCCACTCGGCGAGCGCTGCTTGCAGATCGCGCACTTCGCCGATCTGGTAGATCAGCACCTCTTCGGCCATGTGGCGGAGGAACGGTGTCCCGCCGTTCGAGAGATACGTGATGCTCATGTCGATCGCCTGACTGTGGTGCGCGCTCATGTCGTCGGCAAAGCCGATGTCGACCGCCGACGGCGACTCGGGACGCCGGTCCCACACGAACACGGCCGACGCGCTCGCGATGCCGGTCGTGATCATGAAGAGGATGGCGAGCGGCCAGGTCAGCAGCGACCGGAAGCCGGGCGCAGCGTCGGCGTCGTGGGCTCCCTCGACCAACGGTTCACCGTCGGTACCCACGCCGGAGCCTTCCTCAGCCACGACCGGACGTTACCGGGCAGCGCGCGACGACCTCGGGGCCCGTGGTCGAGCGGGCCTCGATCGCTCGACGGACCCCGACGATCACGTGCCTGGCTAGCGTCACGGGTTCGAGCGGCTCCTCGCGAAACGCGTCGAGTGCGCGTCGGGAGTCCGCGGAGGCAGTGGTGACGTACACGGCGAATCGACGAACCGCGTGGCAGGAGCGCGTCGCCCTGGCGGTCGCGTTCGGCCTGGTGTTCGCGACGTGCTCGTTCTTGGCGGGCTGTGGTGGCGATGAGGCCGAGACCGTCGAAGGAAGCGACGTCGCGGAGGCGTCGTCGACGGTCGACGGCGAGGCGCTCTACCGCCAGGCGTGTGGGAGCTGCCACGGCGCGAACCTCGAAGGTACGAACCTCGGTCCGTCGCACCTCTCGATCGTGTACGAACGGAATCACCATCCCGACGAGGCCTTTCGCCGCGCGATCGCCCAGGGTGTGGTTGCGCACCACTGGAACTTTGGCGACATGGCGGCGATCCCCGGGCTCTCCGACGCCGAGGTCGAGGCGATCATCGAGCACGTGAGAGCGCGCCAGGCCGAAGAGGGATTCGAGCCCTACCCGCCCGAAGGTTGAGTCACGCGCTGCGGACGTGCAGGTCGCGTGCGAGCGCCGCGCGGGAGCGAGCGACGCGGGAGCGAATCGTGCCGACGGCGACATCGCAGATCTGCGCGGCTTCCTCATAGGTGCACCCGACGACCGCGGTGAGGACGAACGCGTCACGCATCGCAACATCGAGGTCGCCGATCATCGCGTGGATCCGGTGTGCCTCGGCATGATCGCTCACGGGTGAAGCCGCGCCGCTGCGGTCGTGGACGAGGCGGTCGACGAGGCGGCCCCAGCGGGCGCGTTGGCGTTGTGCATCGGCGATCGCCCGCCGAGCGATCGACAGGATCCACGGACGCGCGGGACATTCGCCGCGGTAGGCCGGGAGTGCCTTCCAGATCCGGATGAGAGTGTCCTGGGCGATGTCGTCGGCGAGGTCGACCCCCGCGACCGCGGCTGCGTAGCGCCAGAGGTCCGGATGCACCATGCGCAGCACGGCGTGAAGGGCGAAGCGGTCGCCGTCGCGGGCGGCGAGCAGCTCCGCGGTGAGGGCGTCCACAGGTCGGGGACATTAGAGGGAACTTCGAGGCCCGTGCGAACGACCCTTGTGATGGAGTGTCTTCGGATCCAAGCAGCCCTGTCGGCCCGCCACGACGGAGAGGCCACAGACGTCGCCGAGTCTGCCTGTCGAGTCCACCTCGCGAACTGTGCCGTCTGCCGCGCGTTCGAAGCCGGTCTCGTTCGTTCCGTTCGCCTGGTGGTCCCGGCCAGAGCGAGCGAGGCGGCGGTCACGCGTGCGATGCGGTCGATCCACCGACTCGAGACGGGTCGTGTCGACCGAACCGCCGCTGGGCTTCGGGCGCTGCTCGTGGTCGCGGCCGCCGGCCAGGTGTGGATGGCAGCGCCGGGGTTGGCACATGCCGACGGGCACGGCCTGACGCACCACGCCGCGCGCCACATGGGATCGCTCGGTCTGGCGTTGGCGTTCGCCTTCGTGCTGGTGGCCTGGATGCCGCGGCGAGCAACCGCGATGGTGCCGCTCGTCGGGGTGCTCGGCGCGTCGCTGCTCGTGACGTCGGCCTTCGACCTCGCAGGGGGTCGCACGATGATGATCGCGGAGGTCGCGCACCTGCCCGAGATCGTCGGCTCGGCCGTCGTGGTTCTCTTTGCCCTCTCGGCGCGACGCGACGCGCGACGAGTGCTCGCGGTGTGATCACAGCGGGGAGCACTGCTCGTCGTTTCGTTCGGCTCGGCGTCGCGAGCGGTCTCGGATTGCTCATCTTCGGAGCGGCCGCGACACCTGCGCTCGCACACGCAGACATCGCGAGTACGCAACCTGCGGCAGGCGAGACGGTGTCGGAGCCGCCGACCGAGTTGGTCTTGACGTTCACCGACGAGGTCGAGGTTCCCGACGAGGGGCCGAAGGTGTTCGACGCGCGCGGCGCCACGATCCCGACGGATGGCTACGGGATCGATGCGTCGAAGACACAGTTGAGCGTGCCGCTCCCCGCGCTCGACGACGGGACGTACGTCGTGACGTGGCGCGCGCTTTCCGCCGACGGCCATCCGATCCGAGGTTCGTTCACGTTCAATGTCGGCGCGGCGACGGCGACGGCCGGCGGACTGGAGGACCGGCTGCGCGACGAGCAACGGGCCGATATTGCGGTGGGTGTTGCCTACGGCATGCTGCGGGCGCTCGTGTTCGGCGCCGTGCTCGTGGTGATCGGGGGGTTCGGTGTCGTACTGATCGCCGGCCGCGCGGACCATTGGCGACCTCGGGTCCGCCGAACGGTGTTGATCGCGCTCGGTCTGCTCGCTGTGGCCGGCGCGATCGAACTGTTCGTCGTTGGGCCGTACCTGAGTGGCGGGACTCTCGGCGACGCGCTCGCCGCTCGGGGGCTCACGTCCACCCTGGACAACCGGCTGGGGCATTCGATGCTGGCACGATTGCTCCTCGCCGCGATCGGTGTCGGTGCGATCAAGGTTGCGAGCAGTCCGCGGGCGCGTCCCGCCGTTGTCGCGTCGGTCGCCGCGGTATGGAGCATCGCGGCGGCGCTCACGTTCACCCTCTCGGGGCACCCGCGGACCGGTCGGTGGCAGGACCTCGCGGTCGTCGTCGACGTCGTACACGTCGTGGCTGCCGGCCTGTGGATCGGTGGCCTCGTGCCACTGATCGCCGGGCTGAGCGCGCCCGACGGTGACGCGGCGGCCGAGCGCGCAATCGCGCGGCGCTTCTCGACCCTCGCGACGGTCGCGGTGACCGTCGTCGTCGGGACCGGCACCGTCCAGGCCGTCCGCCAGTTCGGGGAACCGACCGAACTCTGGTCGTCGAGCTATGGCCGCCTGCTGATCGCGAAGGTCGCGGCCGTGGCGCTGATCGTTGCCGTCGGTGCTCGGAGCCGCGCGATCGTCCGCGACCGCGATTCTGCTGTTCGTGGGTTGCGGACGACGGTACTGCTCGAATCCGCGATCTCGGTCGTCGTGATCGCGCTCACCGCGCTGCTCGTCAACGCGAGTCCGCCGCGAGCAACCGCCGCGTCGGGCGCTGCCGTCGAGCGAACCGTGACGGCGACCGCGTCGATCGAACACCTTCGATTCCGGGTCGCCGCGACGCCCGGGACCGTCGGGCCGAGCGACCTCGTCATCACGGTCACCGACGCGGCCGGCGAGGCCGTCGAACTCTTCGAGCTCACCGCGACGATCCAACTCGCCGACCGGAGCATCGAACCGCTCGACGTCCCGCTCGTGGCCGGCGACGACAGCTACACGGCGGCCGGGTTCGTGATCCCGCTCGCCGGTCGGTACACCCTCGCGCTCCACGCTCTCACCGGACCGCTGGACCAACTCGATACGACCGCAATGCTCACCATCACCTGACCGACCGGTCACCACCGAAACAGGAGAAGTCACCGCGTGCATCGATCAATCAAGGCAGTCACCGCAATCGCCGCAGGCGCCATCGTGGCGCTCGCCACCTCCTCGCCCGCGTTCGCGCACACCGAATTCCAGCCGGCGGCGGCGAATGCCGGTGCCACCGTGGACTTCAACCTCTTCGTCGAAGACGAACAGGCCGACGGCGCGACGAACAAGGTCGAGCTCGTGTTCCCCGACGACGTCGAGGTCATCGTCGTCGACGTCCCGGTCCCGTCGGGCTGGGCGGTCGAGATCGTCGACGGCGAACTCGGCGGACCCGCCGGCGGCGTCACCTGGGACGGCGGCGCCGAGCCCGACGACGTCAACTTCGCGATCACGCTGACGCTGCCCGCGGACGCCGGTCGCCTGCAGTTCAAGCTCGTGCAGACCTACGACAACGGCGTCATCGATCGTTGGATCGGCGAGGCGTCGACGGGCGATGCGGCGCCGGAGAATCCGGGACCGGTCATCGATCTCGCCGCGTCGGGAGAGACGGTCACGACGGTCGCCGGTACCGACGAGGAGCACGGACACGGTGAAGAGCACGGACACGGTGAAGACGGACACGGTGAAGAGCCCAGCGAGGCCACCGTCGCCGAGGACCATCACGCAGACGACACGGCGACGACGACCGAGCCGGGCGAGCACGATGACGCGGTCGATTCGGCCCAAGACGAAGACGACGACGAGGGATCGAGCACGCTCCTGATCGTCGGTGTGCTCGCCGCCCTCGCTCTTGTCGGCGGGGCAGGATTCGCGTTGCTGCGCTCGCGACGACGCTGACGCCGTCACCGCGCGGTCTCCCCGATCGTGTTGTGAAGACGGGTGTTCCGGCCGCGATCAACCTCTCGATCGCGATGACCTGACGAGGCCGCGAGCGGTATCGTTCGGGCACCGAACGATCGGCGAGCGGAGCGAGACGAGATGGAACTCGGTCGGCGTCAGGTGCTGGCGGGTGGCGCGATGGGCGCAGTCGGGATCGCTGCGGGCGTCGCGCTCGGCCGGGCGACCGCCTCCGATGCCGGGCCGGCCGTCTCCGAGGAACCTTCGGCGACCGTGGCGTTCCGGGGCGAGCGGCAGGCGGGTATCGAGACGGCCCCGCAACGCCACGTGGCGCTCGCGAGCTTCGACGTGGTGGATCGCGATCGCGCGGGCGTCCGCGACCTGCTCGGCGAGTGGACCGACCTCGGCGAGGCATTGTGCGCGGGACGCGCGGTCGCGAACGACACCGGTGAGGCGACGGGCCTGGGGTCGGCCCGCCTCACCGTGACCTTCGGGTTCGGAGCATCGTTCTTCGACGACGAGTGCGCGCCGCGGTCGGCGCGACCCGCCCGGCTGGTCGATCTCCCGGCATTCCCCGGTGATGCGCTCGAAGACGTCTGGAACGGCGGCGACCTCGTGGTGCAGGTCTGCGCCGACGACCCGACGATCGTGTCGCACGCGGTCCGACAGTTGCGGCGAATCGGGAGCGGCCGTGTCGCATCGCGTTGGATGCAGAACGGCTTCTTGTCGCAGGTACCCGGCCAGACCTCGCGCAATTTGTTCGGCCAGGTCGACGGAACGGCGAACCCAGCGCCGGGCAGCCCGGAGTTCGACGAGTTGGTGTGGGCTCGTGCCGGCGACGGGCCCGACTGGATGACCGGCGGCACCTTCATGGCAGTGCGGCGGATCCGGATGAACCTGACGATGTGGGATCGGATGGGCCTCGACGTGCAGGAAGGCGCGGTCGGCCGGCAACGGGAATCCGGCGCGCCGCTCACCGGCGGCGACGAGTTCACCCCGCTCGATCTCGACGCCGAGCGCGACGGCGAGCCGGTCATCGCTCCCGACGCCCACGTGCGCGTGGCGAAGGCAGCAGGGCCCGGCATGTTGCGTCGCGGTTACAGCTTCGACAACGGGCCGCGGCCGACGAACGCTCCCACGGTCGAGATCCCGACCGAGATGGATCACGCCCAGCACGACCAGATGGATCATGCGCCGCTGGGCGCGGCGATGGACGACCACGATGCCGGGCTCTTGTTCATCGCGTTCGTGCGCGACCCCGCGACCCAGTTCGTGCCGATGCAACAGGCGCTCAGCGACAGTGATGCGCTCGGACACTTCCTCGTCTACACGTCGGCCAGCTTGTGGGCGGTGCCGCCCGGAACCCGAACCGGCGCGATCGCCGCGGCACTCGACGCGTGAGCGCCTCCCGGCGATCGCGAGTCGGCGCGCGGGCCGAGGTTCGGTTCGAGGAGCAACTCGCCGCGTTCGAGGCGGGAATCGTCTCGTTCGTGCGGTCCTTCGGTCTGCTGGAGCCGGGGCAGACGCCATGCGGGCAGCCGCTCCATGTCTCCCAGGCGCACGCGCTGCGCGAGATCGCCGCGCGACCCGGGATCATGCAGAACGAACTGGCCCGCGAAATCGGCCTGGCGCGGGCGACCGTGAGCGAATTGGTCGGTCAACTCGTCGAACGCGGCTGGATCACGCGGACGCCGGCCGAAGGTGATCGTCGGGTCCGATGTCTCGACCTGACGGTGCCGGGCGCGAGGGTCGCGGCCGACATCGCCGACGCGCGACGCGAGTTGCTGGCCGGCATGCTCGGTGATGTGGACCGAACCGAGCGCGCCGCGCTCATCGCAGCACTCGACCGCCTCGCGTCGAGCGCTCGTAACCATGCCGCCGTCCGGAGCGAGGGACTCGCTCGCTAGATCGCGCGACCACTGAACGCGATCAGGCGGAGCAACGGCGACGTGCCTGCGGGCGCCGGCATCTCCTGGGCAAAGGTGTCGCCGTCGCGCATCTCGGGTGCGATCGCTTGTCGAGCGAACGTGTCGACTTCTTCGACGAGCGCTTCGGGCGGATCCCACGGCTGACCGGTCGAGTTCGCGAGGTCCCAACCGTGGACGAGCCCGTCGAACGCGACGAGGCGCGAGAACATCGCGCCCGGCATCGGCCCGAAGGGAGTGTCGATCGTGCGTTGCATCGCACCCGGACTGCCGACGCCGTCGAGCAGCCCGTCCATCGCGAGCTGGAACCGCGACTGCAGATCCTGCTCGGCCGCGGCCGACGGAGCGTCGTCGACGGCGCGCGGGGCGTCGCCGCGGAAGGCCGGACCGAAGGCCGAGGCCAATCCGGTCATGTGGTCGAGCACCCCCGCAACCGTGAATGCCCGGCACGGCGTCGCACCGTCGAGCTGCTCGGGCCGGATGCCGGCAGCTACTTGCTTCAGCATCGGGATGATGATCGACAGTTGTGCGTCGCCCTCCACGGGACCTCCTGGTTCCGGCGAGCTCGCCGAGCTCGCGTCGCAGCTCAGCCAAGAGGGAGCCCGGGGCGTTGTCCAGTTCCAATACTGAACTGTGGCAGGGTGGCCGCATGACGACCTACGGCCAGTACTGCCCGATCTCGCGATCGGCCGAACTCCTCGGTGACCGGTGGACGATCCACATCATTCGCGATCTGTTGACCGGCACGGCGAGGTTCAACGAGTTCGTCCGGGGCAATCCCGGGTTGTCGCGGGCGTTGCTCAGCCGCCGCCTCCAACAGCTCAAGCGAGCCGGCGTGGTCGCCCAGGACGACGACGGTGGCTACCGACTGACACCCTCGGGCCGTGATCTCGAGCCGGTCGTGTTCGGTCTGGCGACCTGGGGTGCCAGGTGGGCGTTCGGGGAGCCCGAGCCCGACGAACTCGATCCCGACCTGTTGCTGTGGTGGTTGCACCGGCGCATCGACCCGAACCGACTCCCCGAACCGCGCTTCACGATCCACGTCACGTTCACCGACCATCCGAAGCGGTACTGGATCGTCGTCGACACCGAGGCATCGCTGTGCCTCGCCGACCCTCGCTTCGACGTCGACGTGACCCTCCGCGCCGACCGTGCTTCGCTCTACCGGACGTATCTCGGGCAGCTTTCGATCACCGACGCCCACCGAGCGGGTCGGGTCGAGCTCGCGGGTTCCCGGGAATCGGTGCGTTCCTTCATCGACGCGTTCGGCCAGTCTCCCGTCGCGTCGATCGTCGCCGCCGAGGCGCGCTGAGCGCGACATCGTTCCCCCAGCAGCAGACGCTCGGGTCGCGGCCCGTCGAGCCGATCCGCTCGAGTTGTACCGGCTGTCCGCCGGAGAGCACGATGGCTGCGTGACCACGAGGACGCCCGACACGCTCGACCGGGAGGCCGCCGATCGGGAGGTGTTGCGCGCCCGGTACCGCGCGGAGCGCGACAAGCGGCTGCGTCAGCTTGGTGAGAACGCCGACTATCTGAAAGTCATCGACGCCATCGGCCGGGAAGATCTGTTTTTCGATGGCGACGATCGCCAACCCGTCGAAGAAACCACCAGCGGGCAGGCGGACTTGGC
>SXGT01124962.1_pt1 | contig 13996 bp, 12 predicted proteins | sample 3176221 | NCBI WGS metagenome assembly SXGT01 (sample SAMN11356862, study PRJNA531348) | freshwater metagenome | isolation source: freshwater sample F1-120 | place: China: Fuxian Lake, Yuxi | collected 2017-12-25 | reverse complement strand
GCGCCGGTCACCCACGCGCAGCTCGCGCGCTGGCTCGAAGCCCATCCCGACTGGCAACGCGACGCCGCCGTCGCCGCCGGCACCGCCGACGACAAGTACCTGCGCGGGTGGGAAGCCGCGACGCCGCCGGCCGGCAAGGAGTCGGCCCCGGCGGTCGGCGGGAGCTGGGCCCTGGCCAAGGCCTACTGCGCCGCCCGGGGAGGCCTCGCCGCCGCGGAGGCCGAGCCGCTCACGTGGAAGGAGTCGGGCACCCAACCGTGGATGGAATACCGCCAGGCCGAGGGTGCCCCCCGCTGGCGGCGCGACGACGGCGTGGTGAGCGACCAGGTCGCGGTGAACCAGAGCGGCGCGTTCATCGGCTTCCGCTGCGCACGCTGACCCGAAGGGGGCGTCGCCCCCGCGCCGCGGCCGCGCGGCGCCCCGGGCCGCTCGACGCTACCGGTCGCGGCGCGCCGCCCACCTACCCCCGTCGCCGACCGCCCACCGTCTCGACGCGCACCAGCCCGTCCCGGGCGAGCACCAACGTTTGCCGGTGAACTTCCGTTCCCGTCGGCCGCCGGATCGCGACCACCACCGGAATGGTGTAGGTCTTCGGGCCCTGGATGCGCCGCGCGTTGCCGTCGTCGTCGAGCTGGTAGAGCACCCGGGTCGGGTCGTCCATCCGGCGCAGCCACGCGCTGAGGTTGAACCTTAGAATCTGCTCGACCCCCTCGGCCTCGGGGCACTGGTCGCGCACACCCGTCCGCAGGGCGAGCCCCCGCCGGTAGTGTACGACGTCGTCGGCGGCGCGCACGACCAGCTCCACCGGGTGCTCGGCCTCGGCCCGCAGCGCCGCGACCTCCGGCGGTACCGCGCCGAGGTGCATCACGCGGACCGTCTCCTCGGCGTGGCCGTACACCGCGCTGCCATCTTCGGCGCGCAGCTCGACCCGACGATCGTACAACCAACGGGGCAGGCGACGCGCGAACCACGCCTTGAGGCGGTCCTTCAGGCGGTCCTTCAGGATGTAGCTCACCACCGCGAACGAGATGAAGACCGCGACGCTCGCCCCTTCTTGCGGACCGGGCATGCCGACGGTCCACACCGCGACGAGCTGCAGGACCACCGCCACGGTCATGGCCGCCGCCGCGGCGAGGCCGAAGGCGAGGTCCTGGGCCGCATCGGTGACGCGCGTGCTTACGAAGCGCAGGTGTAACGCCGAGAGGACGTACTTCTTCAGGCGGTTGAGCTCGGTGACGAATCGCTCGTTGTCCGCGTCGTCCTCGGCGTTGAGCGGGCCGTGCTCACCGTGGGCCACGCGCTCCTCGGTCTCGCGCCGGATCGCCTCGGCGAACCCCGGGTGGGGATGCGCTTCGTGGAGGCGGAACCACACCTCGACGCACTGCAACGAGACGAAGTCGTCGATCGCCGCGAGCACCGTGGCCCACCGCGCCGACGGCAGGGGCATCTGGGCCCGGAGCGCCCGCCACGCCGTGAGCGTGGCCTCCGCGTCGGCCACCAGGGCCACGATCATCGCGTCGCGCTCGGCCTCGCCGGGGGCGCGCTCCACGCGGCGGCGGCGGATGCGGAGCTGCTCGCGGACACACGCCCCGAACAGCCGCAGCGTGCGCTCGGCGCACGCCTCCTCGTCCGGCGTGGCGTGCGCGTGGCCCAGCCGCGCGGTGAGCGCGCGGATCGGCTCCAGGAGCGAGGCCGCATCGGCCAGCTCGCGCCGAGGGGGCTCGAACCGCACGTAGGCGGTGCGGTCGCGGTAGAACGCCTCGCGGTCGAAGTCCGGCTCGTCGATGCCGAGCTGCGAAGGCACGAAGAACCAGAGGTCGAGGTCGACGCGCCCCTGGTCGAACGGAACCTCGAGGTCGAGCTCGACGGACGAAGAATCATGGGCGTGCAGGCGGGCCATCGGCCACGGCCCGTAACCGGGCCGTCACCGAATCGGCACACCTCACCACGCCTTGTGCCAGCTCCAGAAGGGGTCGGCGACAAGCTCGGCGTTGGACGATTGCTATTCGAGTACGGTGCGGAGGTTGTGCTACGGGTGTGCCACGGCGGGCCAGCCGGGGCGCACGCAGTTCGTCGCCTCGCGTTAGCGCCTCGCGATGTCGATCATCGGCCACCTTCGCCACCCGCACGAGTTCAAACGGCTCTGCGACGGCCTGCTGCGGATCGAACTGGGGCCGCTCACGCAGACCTTCGCGGCGAGCGGTCGTGACGGAGGGGTAGATGCGGAGTTCGTAGGTACCTACGGTGGTATTTCGGGGCGCTGGACGTGCCAGTACAAGTACGTTGATCCGACGAGCGATCCGAACGCAGCGCGGCAGCGACTCACCAAGCTGTTCGACCCGCGCCCTCCGGGAGAGAGCGAGTTCGCTAAGGTGAAGCCCCGCGCGCCCGCCGCCTACCTCCTCGTGACGACGGCACCGGCGACCACGCACTTGATCGACAGATTGACCGCCCGCTGCGCAGCCGATCTCCCCGGGTGCCGCCTCGTCATCTGGGATCCGTCCGCCCTCGAATGCCTACTGCAAGGCCGAGAGTTCCTTGCCCGCGCTCTCGATTCGCACGTTGAGAACGTGGCCCGCGAACAGGTCTTGCAACCGGTGGTCAATGAGGTCGAGGAGCTCTGGGCCATCGTCGGGACTCCCGGGCGAGTTCCTCTGTGGCCGCTCTCGTGCAACCGCGTGGATGCGACTCAGGCCGTGTACACCTTCAGCGGCAACCGGAAGCCGGGAACCCGGTGGTCCTGGCTCGATTCGTCCCGCCTCCACACCCTCGCCGGGGCACGCTCGCACCCCCTCTACGACTACACCGCGAGGGTGCGCTACCCAAAGGCATTCCGCCTCCTGACTCGCCTCCTGAGCGCCGCGGGCACGCTCAGGAACGCCGTCGCCGCAGAGCTGGCCAGCGCGCACGCCGTGTGGACCGCCGACACCGGCCCGCTGGGGAAGCTGACGGCGGGCGAGCGTGAGACGCTGGGTACGCTCGGCCTGTACACGGTGCTGGCGAACGCGTGGGGCGCTGCGGAAAAATACTGCAATACCGAAGGCTCGGCGATCAAGATCGACGGCGACATCGTCTATTCGGGGCAACATCAAGCCGAGGTTCTGCGGTTGCTTGAGACCGAGTTGACGCGCCGCGCGTCAGCGGGGCCACCGGCCGCAATCGCGAGCGGGAGACGGCTCGTCGAGCGGCACCTCGCGGCCGCCCGGACTGCGCTCTGGTACCCGTGGCACCTGTGGCTCGACTCGCCGTAGGCGCGAGACGGCGGTGTGATCCTCGCCCGGCAAGCGTGGCCGGGACGGCTACGCAGCGCCGATCTCCACCGCCCATGTGTCGCCGCGCGGGGTAGCACTCACCTTCGGGTTTGCGGGGCCCGCCTTGCGGGTCCGTAGCAGTAGCCCGTCGAGCGCGGCGTAGTCCTGCACGGGGCGCTCGCAGAGAGCGAGCACTCGCAGCAGCCCTTCGGCGGGCCCCGGGATGGGCCGCGCGCCGGTCTCCCAACGAGAGACCGTCTCCGGCTCGACCTTGAACCTCACCGCCAAGTCCTTGCCGGCGAGACCGAGAAACTTACGAAGGAACTTGATTTCGGCGGCGCCCAGACGCCCCACTCGCGTCGCAACCGCGTGCGCGAGGCAGCGATGGAGCGCGTCGACGTGCGGGATGTCCACGGCGTAGTTGTCGCACGCGGTGCACCGCCGCACCTGGACGTTCACGAGGGTGACGTTCGGCAGCCCGCACCGGTACGGCACGACGCCGCTCTGAGACGGGCCGAACTCGGCCCCGCACGCATCGCACTTCACGGGTGTATCCTCCAAGCGGTGATGATGATGAGCGTTTCAGCAGACTCAAACTCAACAACTACGCACATCCTTTGGGTCTTGATCTGGTACCTCCATGCTCCACCGACGCAGTCGATGTGGTCAACCTGCCCAGCCCGGAGGACGTTGACAGCGTCCACCTGAGTGAGATCGTCGTTCTCCAGTTCCCGGTCGGCGTGTCGCGTGAACCGGTACGTTCCGCCAGCGAGGATGGCCCTCGCCAACTGCCGTGCGGCAACCTGACTCAATGGTTCGTTGAGCACGCATGGCCGTCTACCATCTGACTTGACTATTCGTCAAGAACATAGTCCCGCGAATCGGGCCGCGTCGTCAAATGATCGATCGTGCCCGCCGGCGCACGGTTCACCCTCCCGCGCGCCCCCGCCGCCCCGCCCCGATCTCCACCACCTTCCCCGCATCGGCCGCCGGGGCGACGAGGCGCGCCCGCGCCACGGCTTCCGCTCGCTCCTCCTCGCTCACCTGCCGGTAGTGCGCCATCGCCACCGCGGGCGAGTGCCCCACCACCGAAGCGGCGACGGCGGGATCGACGCCGGCCCGGTAAAGCTCGCGCACGGCGTACCGGCGGAGGGCGCCCACCGCGAACACGGGGACGCCGGCCCGCTCGCACGCGCGAGCGACAGGGAGGTCGATCGCCGTCGTCGTATGCTTCGAGCCGGCGAACACGGGCCCCGCAGCGATGTCGAGCGCAGCGCGGGCATCGGCGAGGGCCTCGACGGCAGCCCCGCCCAGGGGCACGCACCGGCGGCCCACTTTGCCGCGCACGGTGAGCGTCTCGCCGTCGAGGTCGACGTCCGCCCAGGTCAACGAGAGTACCTCCCCCTTGCGGCAACCGGTGCACGCGAGGAGCACCACCGCGAGGCGCGCCCAGCCTTTCAACTCCGCGAGCACCGCCGCCACCTGCTCGCGCGTCGGCGTCGTGCGGTTGCGGGTCCAGCCGTTGAGGCGCACCGTGAACCGCGGTAGCTCACGGTCGCCCGGGATCGCGCCGATGTCGGTGGCCCACCGCCACGCCAGCCGCAGCGTCTCCAGCTCCAACCGCACCGTGCGGAGCGAGGTCATGCGCTTTAGCTCGCCCGCCAGCTTGCGCCCGTCGCGGGTTGTGGTTGCGTAGCGGGCCGGCTCGCGGAGCCGCACCGCGCGGTAGTTCTCTAGCGTCTCGCGCGTCACCCGCTCGATCCTCACGTCGCCGATCACCCGGGCGAGCATGCGCCCGACGTGGAGCCGCTGGGCGATGGTCGCGGGCGACAGGTCGGAGCGGGCCTGCTGAGACGCCGCCCACGTTTCGAGCACGTCGCGGATGGACTTCACGTCGCGGTGCGCCGGCTCAACGCCGGACTTGGCCACGGCGCCGAGTTCCTCCGAGGCTTCCTCGCGCGTGCGCCATCCCAGCGCGCCGCCGCCGTCGTCGCGTGCACCGGAGCCACCGCGCCACCACCGCCAGTAGAACCGGCCTTCGGCGTTGGGCCCGCGAACGACGCGCGCGCGGGCATCGCCGACGATGATGGGGGCAGGGCGACGGGGCTTGGACATGGGGACTCCGGGAAGGGTGCGCGGCGCCGTCAGCGCCGTTTCGCGTCGTGGCCGGCGGCGCGCGTTTCGAGACTCGCGAGGCCGCGGATCAGCGCGAGGCGGATCACGGCGGCCCGGCTCTTGCGGCCCATCATCGGACCGAGTTCGGGATCGGTGCGAAGCGCGGGAAGCAGGGCATCGGCGCGGGCGATCAACTCGGGGGGTAGCTTCACGGCGATCCAGCCGGACTCGTCGGCGTCGTTCATCGGGGCCTCGTGGGAGCCCCCCGGTAGCGTGCCCGCGACGTAGGCGGCGGTCCGTTCCGAAACGCGATCCGTGGCGAGGTCCGGGTGAGCAGCGCGCACGGCGTCGAGCGTGGCGAGCCCAGCGGCGGCGCGGGACAGGTCGACCGGGCCACGGCGGCGCGCCATCACGCCACCTGAGCGAGCGTGAGGGCCTTGACCGTCTCGGCGTGCCAGCGGCGACCGGAGCGGGGCAACATGCCACGCTCGTGCAACGCGGCGGCGATGGCCCGGAGGGACATGCCGGCGGCCCGAAGTTCGGCGACGGCGGCGATCACGCCCTGCTCGCCCGGGTCCGCTTCGACGTGGACGCCATCGGCCGCCACGCGCCAGCCGTAGGGCGCCTCGCCCCCGGTGTACTCCCGCTGCGCGCGCATGTGCGCCAGCGCCGCCGAGGTCCGCTCCCCGGTCGCCTCCCGCTCCCACTGCGCCACGGAGGCGAGCACGTTGAGCACGAGGCGCCCCGCGGCGGTGCGGGTATCGATCTGCTCGCCGACGGACAGGAGCGCCCACCGCCCGCTCGCGAAGTACCGCTCGACGAGGTCGCCGAGATCACGCACGGAGCGGGTGAGCCGGTCGAGCTTGACCACGAGGATCGCATCGGCCTTGCCTGCGCGGAGCATACCCAGCGCGCGATCGAGCGCCGGCCGGTCGAGCGTCTTCGCGGACACGCCCGCGTCAACCTCGACGGCGACGAGGTCGACATCGTACAGCGAGGCGTAGGCTTCGAGCTTCGCGCGCTGGGCGTCGAGGCTCACGCCGTGTTCGGCCTGCTTGTCGGTGCTCACCCGCACGTAGGCGACGGCGCGGGTGCGAGCGTTCGGGGCGGGGGAAGCGGTGCGGGCCATGCGTCAACCTCGACTGCATGCACCTTACCACGTACAGCAACCGTAGTGCAACCCTAATGCAACCCGTTCGACGTGAAGCGTACCGATTCTGTCAGGGCGGGGACGCGCGCTGACAGCGGCAGGGGCCCTTGGGCTCGACGCGGTGCGCGAGGCCGACGACGACGCGGGGCGCGCGGCGCGCGCGGGAAAGTGATCGCGACCGCCTCTGGCCGCGACTAAAGGCAACCCTGTGGCTCGCTGCTCCGCAGCGGCAACGTCCACAATGTACGTCCCCCTTGAACGACCACGACGCTGCCGCCCGAAACTCGAAGCGTTGCCGTCCCGTCGGCGAGCGGCTGTTTTGCGTACCGGACTTTCACTGTGGCTTCAGCGGAACTGGTCCGCCGGACGTACATGATCGCCCCACCACCGTCGTAGGCCATCGTGACGATGTGTTCGTGCCAGTTCAGCATCACGCCGTCATCCCGATAGCATCCAAGAAACTGCGTCACGTCCACCACGGACTTCGAGGTGGCGGGTACCTTCCCCGGGGATGCCGACGTCTTTACGCCAGACTCCTTCGCCGGCGCATCAAGGTCGAATGGCACCGGCGCCTCGGGGGCGGGGCCGACGAGCTTGTCGAGTTCGGGGATTGGAGCACTGCGCGCGGTGTCGGCGGGTGCGCGTTGAGTCGACGTCGCGCGGTACGGCTCATGCACGGCTTGGTAAGCCGCATCGGCGAACGGCAGCACGAAGAAGGCCCAGCCGATCCAGCCCGCGGCCACGGCAGCGCCAACCTTCCACGCCGGTTCGACGCGCTTCGGCTCGGGATCCGCGTGGTCGATCTGTGAAAAGAGCAGGGCAAAAAAAGCATTCACGAGAACGATGGGGAACCACGAGTCACTCGCGGCGAATAGCCCCAGAACGATCGGGACGTAGACGACGAAGCCGAGCAGCCGGATCAAGCAGCGTACCGGCCGACGGTCGTCGTAGGCATTCGATGCCGTGAGTAGGGAGCCGGCGAAAAACATACCGAAGAAAGTAGCGAATGCCACCTGCGTGCGGGTGAAGCGGGAGAGGCCTCGGGGTTCGCTCGCCCGAGGAGCGAACGCGGGACTTGGCGGCGCTGTGACACCAGCCGCGAACGGCGGATGGCTCGGCGCCTGCTCGGCGCGCGGAGTACCGGCGGGGATCGGCCGCTTCCGCAGCGCCTCGATCTGCTCCCGCTCGGCGCGCAGTCGTTCCTCGACCGACCGTCGTGAGCCATCCTGTACGGACGAAGCAGCGCGAGCCGGGGGCGCGGCCGCCCCAACCATCGCGGCATCCAGGTCGTTGGACTCGTCGGGTTCGATCGCGGGGAGATCGTCGCCCGCACCGAGCTGACTGCCCGCCCAGGTCGGCGGGAGTGTGGCCACGGTCGTCGAAGGGGGCACGGACTTCGTCGGAGCGGCGGCCGTCTCCAGTAGCTCCCCGGTCAACTGGTCGATCGCCGCTCGGCCGGCCGCTTCCGAGAGGCTGCCGGCTACCACGAGGGCCTGTATCGACTCGATCTCCCGGGCGATTTGTACGGGGGTCCGTGCGGCCATCCGTGGACGATAGCACGCGAGGCGCTCAGCCCACGGCCGCGCTCCCCTCGATCGCCCGCGCGCCCGGCGACTCCGCCTCCACCATCTGCACCACGCCGTCAAGCTGCCCGATCAGCGTCCGCACGACGCCACCCCTGTGACACCGCTGTGCCACCATCGGGCATCCGACGGCGGCACAGGGCAGTTTCCTCGCTTCACGACCCAGGTATAACGCCGCGTTTGCTCACCACGCCTTGTGCCAGCTCCAGAAGGGGTCGGCCCACGTGGCCCCGCCGTTGTCGGTGTAGGTCTTCGGCGGAGTCTGGTTCCCCCACTCGGTGGGGCGACCGGTGTGCCCGCCGACCACGAGGCTGCCCACGAAGTCGCCCTTGGCGTAGACCTTGTCGATCTGCTTGCGCACGTGGGCCACGTCGGCGGCGCTCACCACCCCGTTGCTCGTCGCCTTGTAGAACTGCACGGTCACGCGCACCGGGAAGCGGGTGTCACGCTCGATCGCCAGGTCGCCGAACTCGGTGAACGGGCCTTCGGTCTCGCCGTGACTGACCACCGCCATCTCGACGTCGCTGGACTTGGAGGCCGACTCCGCCATCGGCGCCGACGCCGCCGGCGCCCCGCCCGAGCCGTAGCCCCACCCGTCGCCGAGGCCGAGCCAGTCGCGGCGCGACTCGCGCTGCTTCAGCGGCACCTGGATGAGCAGGACCACGTCCAGGCCGGCCTCCTCGGAGATGCTGTCCACGTCGATGCCCTGCTCCGCGGCCCACTGGCTCACGCGCTCCGCCACGAACGGCGCGCGGTCACCGTCGTCGTTGAAGTAGAGCGGCTGGCTCAGGTACCCGCCCTCGTTCTCGATGATCTGCATGCTCGTGCCCTCGCGGGTCGCCATGATCGCGAGCACCGCCGGGTTGTCGGGCGACGACTGGTAGTTGTAGAGCACCGGGGTGAACGTGGCCTCGCCCTTCTCGGGGATCGGCAAGAAGCACGCCTGCGCGCTGACGAGCACGTGGGTGTCGCGGTCCGCCCACAAGGAGTCGCGGGAGCCCGTCCAGCTCGACGGGTCGTGCATGTAGCGGCGCGGGTCCTGCAACAGCGACGCGAGGCTGGTGGTCCGCAGCGAACGCCCGTCTTCGTTGCCGGTGCGCAGGTAGAACTCGTCGCTGCGCACGTCGGCCGTCTTGTCGGTGAAGTTGTCGAAGCGGATGACCGGCATCGGGTGCAACGCCCCGCTCGGGTCGCGGACGCCGATGGTCATGTCGGAGATGTTCGGACCGACCGAGCTGCCCTTGTAGCGACCGGTGTCCTCCCACGTGACGTTCATGACGTTGAGGCCGTACCGGGACGCGAGCTGCTGCGCCTGGGTGTTCCAGACCATGCCTTCGACGTTGGCGATGGTGGTGCGGAAGCGGTCCTGCCAGCCGGCGTGCGCGTCGGGGGTGGCGAGGGCGAGGAGGAGGGAAGCGGTGAACATCGGGTTTCTCCTGAGGTCGCCGGCACAACGACCCGGAGCCGGTCGGCCTTACAGCGGCCCGACGACATTTTGGGCGGCGCGCCGCGACCCGCCTCGAAGGCGGCGAAACCTCGCGCGCGCCGCGGCCCGCGCGGCGCACCGGCCGCCATTCGGGACGGTCGCGGCGCGGGCCCCTCAGATTCCTCGGTACATCGCCGCGAGCTGCGCCTTGTCGTCGAGCCGCTCCCACACCGTGTCGAGGACCCACCGCGCGAATCGTTCGATCACCTCGACGTCCTTGGGGCCCACGCCGAGCCCGAAGCGCACGCGGTCGGCGACCTCGGCCACCTCCTCGAGGCCGTGGACCTCGACCGGGGACAACTCCTTGAGCACCGGCGCCGCGCGCTTGGCGAGGCCGGCGGCGTCTTCGCCGGGGAGCGCGCGCACGCCGGCGTCGCCGAGCGCGATCTCCACCATGCGCCAGCACTGGTCGATGCGGGTGCTCGGCGCGACGTCCCACAGCGGATCGCGGAGGTGCCGGAGCACGAAGAGGCGCTTGAGCGGCCGATACGCCAAGAGCGCCCCGAGCCCGAGCATCATCGCGATCGACAACACCGAGCAGATCGTGCCGCCCGCCTGCTTGGCGGCCTCGACCACCTGCTCGGCCGCTTGTTTCACGCCGTCGGGGACCTTCGGGCCCGACCCCTCTTCCTCGGGGCAGTACTGGCCGTTGCGGCACTCGGGCTTGCGGCCCTTCTCCTTCTTGTCCGCCCGGTTGTTCGACTTGCCGCCGTCGCCCTTGTACTGCGAGGGGTCGTGCTGCTCGGTGCCGCCGTTGTCGTTGGGGCCGTTGCCGTCCTGCGGGCCGGTGCGCCAGAGGTAGGGCGCGACCACCGCGGTGACGACCGCGAGGCCGACGCCCATCGCGGCGAGGAGGATGAGGCCGGCGAACGTGATGCGCGGGCGCGACACCCCGCGCTCTTCGACGCTCGGTCGCAGCGGTGCGGTGGGGCCGCGCCGCCACGTCGCGAGGCGGTGCGTCTCCCGCGTGACCAGGAACAAGAGGAACAGGCCCACCGACGGGACGAGCATCGCCATCGAGACCAGGTCCCACACCGCGTACTTGTCGCCCTCCTCCCAGATGCCGACGCCGCCGTGGTCCTCGATCCACACCAGGCAGGCGCCCACGGTCCACACCATCGGCAACCACGTGGCCCACAACGAGCGGTTGGTCTCGAGGCTCCACAGGCCGCCGGTCATGGCGACGGGTCCGAGGAACAAGACCGAGACCACGATGGCGGCGATGACGTCGTTGTTCATCAGGGCGCTGCCGCCGGCCGCGAAGAACACGAAGAACGCCGTCCACATCATCGCGCTGGCGACCATCAACACCCAGGTGCGCACCCGCAGGAAGGCCATGACCTGGCCCAGGCCCACGCCGGCGAAGGTGGAGATGCCGAACGCGCTCAGGAAGAGGATGTCGTCGCTCCCGATGTTCTCGGTGAGCGCGATGGCGACGGTGAACACGAAGTACGCGTAGAAGACCCACACCCAGTAGGTGACGATGGGGACCGCCGCCTCCTTGATCTGGCCCCACAGCGTCATCGACGAGCCGTGTTCGAGCGGCCCCGTCCACCCGGTGCCCACGCTCATGCGGCCTTCCCGCCGGCGCCGTAGCGCGCCGCGCCGGCCACCACGCCGACCAACCGATGGGTGCCCTGGCCGGTCTCCAGGCGGTACACCGTGTCGCCGCGGGCGAGGATCTGCCTGAAGACCCGCTGCCCATCGCGACGCGCGACCTCGCGCAGGCGTTTGCGCGCGCTCAGCCGGGCCGCCTGGTCGCGGAAGATGCGGAGCTGCGCGAAGAAGCCGTTCTCGTCGCTCCCCACGGGGAACGGGAGCCGGAACAACCACATGAACGCGTTGACCGTGCTGCCCGCGAGCGCTTCGAGCAGGGTGGGATCTTTGCCTTCGAGCGCCTTCTCCGGCGGCAAGAAGATCCACGTGAGCGACTCGCCCGCGAACCCCCCGGGGGCCGGGGCCTGGAAGCGGCTGGACACGATGACCCCGTGCGTCTGCTTGCCCGCCTCCTCCAACAGCGCGGGGATGTCCCACCGGCCCTGCCAGATCGCCCGCGCCCCGAGGTCCTGCCACCGCACGTGCCCGCCCTTCTGGCACGCCTGCGTCTCGACCTTCAGCTCGCCCTTCGCGTCGCGCGCCGCGCACACGATGGTCACGCGGTCCCCGCGCTCGACGAGCTCCTTGGCCATCGAGATCCAGGTCTCGACGAGCTTGTCGAGCACCTCCTCCACGCCCACCGCGTCGTCCAGCATCCGGCCGGCCGGCAAGAAGCTGTCCAGCACCAAAAGCACGTTCTTGGTGCTGATCTCCTTGGTCTCGGGCGTGCGGATCTGCATCTGGCCCTGCTTGACCGACAACTTCCAGTGGATGCGCCGCGTGTCGTCGCCCGACTGGTACTCGCGGAAGCGGAAGTGGTCCTCGGTGGGGAACCGGTGCGGCCGCGTGAGGATGTCGGGCTTCTCGAGCTTGCTGCGGGGCGGCTCGAGGATCTGGAGGTGCCGGAACCGCGGCAGGATCTTGAGCTCGGCGGTGGCCATCGACGCCACCGAGATGCGCGTGAAGCCGAGCGCGTCCTGGTAGTAGATGTTGGCCGGTCCGAGCCGGTACATTCCCCGCGGCGTGCGCCGCAGCCGGCCCGCGACGAGCAGCTCTTCTCGCCGGGCTCCGGCGCCGACGGCGTAGCGCGACACCGTGGCCAGGCGCGGCGGGAGCGGGTCTTCGACCAGGAGGAAGTACAGCGGCGGGACGGGGACGCGCCGAAAGACGAACCGCTCCTCCGCCACCTCGCCCGCCAGGATCACCGCCGGCGACATCTGCCGCTCCACCGTGGCCCGCTTCCGGACCTGGGCCTCGAAGTGCGACACGATGAAGGCGCTCAGGAACGTGGAGACGCCGACCACGCCGTAGAAGACGGTGAGCGCCAGGACCGCCACCAGCGACAGGTCGGCCCACTTCGCGCCGAGCGTCAGCACCACGAACAGCAGGCCGGTCACGAAGACCGCCCAGCCCCGCGGGGTCACCAGCGCCACGTGCCGGTGGATCGTCGCCGCGACCGCCGTGGGGCTCGACCGCCCCGCCTGGCGCAACAACGCGAGCTCCCGCCGCGACTTCCACGCCACCCCGACCACGAGCATCATGAACGCGGGCGCGATGAGCACCGCCGACACGAAGAGCAGGATCGGCGCGGTGTGCGCCACCTGGCTCACCTCGAAGAACAACGCGCACACGAACGCCACCACGAAGGGCAACACGAAGAGCCCGAACAGGTGGAAGGCGATGCCGAACAGGTGCCGGATCATGCCAGCGGGACCTTCTCCAGGATGCGGCTGACGTAGCTGTGACCGGCCTCGTCGCCCGAGATGATCATGCGGTGCGCGAGCACGTCGGGCGCGAGCGCGCGGACGTCTTCGGGCGTGACGAAGTCGCGGCCCGCGGTCATCGCGTGCACCTGCGCCACCCGCGCGAGCATCAGCATCGCGCGCGGCGACGGGGGCGCCAGGGCCACCGAGTCGCCGCGAATGGTGTTGGCCACCTTCACCAGGTACCGCTTGACCTCCTGCCCGACGAAGATGCGCGTGGCGAGGTTCTGCCATCCGAGGAAGGTCTCGCGGTCCACCACCGGGCGCACGTCGTCCACCGGCGGGCGCGAGCCCAGGTGCACGTCGAGCATCTGCATCTCCGCTTCGGGGTTGGGGAAGCCCATCGTGAGCTGCGCGCTGAACCGATCGAGCTGGGCCTGCGGCAGCACGTAGGTGCCGTCGTGGTCCAGGGGGTTCATCGTCGCCATCACCAGGAACGGAGGCGGCAATTTGTGGGTGACGCCCTCGACCGTGACCTGCCCCTCGGCCATGCTCTCCAACAGGGCGGACTGCGTCTTCGGCGTCGCGCGGTTGAGCTCGTCGGCCAGCAGGAGGTTGCAGAAGACCGGTCCGGGCTGGAACACGAACTGCTTCTGGCGCAGGTCGAAGACGTTGGTGCCGGTGATGTCCATCGGCAGCAGGTCGGGGGTGAACTGGATGCGCCGGAAGTCCAGCGCGATGCTCGCCGAGATGGCACGCGCGAGCATGGTCTTGCCGGTGCCCGGCACGTCCTTGAGCAGCACGTGCCCGCGCGCGAGCAGCACAACCAGGGTCTTGAAGATGACGTCGTCCTTGCCGAGGATGACGGTGGCGACGGCCTTCTTGACCTCGGCGAACCGGGTGTTGAACGCGGCGATCTCGGCCGCTAGCGCGGGGTCGCGCGCAGGGGGGGCGTGGAGCATCCGCAAACGTAGCGCGGAGAGGCAGACGGTGGGGGCGGCGCGCCGCGACCGGCCACGGCGAGCGGCCGAGCCCGCCGCGCGCCGCGGCGCCTGGGCGACCGGCGCCGGTTAGCGATCGACATGCGCTCGGTCGACGTGCCCCAGGTCGCG
>SXGT01161605.1_pt1 | contig 13997 bp, 10 predicted proteins | sample 3176221 | NCBI WGS metagenome assembly SXGT01 (sample SAMN11356862, study PRJNA531348) | freshwater metagenome | isolation source: freshwater sample F1-120 | place: China: Fuxian Lake, Yuxi | collected 2017-12-25 | reverse complement strand
GCTGGCGAGGCGCGCGTGGAGGGCGGTCGGCACGGCACGCCGGCCGTGCAGCAGCGCGCGCGCGGCATGTCCTGGCGGCACGAGCACGCAGTCCTGCGGCTCGCCGTCGGGATCGTTCCAGGGCGCGCTGCTCGGCACGACCTCGCGCAGGCGCCGCAAGCCGAGCGAGTGTTCAAGGCGCTCCTGCCGCAGGCCCTCGTCGGCGACGCGCCCCGCTGGCGCGAGGGCCGCGAGGAACAGCGCGACCGGAATGGCGCGCGACGCCAGCACGCTCCAGCGCGGCGCGACGCCCTCGGCGAGCGGAGTGCGCGCCAGTTCGGCCACCACGAAGGCCAACGCCAAGGCGACGAGCGCCGGCCCATCGCGCACCACCAGTCCGGCGACGAGCGCGAGGGCGGCCAACATCGCCACGAAGAAGCTCCCGTGCCCGCGCCAGCGCGGCGCGACCATGACGAGGCCGAACAGCAGCGCCCCCCAAGCGAGCCAATTCGCGCCATGCCAGCGCGCTTGCAACGCATCGTGCGCGAGGAGGGCGGGCCAACCGGCGCGACCTTCGCGCCAAGCCTCGGGCAACCAGGCGATGGCGACGACGACCAGGGCGACGAGCAGCGCAGCGTGCAGCAAGCGGCGCGGCTCGCCACTTTGCTTCGACAAGAGCAGCAAGACGGCGAAGGGCGCCGCCAAGACGAGCAGCAGCGTCGAGGCGCCGCGGATCCAAGCCGCCCAAGTGCCGTCGGAGGCCGCCCACGGCCCCTCCTCCAGCGGCAAGCGCAGCGCGAAGGCAGCCACGAGATGCAAGAGCAGGGCCGTGCGCGCGCGCAGGCCGCGCCCGACCGGATCGAGGGCCGCGCGCAAGAGCATGGCCGCGCCGCACAAGGCGACCACGGCCGCCGGGGCCCACAAGGCGATGGCGATCCCGACCAGCACGCCACCCAGCAAGCCCTCGAGCACGCCATCGACGAGCTTCTGCGTGGCCGCGGGCGTGCCAGCTTCGGCGTCGTCGCCCTCCTTCCCGGCCAGTCGCGCGTAGCTGCGCACGAGCAGGGCCACGGCGATCCAACCCGCAGCACCCTCGCAGAGCCGACCCAGCGCGGTCGGAGCGACCAACGCCATGGCGCAGGCAGCCACGGCGGCCGCGCACACCGAGCCCAGCAGCACGGCGCGTTCGCCGGCACCCGCGAGCAGCGCGCGCGCGGCGAGGTGCACGCAGATCGCCAACAACAACCCCAGCAAGGGTCCGAGGCGCAACAGCGCGCCCTCGACGGCCGACTCGTCGTGGCCGCGCAAGTCGGGATCGCCACCCGTCGGCGCCACGAGCCGCGCGATCGAGGCGTGCAACGCCGCGGGCACGGGCGATGCCGGGTCGGAGAGCGGCACGCCGGCCGAAGCGGCCGCGTCGCGCACGCTGGAGCGGCCGGTGGCCAAGGCCAGCTCGGCGCGACGCAGGGCGGCGGCGCTCCCCTCGTCGTCCACGATCCAGGCGAGCGCGCCGGCTCCCTCGTCGGGAGCCACGCGTTGGTCGGCACCCGCTTGCCAACGCAGGAGGAAGGCGCAGGCCAAGACGAGCGGCAGCAAAGCACGCGCCAGCGCCTGCGCGCGCAGCCCGGCGCCAGCGCGCGCCTCGTCGTCGGAGCCCTTGGCCACCTCGACTCAGCGCTTGGGGTAGGTGGCGAGCACGAAGCTCTTCCAGTTGGACTCGAACTCCATCACGCCGAGGTCCATGACCTCCTTGAGCGCGTCGCGCGTGGCGATCTTCCTCTTCAGCCGCAGGGACAGCTGGACGAGCTTCTCCGGATCGACGTGCAGCAGGTAGTCGACGTAGCTGAACGAGACGGCGTGCTGCGGCAGGGTCAGCGTGTCCGAGGTCTGCTCGAACACCGTCGCGGCCGCGGGCGCCTCGCCCTTCTCGACCATCTGGCGCACGGCCAGGCGGAAGCGGCCGCCCTTGAAGTCGACGTTCGTGTTCTGCTCCTGGAAGCAGTAGTTGTCGCACACATCCCAGTACTTGTCCTCGAACCAGTGCGCCAAGCCCTCGTCCAGCCAACCGGCCTTGTAGCGGCCCATCCACTCGGGATGCACATGGGCGGACAAGATCAGGTGCGTCACGTTGTGCACGAGGTTGCGGTGCAGCTCCTCGTCGCCTTGGAAGAACTGCTTGTTGCCGCAGACCGAGTAGGACGGCTGCGTGCCCATCTTCTTGACGCCGCCCGAGGCCGTCTGGCCGCAGAACGCTCCCGAGGCGCGCCGATGGTCGTCGGGCAGCCACCACACGAAGACGCGGAACTTCTCGCGGAAGTCCGACTCCTTGATCTTGAGCTCGCGCAGATGGTCCTTGAAGAGCGTCTCGAGGCGTTCGGCGTGGAGGTGCAGCAGCTCGTGGGACTCGAGCATGCGCTTGTCGACCTTGAGGCGCTCGAGCTCGAAGACCACCACGAAGTGCGCCGTCTCGCACTTGCGCACGGCGCGCCCCATGTCCTTGTCGATGTAGGCGAGCGCCGCGCCGCGCTCCTTGACGAGGGCGCGCTTCCTCTCCAGCGCGCCCTGCGCCTCCGCGTCCTCGCACGAGCCGCAGTCGAGCCAGCCGGAACCTCCGCACGGCTCGCAACCGGCGATCTCCGAGCAGTAGAGCACCGCGTCCTCGCGCGCGCACAGGGCCTTGTCGTGCGCGGCGCACGGCAGGCGTCCGCTCGACTGGCACTTCTTGCAGGCTGGCGGCGCGGGGCGTTGCTCCTGCGCGGGCGCAGCCGGTCGGGCGGACGAAGAGGCGTGCGCGAGTTGGTCCGACGCGCGATCCGCCGTCGCCGCGGTGGACGCGAACGGAGCGAGCGCGAGGAGCAGCAGCCCGATCACAGCAGTTCCTCGATGATCTGCTGCTTGGGATCGAAGCCTCGCAGGCGGATCGCCGCGGCGGTCGCGCCCGGCAAGGCGGCGCGCGGCGCGAGGCCGACCAGCTCGGACTCCAGGATGCCGACGCCCTTCTCGGCCGCCAGCCGCTCGATCTCGGCGTAGACCCGCGCGAGTCCCGTGGCCTCGTGGTCGCAGACGTTCATCGACACCTGCGCGCACTTGGGCGCGTCGACCGCGAAGCCCATGGCCTTGATGCCCTTCAAACCGCCGTCCTTCTCGCGGATCTTCTTGGCGATCTCCTTGGCGAGCGCCACATCCTCGCTCGCCAAGTTGACGTTGTAGGCGATCAGGAACTTGCGCGCCCCCACCACGACCGCGCCGGCGCTGTGGTGCAAGGCGCCCTTGGGCCCTTCGTCGGGGATGCGCGCGGGATCGGTGGCCACGGCCGCCGACAGCGCCTCGAAGCCGATGTTGCGCACATCGGGCAGGTTCCTGCGCCCGGGGACGCGCGCCGCCGCCTCGTAGAAGTAGACCGGGATGCCGAGCTCCCCGCCGACGCGCGCGCCGAGCGCATGCGCCAGCGCGACGCATTCGTCCATGGTCGAGCCCTCGAGCGGCACGAAGGGCACCACGTCGGTCGCGCCGATGCGCGGATGCTCGCCGCGGTGCGTCCGCAGGTCGATCAGCTCGCACGCGGCGCGGATGCCGCGGAAGACGCCCTCCGACACCGCCTGCGGCTCGCCCACCACCGTCACCACCGCGCGGTTGTGCGAGGCGTCGAGGCTCTGGTCCACGACGCGCGCGCCCGGCGACGACTCGATCGCGGCGCGGATCCGCTCGACCACCTCGGGACGGCGGCCTTCGCTGAAGTTGGGGACGCATTCGACGAGGCGGGTCTGGCTCATGGTTGTGCGCGGCGCGGCGGACTGGGCGCCTGTCAAAAAAGTTTGACAGATGGCCGGACGCGCAACGCAGGCCCACATTCCAGCAGCGGAAGAGCCCCGCGCCAAGGGGGCCGCGGCCCCGAGGCCTCCCGCCCCGCGCGCTCAGAGGGTCGGGCCGGGCCGCTCGCGCACCACGATGCCGCGCTTGACCACGGCCCGCGCCGCGTTGCGGCCGAGCTCGTAGGCCAGCCTGCGGTGGTTGGGCATGTCGAGCACGAGCAGGTCGGCCTGCTTGCCGGGCTCCAAGGTGCCGTGCGTGGCGCCGAGGCCCAGCGCGCAGGCCGGGTTGAGCGTCGCCGCCACCAGGCACTCGGCGGCCGTGAAGCGGTAGCGCAAGGCCGCGAAGGCCAGCGCTTCCTGCATGTTCAGACAGTAACAGCTGCCCGGGTTGAAGTCGGTGGAGACGGCCACAGGCAAGCCGCGATCGACCAGCCGGCGCCCAGGCGCTTCGCGCTCCTGGCGCAGGTACAGGGGCACCAGCGGCGCCAGTACCGGCACGACTCCGGCGGCGAGCAGCGCCTCGGCCCCCGCGTCGTCGACATGCTCCAGGTGGTCGGCCGAGGCGGCGCCCACCTCTGCCGCCAGCAGGGCACCACCGGAGAGCGACAGCTGGTCGGCGTGCAGGCGCCGAACGAGCCCGAGTTCCTTGGCCTTGAGGAGGATGCGCCGCGCCGCGGCCACGTCGTAGACATGCGCCTCGACGAACACATCGGCTCCCTGCGCCAGGCCCGAGGCCGCCACGGCCGGCAGCATCTCCTCGACGAGCAGGTCGACGTAGCGCGCCTTGTGGTCGCGGTGCTCGAGCGGGTAGTCGTGCGCGCCGAGGAAGGTCGGCACGAGTTCGAGCGCCTGCAGGCGATTGGCCGCGGCGATGGCGCGCAGGCTCTTCAACTCGTCCACGAGCGTCAGCCCGTAGCCGCTCTTGGCCTCGAGCGTGGTCGTGCCATGGTCGAGGAAGCGCTCCGCGCGCGCCAACAACAGTTGCAGCAGCTGCTCCTCGCCGGCCTCGCGCACGCCACGCACCGAGGAGAGGATGCCGCCGCCGCTCCGCGCGATCTCGACGTAGGTCGCCCCGAGCGTGCGCAGCTCGAACTCCTCTTCGCGCGTCCCGGCGAACACCGGATGCGACTGGGCGTCGACGAAACCGGGCACGAGCAAGCCGCCGCGAGCGTCGAGGCGCTTGGCGGGGGCCCAGCGCGCTTCGAGCTCCCCCGCCGCGCCGACCTCGACGATGCAGCCGTCGACGACGGCCACCGCTCCATCGGGAACGACGCGGATGCGTCCCATGGCGGCCCCGCCGAGCGGCGTGCAGCCAAGCGGCGTCGCCAACTCGGCTGCCCCGTGCACCAGCAGGTCGCACGGGCGCGGCGCGGCGGGGTTGGACGAGGCCATGGCGTCGAGCATAGCGCCCCGCCGGCGCGCACTGCCACGCAAGGCCCGGCTCTGGTAGCCTCGCATCGCGATGCGGCGAACCACGGTGGCGCGCTTGTCGATGGCGGCGGTGCTCGTGCTCGCGAGCGTCTGGGCCGCGCTGCAGGACGCGCGCCACGCGGCCCTGGCGCCGACCGCCGAGCGCGCCGCGGCCGCGCGCCTCGATTGCGACGCCGCCAAGCGACGCCACGGTTTCTGCCTGCGCGAACGTTCGGGCGCGCTGGGCCTCGACTTCGTCCACGCCAAGGCCACCTACGATCCCATGGTCAAGAGGATCGAGCCGCACATCGCCGGAGTGGGCGCATCGGTTGCCGTCTGCGACGCCAACGGCGACGGGCTCGACGACTTGTACTTCACCTCGAGCGCCATCGGTTCGAGCAACGCGCTCCACATCCAGCAAGCGGATGGTTCGTTCCGCGACGAAGCGCGGGAACGCGGCCTCGCGTCGCTGTCCGACGCTCGCGGTCCGTGCATGGGCAGCTGGTGGGCCGACGCCGACGGCGACGGCGACCAGGATGTGCTCGTGATGCGCCACGGAGCGCCTTCCCTGCACAGGAACGATGCTGGACGCTTCGTCGACCTCGGCGCCGAAGCGGGCTTGCCCGCGCGCGTCAACGGCAACGGCGCTTGCTGGTTCGACGCCGACGGCGACGGGCTGCTCGACCTCTACCTCGCCGGGTACTTCCGCGCCGAGCACGACCTGCAGCGGCTCGACACGACGCGCATCATGCAGGACTCGTTCGAGTTCGCCAACAACGGCGGCGGGAACCACCTCTTGCGCAACCTGGGTGGAATGCGCTTCGAGGACGTGACGGCGCAGGCGGGCGTCGACAGCACGCGCTGGACCTTGGCGGTGGCGGCCGCCGACATGGATGGCGACGGGCGCCAGGACCTCTACCTCGCCAACGACTACGGGCCGGAGGAGCTGTTCCTGAACCGCGGCGGCATGCGCTTCGAACGCAAGAAGGGCATCGGCCTCGACGAAAGCAGCAAGAGCGGCATGTGCGTGGCAGTGGGCGACTTCCTCAACGACGGCACGCCGGGCGTGTACGTCACGAACATCTCCAAGCAGGGATACCTGTTCCAAGGCAACAACCTGCGCGCCAATCGGCTGGCGTCGGGCGGCCGCATGCAGAACATCGCCGAAGGCATGGTGTGCGACTGCGGTTGGGCGTGGGGCGCTCAGTTCGCCGACCTGGACAACGACTTCGACCTCGATCTCGTGGTGCTGAACGGGTTCATCAGCGCCAGCAAGGACCGCGACTACTGGTTCGGCATGGCGAAGATCGGCGTCGCCACCGGCGGCATCGCCGAAGACGCCACGTTCTGGCCGCCGATCGACGACCGCAGCCTCTCTGGCTACGAGATCTCGCGACTGCTCCTGAACCAGGGACGCGCGCGCTTCGTCGACGTCGCGCCCGAGACGGGACTCGTCGACGACCTCGACGGCCGAGGCGTGGCGGTGTTCGACCACGGCGGCGACGGCGACCTCGACCTCGCCATCGCCAACAACGGCCAGCGAGCGCTGTTCTACGAGAACGAAGTGGACTCCGGACGAGCCTGGATCCAATTCGCCCTGCGCGGCGCCGCGCCCAACACCTCCGCCATCGGCGCGCGCGTGGTCGTCAAGGCGGCTGGACGCCAGCAGGTGCAGACCGTGATGGCCGGCAGCGGCTTCGCCGCGCAGAACAGCCTCGTGCTGCACTTCGGCCTCGGCGCGGCGACGCCCGAGGAGGTCGAGATCCGCTGGCCCTCGGGCCGCGTGCAGCGCCTCGAGAACCCGACGAGCGGAAGGCGCCACCTTGTCGTCGAAGACGCCTGAGCCGCCCCTAGGCAGGCGCGCTCGCGCTGGCCAAGATAGAAGCATGGCGACGACGGCGGCGGCGACGGGGACGGGTGCTGGCACCGGCGAGGGCAAGCCGTTCTGGGCGCGCATCGATCCGCGCTGGTACAGCTCCACGCTGCTGACGACGATCCTCGTCGTGGGGCAGTGGCGCCACCAGATCCTCGGCGACAGCTACCTGCCCTGGATCGTGGCGCTTGGCGCCGCCGTGCTGGCCGAGCTGATCTCGCGCCGCGCCATGGGCCTCTCGGGAGCCAACTTCCTGTCGGCCTACATCAGCGGCAACAGCGTCGCCATCCTGCTCAAGCCGCAAGGCGATTTGCTGTGGCCGTTCGCCGTGTGCTCGCTGCTGTCGATCTTCTCGAAGCATGTGCTGCAGTGGCGCGGACGCCACCTGTGGAACCCGACCAACCTCGGCGTGTGCGCCATGCTGATGCTCGCGCCGACCCAGATCTCGATGCTCTCGCACCAATGGGGCAACGACCTCGCGTTCGTGGCGCTCTTGTGGTTGGTGGGCGGCGCCACCACGCTGCGCGCGCGGGTCGCGCACATCTCGCTCGCCTGGCTCGCGGCGTTCGCCGCCTTCGCCGGGCTGCGCGCGGTGGTGCTGCCGCAGGGCAGCTTCGTCGGCGAGCTGATGCCCGTCACCGGGCCGATGTACACGCTGTTCTTGTTCTTCATGGTCACCGACCCCAAGACCACCGTGCGCACCAAGGGCGGGCAGATGGCGGTGGCGGTGCTGGTGGCGGCGTTCGAGTGCCTCGTGCGCTTCGGCTGCGAACTCGACCTGCTCTCGGCGACCAACCCGTTGTGCGTCGCGCCGCCGATGTACGCCCTGTTCCTCGTCGGTCCAGCGGCCTTGTGGTGGAGCATGAGGAACGACCCGCGCGGCGGCGCGGCGACCGCGCGCGCCTGAAACCGCGCTCGACGACCCGCCGCATTCTCGATCGCGACGCGCTCAATCGCGACGCGCGATGGCCACCAACGACACGCCGCGCCACGGCAGGAAGCGGTCGACGCGCCGCAGCCACCACACGCTCCAATCGAGCGCCTTGAGCTGGAGCTTGCCGAAGCGGCGCCGCCGCAGCACGCGGCCGTTCCACCACCAACCCGGCGTGGTCGGGCGGTTGAAGTCGAACATCGTCTCGACGCGCAGCCCGGCCCGCTCTAGCGCGGCGCGCAAGTCGGCGCGTCCGTAGCGACGCTTGTGTTCGAGCACTTCGTCGAGCGTGCCGTAGAGGCGCTGGTCCTGCGGCACGAGGATCACGGCCTTGCCGCCCGGCTCGAGCGCGCGCCGGATGTGCGCGAGCGCCGCTTGCTCGTCGTCCACATGCTCGAGCACGTTCAAGCACACGACCGTGTCGTAGCGCCCCTCGAGCGCGTCGAAGTCGCCGTGCTCGAGCAGGTCGCACTTCGCGACATCGAGGTACGGCCGGTCGCGGAAGGTGCCGCGCAGGTAGTCGAGGTACAGCGGGTTCAAGTCGGTGGCCGTGTAGCGCTCGCGCGGCGTGAAGCTGCGCGTCAAGTTGCCGAGTCCCGCGCCGATCTCGAGCACCTTCGCCCCGAGGTGCGGTCGAATCGCATCCCCCATCCACCGGTTGAAGCGCGGCGTGTTCGACAAGCTGTGCAGGATGTGCGAACCATGCTCGTCGTCGGCGTAGATGTCGTCGACCAGCCACCCCTTGACCATCGCCGCGAGCGCCAGCACGCCGTCGAAGGGCTTGATCTTCTTGCCCTCGTCGTAGGTGCGGCCGCTGTAGCGGATCGGCACTTCGTAGATGCGCGCGCCGCGCTTCTGGAGCTTGAAGACCAACTCGGGCTCGAGCCTGAAGTCGCGACTCCTGAGCGGGATCGAGCGCAAGAGGCTCGTGCGCGCCATCTTGTAGCAGGTCTCCATGTCCGTCAGGTTCAAGTCCGTCAGGACGCTCGCGATCAGCGTCAATGCCTTGTTCGCGAGGCTGTGGCGCCAATACAGGACGCGCCTGTACTCGCCCGACAGGAAGCGCGAGCCGAAGACCGCGTCGGCGCCTTCCTCGAGGAACGGCACCATCAACTTGGGCAGGTCGCGCGGGTCGTACTCGAGGTCGGCGTCCTGGATCACCGTCAAGTCGCCGCGCGCATGGCGAATGCCCTCGGCCACCGCGGCGCCCTTGCCTTGGTTCCGCGGCGATTCGACGAGACGCATGCGATCCGCATGCGTGGCGGCGAGGCGGCGCAGCACCTCTCGCGACCCATCCGTCGAACCGTCGTCGACGCAGATCAGCTCCAACCACGCGAGCCGTTCATCCACCAAGCCCAAGACGCGCCGGATCGACTCCTCGACGAGATGGCGCTCGTTGTAGACGGGCATCACCACGCTCAAGCTCAAGGCGCGCGCCCCGCGCTCTCGTGCAAGCTCCCGATCAGACTTCTGGCTTTGCAAGCGTGCTCCCGATCCGCCTCTATCGGCAGGACCGGGATCCTACATTGACGCCGGACATGGACCGTCGCGGAAGGCACGCCGCTGGACACGGCGGTGCGTGCTCTCGCGCGGGTTGACTCCGGGATCTCGGCGAGATAGGCTGCGAAGCGGGTAGAGGGTCCTTGCCGCGGGTCCGCGGCATTGTTCGGCAACCACGGTGCTCCTGCCCGCTGGGCACTTGTGTTTCGTGGTGTTCGTTCCTGCTCCTCGTTTTCGAATGCAACGTACCTCAAGAGTCCCTCGACACTGGCGACGACCCACATGCGGCCGCGCCGGGAGCGAGACAACTCCAGGAATCCAGACCATGGCCAATTCTTCGCTAGCTGCCTGTTCGAAATCCCTGCGCCGCGTGGCTTTCCTCGCGGCTACATCTGCACTGCTGCTTCCCGTGCAGGCGTCGCTGCCCCAAGCCAGCGGCTGCGAGTGCCCCGCAAGCGTGGGCCCCATCGTCCCCTCGCCCTTCGCCGGTGGAGCCGGCAGCAACTGCTACCCGGTGTCCATCGTGGTCGAAGTGACCATCTTCGTCGCCGCTGAAGGCACCTGCGCGTCCGCGCCCGGCTGCCCGGCGCCGGCCGCACCTTGCGAGTTCGACTACGATGTCAAGACCAGCGGCTCGGCCCCCTGCCGCATCGGCCTGACCTTGGACGGCCGCCTGCTCGGTGCCGGATGGATCGGAGCCGGCGGCGCCTTCCTGCAGTGCATCTACTCGGATGTGGACTGTGGCGGATCGAGCGTCGTCGAGGCCATCTACGGCACGGCAGCCACGCCGCTCTTCACGATCACGAACACCTGCGAAGATTGCTGAGGCGTATCCATGCAGCCCTCACGACGCATATTGCCGTGGTTGGCGGCTTTCTTCGCCCTGGCCGCGGGTGCCTGGTTCTTGCGCGGAGATGATGGAGGCCACGCTGTAGAGCCTGGCACTCTCGCCGCGGAACCCGCTCCCGCGCGACCTGATCGGAGAGGGAGGGCGGTCGAGTTGGCTTTGCCCCCCAACGCCGAGCGCGCCGTGCCGCCGACCGAGACGCTCCCTTCCTACGAGGGTGACGCGACCGGGTACGACGCGGCCGCCGCGGCCTTCGACCCCGCGCGCGACCGCTTCTTCAAGCCGTCGGCGCGAGCCCTGCCCGATTGCTTCAAGATGCTGGTCGACCCGCGCGTCAATCCGGGGCGCAAGCTGCCCGTGGGCAAGGAGGCGCGGGACTTCTGCGCGATCCAAGAACGGCTGCAGGCCGAGATGCTGCCGCTGTATTGGCGCTACAGCGACCTCTGCAGCCAGAGTCTGGCCGAGCGCTTCGACAGCGGGCAAACGCTGACCGAGAAGGAAGCGAAAGCCGCCATGAAGGTGCCCGGCGCCATCGTCCAGCGCCGCGATGGCTTCGTGCCGGGCGACGGGGGGCCCAACAGCCTGTCGTCGGCAGGAACCGCTTGGGCCAGCTTGATGCCGGGTGAAGTGCCAGAACTCGACCAGTTGAAGGACCAGATCGCCGCCTTGAAGGAGCGCGCGGCGCTCGACATGCGGCGCGCACTCGCGGGCCAATGAGGACGCGCGGCGGAGGCCTCCGAGGAGCCAACCGCCGCGCGTGCCTGCTACCGGTACGTCGCGCGCGTCAACTGGCGCGCGACAAGCCGACCGCGGCGACCAGTTCCCCGCCGATGCGCTGCCGCAGCTTGGTGCGCGCGCGGAACAAGATCATCTTCACGTTCGAAAGCCCCAAGTGCGTGGCCTCGGCCACGGCGGCGTACGAAAGGCCGCGCACCTCCACCAGGTCCATCAAGTGCTGCTCGCGCGGGCTCAACTGGCCATAGGCCTCCAACCAACGCGACAACACGATCATCCAAGCCTGCGCCAAGCGCGTGCGCTCCTCCTCGGTCAAGGCCTCCTCGACCGGACCCGCATGCTGGTCGCGCGGCTCGAGACGGGCTTCGGCCAAGGCCTCCAACGAGGCTTCGCGGCGCCGGCTCCGAGCACGGCGCACGACATTGCCAGCGATGGTGCGCGACCACACCGCGAAGCTGCGCGGGGCATCGTCGCGAAAGCCGGTCGCATAGCGGTAGATGTTGACGAAGGCGTCCTGCAGGAGCTCGCCGGCGTCCAACCTCAGGCCACGCGCGAGCGACTCGATCCAGCGCAGCAGGCAAGGACCACCCAAACGATGCAGTTCGGCGAAAGAGTCGCCGTCACGCTCGTCGCGGAAGAGCGCGCACAAAGCCGTCTCGGTGCGCTCGCGCCACGCCTGCTCGCTTTCGCCCGGCAGGGCGCCCAAGGCCACCCCCCTGGCGCGGAGGCGGGCGGCGACGCTGGCGTTTTCGAGCAGGATCAGAGGACCGGGGGCGGCAATAGGCGTCATGACAGGCGCAGGCATGGCACACGGCATGCCAAGGCCGACACTTTTCTAATTGCAAGCGCAAACGCATCATTAGCAGCAATTTAGATACTTGATTGTTCCTTAATAAGACGGCTACCAACCCAACTTTCGATACGAAAGCGTAACAGCGCAAGTTCCAGTGTTGCGGGGAATGGGACCTTCCGGGCGATACACTCATCCGCAAGGCCGACCCTTGTCGGCGGCCAGTCTGCTCCGTGCCATCGTCCGCCCCCAGTCCGCTCGAGCCAAGCGCCTTGCAGCTCGGCGCCATTCAACCCGGCGCCTTCCAGCCGGAGAGCTTGTGGCCGTTGGTGGGCGAGTCGCTGGCGGACTTCGGCCCCTCGCTCCTGTGCCTTTTGGGAGCGGCTGGCGTGGCCATCTTCCGCGACGCGCTCGACCGCGCGGTCGCCAGCCGCACCCTGGAAGGTGTGCCTGAGAGCCGCCGCGCCCGTCTGGCGGTCCTCTTGGAGCGCACGAGCGAACTCGGCTCCAGCGCCGCTCTGCTGGAGGTCTCGCTGCGCGCCAGCTTCGCCGTGTTGCTGCACCGCTCGCTGGGCCTGTGGGGCCTCGAGGGCGCGCGCCAAGCCTGGGTCGCGATCGCCATCGCCGTGCCGGCGATGCTCGCCTTCTGCGAGGTCGTGCCGCTCGCCCTCGTGTCGCGCGTGGGCGATCCGCTGCTCGTGCGCGGCCTCGTGCCGTTCTCGCGCGCGCACGCCGTGCTGCGCTGGATCTCATGGCTCTTCGGCGCGCTGCAACGCGCCATCGAACGAGTGGTCGGCGTCGAGCGCCAGGCGGCGCAGGCGCAGATGCTGGTCGAAGGCCTGCGCGACGTGATCGTCGAGAGCGAAGCAGTGGGCGAACTCGACGAAGCCGAGAAGGAGATCATCGGCAACGTGATCGAGTCGCGCGACGTGCCCGTCTCGGCGATCATGACGCCGCGCACCAGCATCGTAGGCATCGACGCGTCCGAATCGGTCGCGGCCGCGGCGCAAGCCTTGGCCGCGAGCGGCCACTCGCGCCTGCCCGCGTGGGATGGCGGACCCGACGCGATCCTCGGCTACGTCACCGCGCGCGACCTCGTCGGCGTGGCGGCCACCGGCTCGTTCCATGTCCACGCGTTGAAGGACCTCCTGCATCCTGTGCACTTCGTGCCGGAGACCAAGACGATCAGCGAGCTCTTGGGCGAGTTCCGCCGCGATCGGCTCAAGCTCGTCATCGCGCTCGACGAGTACGGCGGCACCGCCGGCCTCGTGACGCTCGACGACCTCCTGCGCGAGGTGGTGGGCGAGATGTCGGACGAGACCGACGAGAAGGAACCGCAGCGCATCAAGCGCCTCGCCGACGGCAGCGCGCTGGTCGACGCCACGCTGCGCGTGGCCGAAGTCAACGAGGAGCTGGGCGCCGACTTCCCCGAGTCGGAGAGCTACGAGACGCTGGCGGGCGCCGTGCTGTGGGAGCTGGGACGCTTCCCCAAGGGCGGCGAGTCGTTCGAGCTGGGCGGCCGTTCCGTGGTCGTCACGCAGGCCTCGGACCGGCGCGTGCTCGAGGTCAAGGTGGCGCCCAAGCAACCGGGCGAACGAGCGCTGGCGAGCTGAAGTCCGCGGCGCCGCGCGGATGCGCGCGACGCTATCCTGCCGACGCGTGCCGCTCGTCCACGACACCGCCATCCTGCTGCGCCGCCATCCTTGGGCGGAGTCGTCGCTCGTGGTGCATGTCCTGACGCGCCACCATGGACGAGTCGCGCTGCTCGCCAAGGGCGCCTATCGCGCGACTTCGCGCTACTACGGCGTGCTCGACCACGGAGCGACGTTGGAGCTCGAGTACTCGCGTTCGGACAGAGCGGAACTCGGCACGCTGCGCGCAGGCGCCGTCGTGCGCACGCGGCGCGCGCTCGAGCGGGATCTCGAGCGATGGCGCGCGGCCTGCACGACTTGGGAACTCGTCGAGTGCGTGGCGCGCGCCGACGATCCCGATCCGCTGCTCTTCGATTTGCACGAGGCGACGCTCGACGCCTTGACGCGCACCGACGATCCGTGGCGCGCGCAGGTCTGCTTCGAACTGCAACTGCTCGAGCACATCGGCCTCGCGCCCGCGCTGGTCGG
>SXGT01898251.1_pt1 | contig 13998 bp, 15 predicted proteins | sample 3176221 | NCBI WGS metagenome assembly SXGT01 (sample SAMN11356862, study PRJNA531348) | freshwater metagenome | isolation source: freshwater sample F1-120 | place: China: Fuxian Lake, Yuxi | collected 2017-12-25 | reverse complement strand
TTCAAGGTCGCCGGCACCATCCGCGGCATCACTGGCATCCAGCTCGATCTCAAGATCGATGGCATCTCGGAAGAGATCATCCGCGCCACGCTGGAGCAAGCTCGTGAAGCACGCCGTGAAATTCTGAAGGCCATCGTCAGCACGCTGCGCTTCCCGCGCGCGGAGACGAGCCGATTTGCCCCGCGCATGCTCAGCGTCAAGATTCATCCGGAGAAGATCGGTCTCTTGATCGGCCCGGGCGGCAAAACGATCCGCGCTATTCAAGAAGCGACCGGCGCCAAGCTCGATATCCAGGAGGACGGCACCGTCGAAATCGCTCACGCCACCGCCGAAGGGGCGGAAGCCGCCAAGGCCCGCGTCGAACAGCTGTGCGAGGAAGTCCGCGTCGGCAAGATTTATGAAGGCAAAGTCGCCTCCGTGAAGGATTTTGGCGCCTTCATCGAAATCCTCCCCGGCCGCGACGGCTTGTGCCATATCAGCGAGCTGGATGACAAGTACGTCGAGCGCGTCGATGCCGTCTGCAAGGTCGGCGACATCATGAAGGTCAAGGTAATCGCTATTGACGATCAGGACCGCGTCAAACTGTCGCGCAAGGCCGTGCTGCGTGAAGAGCGCGGCGGACAGCCCCCGCCGGCCGACGATCGGCCTCCGCAAGGCGACCGCCCGCCACCGCGCGGCGATCGTCCTCCACGCCGCGATAACTAATGACTTGCTTAGCCCCGCGTTGGTGACGCGGGGCTAAACGTTTCTTGTGATCGGACCCACCCGATGTCCGCACCCCAACCCACGCTGACCGACGACTACGCCGCCCTTGCCGAACTGGCGGGCGGCTTTATCCACGAAATCAAGAACCACCTCAACACCCTCAATCTCAACCTTCAACTCCTCGGCGAAGATTTCCAGAATCCCGAGACCCAGCGTGAGCGCCGGGCGCTCACGCGCGTGCAAAAACTCCAGCGCGAATGCCAGCGGCTGGTTGATCTCTCCAACGACTTTCTCCGCTTCGCCCGGATCAAAGAGGTGCCACTCGAACTGGGCGACTTCCGCAAGCTCATCGAGGAAATGCTTGATTTCTTCACCCCTACCGCCCGCGCTGCAAACATTGACATCAAGACCTACCTGCCCGCCGACCTGCCGGGCTTGCCGCTCAACAAGGAGATGATGCGGCAAGCCCTGCTGAACTTGCTCCTCAACGCCGTCCAGGCGATGCCCGAGGGCGGAGAGTTGACGGTACAGGCGATGGTCGAAAACCAGCAAGTGGCTTTGAGCCTGATCGACACCGGCGTCGGCATCGCCCCGGACGTCCTGCCCAAGATCTTCCGCCCGTTCTACTCAACGAAATCCAAGAGCGGCGGCTCCGGCCTCGGCCTGCCCACCACCAAGAAAATCATCGACGCTCACCACGGCGCCATTGACGTGCAAAGCGAGGTCGGCAAGGGGACGAAGTTCACCATCCGGCTACCCGTGTCGGCATGAAATCTTGCGCGCCGAGCCGACGAGCTTGCTCGCATGCTGACAAGACTTGGAGGAATCCGCAATGAATCCGCTCGCAAACCTGCACGGCAAAATTCTCCCGCTGGAGGAAGTCACCATCTCGCCGCTCGATCGCGGCTTTCTCTTCGGCGACGCCGTCTACGAAGTGCTACGCATTTATGCCGGCAAGCCCTGGCTGGAACAAGAGCACTTCGACCGCTTCGAGCGTAGCCTTGGTGAGATCCACATCAAAGGGGTGGACATGGCGCGAATGCGCCGTCGCATGCATGAAACCATCAAGGCCGGCGGGTTCACCGAGGCGATGGTGTACCTCCAGGTGACGCGCGGCGCAGCGCCACGCAAGCACGCCTTCCCCAAGGACATCGTGCCGCTCGAACTGCTATGGGTGCAAGAATATCCCGACAGCTATCGCCCACTCTGCCAGACTGGCTGCAGCGTCATCACCTATCCTGATCTGCGCTGGCACCGAGCCGACATCAAATCGACCAACCTGCTCGGCAATGTGCTTGCCAATCAAGCGTCTTCCGAAGCAGGCTGTGCCGAAGCTCTGCTCTATCTGCCCGACGGCACTCTTACGGAGGCGTCGCACAGTACTTTCTTCGCCGTCAAGAAGGGACAGTTGCACACCACCCCCTTGAAGGCCAACGTGCTGCCAAGCATCACGCGCGCGTACACGGTCAAACTTGCCGGGCAAGCGAAGATCGAGGTGGTCGAACGCTATCTGCAACGGACGGAGTTACAGGACGCCGATGAACTTTTCCTGGTCGGAACAACCTGCGAGGTTCTGCCGATCGTGCAGGTGGACGGCAAGCCTGTGAAAAATGGCCAGCCAGGCCCGGTGACAAGGCGACTGCAGGGCCTTTACACGGAAAACGTGCAGAGGTTTATCAAGTAGCTAACTGCCTGTCAGCTGCACGCGAATCTTGACGCCGTTCACGCTCGAAAAATCCAGCGTCTGTCGGCGGTCCAGCGCTTCAATGGTCAACCTGCCTTGCAGCAGCATTGAGCGGCTGTGCGCGATCAGTCGGCCGCCAGCGCGGTCGAAGTCGATTTCTCCGTGCGCCTTGTCGCTCTCGATCGTTCCGTCGCGCACGTGAAAGAGCGAGGTCCCGTCTTTTTTGGGCGCCTCGTACTTCGTCTGAATCGTGTAGACGATCCGCTCGCGCTCCTTGTCTCCGCCGTCGTGGACGTAAACCACGCTCGAACGCAAGCCGCCGAAATGAGGGATCGGCTCGAAAACTTCCCGTCGCCAACTGTCCCCCCGCTGGACCTTGGACGCCGGCAAGGGGCCAAATAAATCGGCGAATGCCTCCTTGACCGTAGCTTCCGACAGCGTGGTCTGCAACGCTGCGCGTCTCGCCTTGTCGGTTCCCGCCAATCGCTGCAAGAACTCCTCGTATCCGCGCATCTCCTGGATCAAGCCGGTCGGCGCTACATGGAGCGTGAAGATACTCCCTTGCTGCTTATCCTGCAGCTTTGGATCCATCACCTGGGCATCCACGGCGCCTACAACATGGTGTTCGACCTTGGCGAGCGTCGCTTGAATGACAAAGCTCTCGAACATCTGCTCCTTCACATCAAGCCGCACATGCCAGACGCTCTCACGCGTTTGCTCGAACTCCTTACCATTGACCGTAACGGTTTGCTTCTGCGTCGTGATGCGCTGGGCGTAGTAGATCTGCCCCTTGGCAAATTTCCACTGCAAGTTGGCTTGTGCGCACGCATCACTGGTTGACAGCGCGAGTGAGATCAGGGCCAGGATTCGCTGGAGAACGCTCATCGGAGACTTCCTTCGGAGCGGGGTCGCGTAAGCGCCCCGTGGAATGGCCGGAATGCTGGTTGGTAGCAGGCGAGGCCACAGGGCGCTTGCGCGACCCCGCTCGCGGACTGCCAGCCGCCAGCGGTAACTTGCAAGTCGATAACGATCCGCTATGTTAAAGGGCGAAGTGGATCGGAGCAATACCGCTTGGAGGGATGATATGAGAATGCGTTTAATCATCGCCAGTCTACTGGTTTTCGGTGGTTGCACCCTGGGGATCACGCTGGCGGGAGGCGGCGGCAACTTCGACCGCCTCACCGACGCGGATCGTACCGTCCTGCAGGAACGCTTCGTCAAGGAAGTCTGGCCCCTCATGCAGCGCCAGGGCAAGGAAGGCTGCGTCGGCTGCCACCAGGGCAAGATCGTCTCCTCGCTCAAGATGTCGGGAAACGCCGAGAAGGACTTCCGCATGATGGTGAAGGAAGGCTTCTTCATTCCGAACGACTCCGGCAGCTTGCTCACACGCATCAAGTCGAAGGACCGCAAGCAGAAGATGCCGCCGCCGGGCAAAGGAGAACCGTGGACCGAAGCGGAGAAAGACGTCCTGCACAAGTTCGTGGTTGATCTGGACAAGAAGCAGCAGAAGAAGTCGAAGTGAAATAGTTTTGGCCGCGGTTCGCAGAACCGCGCGGAGGCGGAATAGTCAGCAGGCGCAGGTCTACGACCCGCGGCTCACCGAAGGACGACACATGAAAGGCCCGCGTTCGCGCCATCGCCACAATGTGCTTCGTATCTGGGAATGCCCGCTGTGTCAAAAGCGCGCATTCGAACCAGCACGGGTGGCGCATCGCGCGTGCGTTTGCCTGGGCAAGGATCGACCGACGTGGATGCGGCTGATTGAGTTGCCCCCCTACTACCGGCGCAAGAAGGCGGAACCTGTGTCGGAAAGCCCCCCCATCGAGTCAACGGTACCGACAAGCGCAGTCAACTCTCCGGAAGGACCGGCCCATGACCCATCGTAGTCTCACCTGGTCTCTCGCGGCCGTGCTCTTTCTCTGCGCAGCACCACGCGGCGGCACGCAGGAATTTTTCTTCAAGAAAGGCGACGTCATCGTTGTCATGGGAGACAGCATCACCGAGCAACGGCTCTACTCCAACTACCTCGAAATCTGGAGCCAAACGCGCTTCCCGGCCTACAACCTCGTCTTCCGCAACGTCGGCATCGGCGGCGATACCTCCGGCGGCGGAAACGGACGTTTCAAACGCGACGTCCTCACGCACAAACCCACGGTTCTCACAGTCGATTTCGGCATGAACGATGCCGGCGGGTCCTTCGACAATTACATGAAAGGCCAGCAGGGTATCGCCAATCAGGCCAAGGCGGCGAACATACGGGTTGCCTGGATCACGCCCCAGCCGGTCGAACACAATCCGGGCAACCCGGGCGAATCGTACAACGTGAAGTTGGCGAAATTTTCCGAAGGGGTCAAGACCATCGCTAGCCAGAACAATGGCTTGTTCGTGGACCAGTTCCACCCCTACTGGGCCGTGATCGATAAGGCGCGCAAGGCCGGCGAAAAGGGCCGCATCACCGGCGGCGACGCTGTCCACCCCGGCCCGCCCGGCCAGGCGCTGATGGCGGCGTCGATCCTCAAGGGGATGGGTTTCCCACGCCATGTTTCATCCGTCGAGCTTGCCGTAGGCGCCCTGAAGGGAATTGGAACGAAAGTCACGGCCATGAACTGCAAGGTCATCAACCTCAACAGGGCGGACGCGATTATCTTTCATCGCCTGGACGCCGCGCTGCCGTTTTTTCCGGAACAGGCAAAGAGCATTCTCAAGCACACGCCGCTCTTGGAGGACATGAACCACTATGGCCTCAAGATTACCGGCCTGAAGGAAGGCAAGTACGAGGTCCGCCTTGGCGGCCTGCGAACCGATGCCGTGAAAATCGCCGAATACACGGACAAGGAGCTCGCCGCTGGCGTCAACCTGGCCGAGCCTGCACTGGCGGCCGGCCCCGTTGCCGACCAGGTGAAGGACATTGTCAAGGTGATCACGGACAAGACCAACTACTATCACGGCCAAATCTATAGCCCGTTGGTCCTGGGGCGTAGTGTCAATGCCAAGAATCCCGATTTCAAGGACCTGCCCAAGGAAGACTGGCAGAAACGGCGGGAAGCGTTGATTGCCGAGCGTCTGCAGAAGATGCCTGAGTTCGATGCCGCCATCCGCAAAGCCCTGGAGCCGCGCCAGCATCGCGTCGAGATCGTGCCGGTGAAGTAGGACGCCGATCTTCGTTTAGCGTTCGCATGGCGCCGCGCGAACGCTAAACGAAGGGACCGTCATCATTTGATCGGGAAGAGGCGTACGGTCCTGTCCCAGCTGCCCGCCGCGAGCCAATCGCCTTTGGGCGAATACGCGATCGACAAAATTTCGCCGGGGCAGGCCAACGAGCCGCGTTCCTTCCAGGTGGTCGTGTCATACAGCTTGATCTTGCTCGGCTTCTTCCATTCGGTATCGACGGCAGCCAGCGTCTTGCCATCGGGGCTGAACGCGATCGACCAGACTTCGCCCATGTGCCCGGTGAGAGTCTTGATTTCCTTGCGTGAGGCGACTTCCCAGATTCGCACGGTGCCGTAGCGGTTGCCGGCGGCGAGCAGTTTGCCGTCGGGGCTGAAAGCGACGCAGCGGACTTCGCCGGCGCCGCCGGGTTCTGCAAAGCCTCGAGGCTGTCCCGACAGCGTAATGCGAGCGTACTCGTCGGAACACGCGAAGGCGACCATCCCTCCCTTATCGATGTCGCCATGCAGGCTCAGCGAGTTTACCCAAGTCATCCCTTTGCCGATCGCCTGATGTCTTTCATCTTTCGCGTTCCAGAAATCGACTCTTCCCCCGACGCCCGCCGAGATGACCGTGCGAGCGCCACGGTAGTCCGTGGCCAGAACCGCCAAGACCGCGCCTCGATGAATCTTGAGCGCTTTATCGGCACCTATACCGTTGAGGTTCCACGTTCTCGCCGTGTTGTCGAAGCTTCCGGTGGCAAGCCACGTTCCGTCCGGCCCGAACGCGACTGAAGTCACGCAATCCTTGTGCCCCTTGAGCACGCCCTTCGCCTTCCACGAGCCGACTTCCCACAACCGCACGACGTTGTCGGCGCCGGCGGAGGCCAGAGTCTTGCCGTCCGGTGCAAACGCAACGGCGGCGACCCAGCCGTCGTGCTTGAGAATAATCGGCTGCTTATCGCCGGCGCGCGCCACGGCTGGCACAAGTAGAAGTAAGACCGCCAAGGCTCGGCATGAGGTGATAAGCATTTTTTTCCTTCCGTTAATGACGAACGGCTTACTAACCCTGAGCGCCAGCGCGGAGATAACAGGATGCCTGGCCATTGCCACGGGTTCCTGCAACCGTTCTGCTATCCCCTCGCTGGCGCTCAAGGGTAGCGGACGAATGCTTGCGGGCGAGGTCAACTGATGGTATCCTCATGCCATGCCAAAGTACAGCATTCTCCTGGCGTTGTTGACCATCGCGTCGCCGGCATCGGCCCAACCGAAGGCGAGCGCGGACGACGTTCTGAAAGGTCTGCAAGCCTTCACGAAGACCACCGCCCGCAAGGATGGTTCCTTCCAGCCCGGCGTCGATCCAGACTATCGCGGCATGTCGGATAGCGCGTACAGCAACTTCGCGCCCGTCACGTATGCGGTCGTCATCCATCGCACCTTCGGCTGGACATTGCCGAACGAGGACCGCACCCTCACGTGGATCATCAATCGGCAGCAAAAGGACGGGGCGTTCACCCACACAGCGGGGACGGTCGATCCGCAGTCGGCGCAAGGACGCGTCTACAACACGACCATGGCGCTGATGGCGCTGCAAGGGCTTGACTCGCGGCCGGCCTATGATCCGCTCCCCGTTTTCGCCAAGGTGATGGAAAAGGACTACAAGAATCTGCCCGCGTATTCGAGCAGCTTCTTCCCGCTGGCGTATCGGCTCGCCGGCGCCAAGATGCCGGCCGGCGCCGATGAGGCGATGCGCAAGACGATGATCCAGGCGGACGACGGGTATCTGAACGATCACGTCGCGGCGACTTTTCACGCGGTTCATTACGATCGCTTGATGAATGTGAAGACGCCGAAAGCCGACTTGATTCTGGCACGCTGCCTGCGCGATCAGAAGCCGGACGGCAGCTGGATGCTGAACCCGCTGGCACGCGATCGGCATGCAACATTCGACGCGGTCTTCATCCTCATGCATCTGGGCGCCGGCCGGGCGGATTGCAAGAAGGCGATGGACCGCGCCGCCGACTGGGCGCTATCGTGCCGCAACGCCGACGGCGGCTTCGGCCATTTTCCTGGCAGCCCGTCGGACTGGGACGCGGTCTACTTTCATGTCGGCACGCTCGTGATGGCCGGCAGATTGACGCCGACCGAGAAGTTGCCAAGGAACGCACACTTGCTGGGTTGGGGGCATCTGTTTCCGGCCCGGTGATCAATCGTTGGGTTTGCTCAGCGCCTGGACCGCGGAGGCTTGGTCCGGATAAATGTGAAAAAACCGCTCGATCCCGGCGATGCGGAAGATGTTGCGTGTGTATTCGCTGACCTCGGCCAGGGCGAAGGCGCCCCCGATTCCTTCCAGGCGACGCTGCAAGTTGATCATCTTCGCCAAGAAAATACTGATCAAACAGTCGGGTTCCTCAGGTCCCAAGCAGAGGACCATTTGTCGACAGCCATCGGCATCGACGACGCGGCCCAGCTCGGCGCCGAGGTTCTCCATCTGGTCGTCCGCCACGCGGGCATTCTTCAGACGCACGCAGAACACTTCGCCGTCGCGTTCGATTACGATCAGTTCGTAGAGGCGTTGCACAGCCTATCCTTTCGCAATGGGTCGCATTGACATCAAGATCCCGCCATCGGCAAGGATACCCGCGCGGCATTCCTGTCTTCCGGCTCGCCCAGAATTAGCCCGTTGTCGATTCCGTACGCACGCACGCGGACAACCTGGCGTCTCAGTGCAGGTGCAGAACCGCGGAAAGAAACCGGCACGTAGCGGCAGGAAGTGCCCTGCACGTGCCCGGGCCGCTGGGGATCGGCGCCTTCAACCAGCACCTCCAGCCGCCGGCCGAGGAGCGTTTGCCGATAGGCCAACGACGTCTCGCGTTCCAATTCCAGCAGCCGCCCGCGCCGAGCCTCCATGATAGCAGGATGGACGGCGCCGGGCATTGTCGCCGCCGGCGTACCCGTGCGCGGACTGTAGGAAAACACGTGAATCTTGGCGAAGCCGACCTCCCTCACGATGCGGCAGGTTTCCTCAAAATCCACGTCGGTCTCGCCTGGGAAGCCAACGATCACGTCAGTGGTGAATGCCGGCGCATCGAGCGCCTGCTTGAGCCGAAGGCAGCGTTCGAGGAATCCGCGTGGCGTGTATCGGCGTTTCATCTCTCGCAGGATTCGCTGCGATCCACTTTGCAAACACAGATGCAGGTGCGGGACAACGCGCGCGGAACGGGCCATGGCCCGGACGAGATCATCGCGCGCCTCCGCCGCTTCCAGGCTGCTCAGGCGGACACGGAAATCCCCGGGCAAGCGATCGATGGCGTCGATCAGGTGCCAAAGACGCTGCCATTTGTGCTTGGGTTTCCCTTTGCTTCGGTCGATGCCGTAATGTCCGAGGTGAATGCCGGTGAGCACAATCTCATGGTAACCCGCGGCCACGAGGTCTGCCACCTCGGCGGTTATTTCCTCGATCGATCGACTGCGGAGGTGCGGCCGCACGGAGGGAATGATGCAATAGGTGCAATTCAGTAGACAGCCATCCTGGACCTTCACGAAAGCTCGCTGATGATCGTCGAAGCGCGTGATCCCGCTCGGCAAAGTCTCCACGCCGAAGGCGCGCAGTTCGTCTGCGAGCTTCGCCTTGTCAGTGACGACGTGCACGACGCCGGGGAGGTTGGCGACGGCGGCGGGATCGCGCGTGGCGTAGCAGCCCATGACCACAATCTGCGCACTCGGATTTTGCTTGTGCAAACGCCGCACTGCAGTTCGGCTCTTGGCGTCGCCTTCCATGGTGACGGTGCAGGTATTGACAACGCACAGGTCGGCGCTCTCGCCGTCCACCGGGTCGAGATAGCCATTGAGCTCGAGCGCCTCCTTGACGTACTGCGTTTCGTACTGATTCACCTTGCAGCCGAGCGTGATCAGTCGGCAGGTGGGAGCAACGGTTGGCATGCAGATATCCCGTTTACGTTTAGCGCTCGTCTGGCGCCATCCGGGCGCTCCATGAATCGTTGAGATCATTTTATACCTTCCCTGCCCTATAGACGACGTGCAGCGGTTTTTCCATAACCATCGAAGGAACTGCTGCGCAGTTACAGGAAATCCAAGGGGTAAACACCATGAAACTTGTCGTCTCCCCGGCCGTCTCCGAGGAACGCTACGCCAAGATCTGCGCTGCTGCAACCCCGATGACCGTCGTTAACGCGCGCGATGACGACCAAGCCGCGGCCGAGATCGGTGATGCCGACGCACTTTTTGGGTACCTCACGCCACGCTTGCTGCAGGCCGCGAAGAAGCTGCGCTGGGCGCAATCGCCTACGGCGAGCATGGAGAAGTACCTCTATCCAGAGCTGGTCGCCTCGCCGGTGGTGGTCACGAACATGCGCGGGATCTTCAGCGACGTCATTGCCGATCACGTCTTTGGTTTTATTCTTTGCTTTGCCAAGAACTTTCACGTTTACCTGCGTCAGCAGACAAAGGGCGTTTGGCACATGCTGGGCCGTCCGGAAAATGAGTTGCCGGGCTATGGCGGTCCGGGTGAGGTGCATCCATCGGATTGCGCTGCGATTACTCTGGCCGACTGTACGCTGGCGGTCATCGGCATGGGGGGCATCGGCGCTGAAACCGCGCGGCGCGGCCTTGCTTTCGGCATGCGCGTCCTGGGGGTCGATTTACGCGCCGGGTCTGTGCCTGAGGGCGTAACACTCTATTCACCAGACCGACTCGGTGAGGTTCTGGGGCAAAGCGATTTCGTCGTCATCGCCGCTCCGCATACACCCGAGACCTACAAGCTTTTCAATCGGGAGCGCATCCGCCAGATGAAGAAGTCGGCATACCTGATCAACGTCGGTCGCGGCGTCATCGTGGATTTGGCCGACTTGACCGCTGCGCTGCAAGCCGGGGAGATCGCTGGGGCGGGGCTGGATGTCTACGAAATCGAGCCGTTGCCAAAGGACCATCCGCTATGGCGCATGGAGAATGTGATCCTGACGCCGCACTGCGCGGCGGCGTCGCCGCGCGTGCCGGAACGACATCTGCAGACGTTGCTGGATAACCTGCGTCGGTATGTGTCCGGCCAACCGCTTTTGAATGTGGTCGATAAGCGGATGTGGTGTTGAACTCGGCTCCCCTCTCCCCTCCGCGAGAGAGAAGGGAGGAAAACTTACCTCCCCGTCGCCAGCCACTTCACGCCGTCAGCGACCCAGCCGGAATGCCAGGTGTGCGGCGACTTCTTCTCGTCGCGATATTCATGAGCGATGCCGTGCTTCTTCATCACGGCGTGCGCCTCCTGATGGTGCTCGCGGAAATTCGCATGGCCCAGGATCATCAACCGCGGCTCCTTCTTCAGGTCTTTCGCTCGTGATTCGAGCAGTTTGGATACTTGGTATTTCTCGAAGTTCTTTTGGGTGCCGAAGATCTCAGCCATGCCGTACCGATTGGGCATCGCCATCATCAAGGGAGCGTCCCAGGCCACGGCTTTGCTGAAGATGTCTGGATGTCGCAGCAGCAGGGAAAACGCGCCCCAGCCGGACTTGCTGAAGCCGAGGAGCCAGCGGACCATGGTCACGGGGTAGTGTTTCTCGATGAACGGCAGAACGACCTTGATGAAATACGTCTCCTGTCGAATCTTGGCATCGGCCGGGTGATCTGCATACCAGGGGAGATGGCTGAAGGTGGCCTCGACAAAGATGACGCCAAATTTGTTGTGCAAATCGAGCTTCCTGACTTCCGCCAAACCATTGCCGTATTGTTTGCCGTTGCCTGCTTCCACGGGCAAAACGTAGACGACGGGATAGCGTTTCCCTTTCTCCATGCGATCGGGCAAGAGAATACGAATCTCGGTCGGGCCGGCCTGGTATTCCGACATCACGCGATGGACGCGGACGCCGTCCATACCGATGTGGGGTTTGGAATCGACGTCCGCGCCGACCATTCCGAACATTAGCAACAAGCCGCATTCCGCCCATTCCATGACTGCCTCCTTTCTTGTTAGCTGGACGCGCAAGCGACGGACAAGAATTCCGTTGCTTGCGCGTCCGGCTAACAAGGGATTTTTCGGGCCGCGATCAAATAACCATAGCTTCGTAATCGGCCAAACCACCATGGCCATGGAAGTTGGCCGTCGGCCCGCAAACCCAAGGGGCGCACTTCGCCAATCGCAAATCCCACTGATCGCAACAGGCCGACGATCTCGCGGCGAGTAAAAAGGTGCATGGTCAACCGGCCAATGCCGTCGTGGGCCGGCATTTCGTAATCGCCGCTCGCGCCGCGGCGCAGGCACGACGCAAGCAACTCCCTCATCAGCAAGCGCCGGCCGTGGCTGGTCCACATGTTGAACCAGCGATTGTGTACGTGCAACACAAAAATGCCGCCAGGCCGCATTATCCGATAAACGTGCGCGATGAAACGCCGCCGGGCGTCGGACCCAACGATCAACCCCACCGTGCTGAAAAGGCATGCTGCATGCTCGAACGACTGGTCGGCAAACACGCCCAGTTCGACAAGGTTAGCGCAGACGGCGGGAATGGCAAGCTTCAGCCCCGCTGCTTTCTCGCCCAGCACCTTGAGCATTTCCGGAGAGAGATCGACGGCAACCGGACGATACCCGTGCTGCGCCAGCGTAATGGCAAGTCGGCCTGTTCCGCTGCCGAGATCGACGATGCTGCCGGGTGTGCAGTGCTCGAGCACGAACGCCTGGTCGAGGCTCAGAAGCGGCGTATCGATGAGCGACTGGTCGTAACTACGCGCGATTGCGGGATCGTGGAAGTAATCCCACAAAGAACGCGAGACTCCAGGCGGTAGTTGCCAATCAGCAGGCATACGTTGCTTGAACCACGGCGGACACGGGGAAGTTGAACGGTGAGTTGGGGTCAGTTTTCTCAGTTGATTCGTGCACAGACTGGGGCGACCCTTTTCTCTTTTGCCTGCACACCCTGCTCGCTTTATCTCGCGTGGTTCTGTTGATCCGGCCAGGCCTTCAGTTTGCTCAAGAAGGATGCCAGGCCGGCGCCGAGTGCCTCGATGCCGGCTTGCTGTTTGGCGTCCTTCAGCGTCCCCTCGGCATTGAACGCCTCATGAGCCTTGTTGACGGCAATCTGCTCAGGCAACACGATCACGTTGATGTTGCCCAGGATCGCCCGCACATGGACGAGCCCGCGCAAACCGCCAAGGGCGCCTGGCGAGGCGCTCATCAGGGTCGCAACTTTACCAGCATAGCAGGCGAGACTGGCCTCGGTCGGCGCGGGCCGAGACACCCAGTCGATCGTGTTTTTCAGAACGGCTGTGATGGAACTGTTGTATTCGGGGCAGGCCAGCAACAACCCGTCGTGCTCAAGAAACAGCTTCTTCAACTTCAGGGCGTTGTCCGGCAAACCCGATGACGCTTCGAGGTCGCCATCGTAGATCGGCAGAGGGTAGTCCTTGAGATCGACAAAAGTCGCTTCTGCGCCGGCGCGGCGTGCGGCCCCGGCGGCAATCTGCACAAGCTTCTTGTTGTACGATTCTTTCCGTAAACTGCCCGCGAAGGCGAGTATGCGCGGCGCGCTCATGATATTCTCCTCGGAATGTGAACGATTAATGGTCATGATACAGGTTGAATGCTCGGACCGTTAGCGCGACGCCCTAGGACGCGGTCCAGGCTCACAGGGCCGGATCCGTTGGCGACGATGATCAGCATCGCGCCGAGGAGTGCCAGGTTCTTCATGAAGTGAATTTGCTGCTGCATCGCTTCGGCGCCTTGCAGGTTCCAGAAGGCATGGAAGTAATACGTTGCAAGGATCAGGAAGATGGCCAGCAGTCCGGCGCCGATCCGCGCCTGCAGTCCAAGAATCACCGAAAGGCTGCCGACGATGAGAAACACGATCGCACCGGCCAGCAACAACTCGGGCGCCGGCACACCTGCCGAACCCATGTACTGGACCACTTGCTGGAAGTTCGGAATCTTGTTGCCGACAGCGCTGAGCAAGAAAATCGTGCTCAGCAGCACCCGCCCTAACACAGTAACCAGGCCTTGGAATGCAACGTACATGAGATCGCCTCCGTTGAAAAAAGGGATTGGTTTGTTCAGGCCAAATCAAACAACAACACTTCGGCATTGACGTTTGCCTCGATTGTCAAATTCGTCTCATCAATCGCTGCCACGCCATCGCCGGCCTTGAGAGACACGCCGTTCAGGATCAAAGCGCCGCGGAGGACTTGCAGCCAGGCAGCGCGCTCCGGTTGCAAACGATGAGTGATACTGGCTCCTGGCGTCAGGTCGGCAAGAAACAATTCAGCGTCTTGATAAATGGTGAGCGAGCCGTCGCGCCCGTCCGGCGCCGCGACGCGCTGGAAACGATTGCGCTTCGACGCCAGATCGAACGGCTTCTGCTCATAGCTGGGGGTGAGCCCTTTCTCCTGGGGCAGCAGCCAAATCTGATAAAGATGCACCGGTTCGTCGGGCGACGGATTGAACTCGCTGTGGCGGATGCCGGT
>SXGT01398554.1_pt1 | contig 13999 bp, 11 predicted proteins | sample 3176221 | NCBI WGS metagenome assembly SXGT01 (sample SAMN11356862, study PRJNA531348) | freshwater metagenome | isolation source: freshwater sample F1-120 | place: China: Fuxian Lake, Yuxi | collected 2017-12-25 | reverse complement strand
GGTGTTCGCAATTTCCTTGCTTTCACCTTCGGCTGTTACGTCATTTTGCTTTGTCATTCGATGAACTCCAATTTTTGTGAGATAGTGCGGGATTAAGCGGCACAACTATGTTGTATGCGGAAATAATTCTGTGTAAGATGCTTGTGAGATTGGCTAATAGACACAAATCATATAACCACCTATAAGTTGGATTATATCCATAATCCCTGATATCGCAATCGTCAATTCACCCTGCGCTCTTTTTCACTTCGTGGTAAAAGTGGGGATATGAAGAACTTCAATCAACGTGATTTCTTGTGGATTCTGCCGCTCTCGCTTGTGCTGGGGGCGGTTTTGTCCGCTTTGCAAGCTGGTAATTGGCTGATCGGCTGGCTTGGTTTTTCTTTTCTCTTCCTTTTTACGTTTTCACTTCTCACTCTTTCTACCAACTGGGCTGGCGGCGGTCGAACTTTAGTGTGGATGGTCGCTCTCGCGTTTGCTTTGCGTTTCGCAGGCGGAGTTGCCACGTATCTTGTGTTACCTGTCAACGGTTTTGATGACGCTGATGACAAGGCTGGCTTTGTTTACACGGATGCGCATCGGCGTGATGAGCAGGCTTGGGAGTTGGCGAGTTCGGATAGCATTATCGGCGGCTTCAATCAAAGCTATGCCTACGATCAATACGGCGGCTTGTTGACCATGAGCGCATTCATTTATCGCTACCTCTCGCCCGATGCCCACCGTCCGCTGATGTTGGTGTTGGTCTCTGCGTTCATGGCGGCCTTGGGATTGCCGTTTTTATGTAAGGCGGTAGGTCAGCAGTGGGGAGATAAATTGGCAGTCGCTTCGGGCTGGATTTACGCGCTGTATCCTGAAAGTATTTTGTTGGGTGGTTCTGCCATGCGCGAGCCGTATTTACTGGCGTTTAGCGCGTTTGCGTTGTGGGGATTTGTGAGTTGGGGTCTCGATACGGCCTCATCAGGATATCGCCGCCTACTCGACCATCGTCAATCATTGATATGGCTTGCACTCGGAATCGTGGGGATGCTGTTTGTCTCACCTGTGGTGGCGCTGGTGACTCTGGTCATCTTTGCGGGGTGGATGTATTTTGGCAGTGAGCGCGGGCGGTTTTCATGGTGGATGATTGCAGTTGCCTTGGCAGTGTTTGTTGCTGGTTTGTTCATACTTTCGTCTGCGTTGGATCGGCAGGGGAATTTGGGCGGCGGGACACCGATTGGCGTGATCAATAATTTTGTGCGCGAGGCGGTCAAGTGGGACGTGTATCAACTGGAGCGTGGTTCGGGCTGGGTGCAAAAACTATTTGATGAGATGCCCGAATGGCTGCGCCTGCCGTTTGTGATGGTCTACGGCGTTTTGCAGCCTGTCTTGCCAGCCGCGCTTGTTGAGCCGACGACGTTGATTTGGAAGGTGATTGCCATCCTTCGGGCCGCGGGCTGGTATGCGATGCTTCCAGTGTTGATTCTGTCCTTTGTGGCCGCATCAACAGAGAGGACGGAAAAGAAGCGCAAGGTATTCATCTGGTTAAGTTTCGCTGCTTGGGGGTGGATCCTGTTCACATCTTTGCGCGGTGGCGGCGATCAGTGGGATAATCCGCGCTATCGCACGATCCTGTTTTTATGGCAGGCGATTCTGGCGGGGTATGTGTGGGTTTGGTGGCGCGAAACGCGGAATACCTGGCTCCCGCGTGTGGTTTTGATGGAAGTTGTTTTTCTTTTATTCTTTGGGCAATGGTATGCGAATCGTTATTATCATTTCGGCGTGCAACTGCCTTTTGAGAAAATGGTGCTGGCCATCCTTGGGCTGTGGATATTGATTTTATTTTCGGGATGGCTGCTGGAGCGAAAACGCAGTAGTTGACTTGTTGCTAAAAATTGATTTGGCTGCACATGATGGACATGAGAGCCGCATGTGTAGTGTATAATTCAGTGACTGAATTTTGACCAAGGAGTTTATATGCCCACTGCTTTAATCACTGGCATTACAGGCCAGGATGGTTCGTATCTTGCTGAACTGCTATTAAAAAAGGGATATCGTGTGGTTGGTGTTGTGCGCCGTTCAAGCACAGTGACCAGCGAACGTATTAAACATATTTTGGATGACATCACAGTTGTTCAGGGTGATTTACAGGACCAGGGGTCCTTGCTTTCCTTGCTTGAAGAATATAAGCCAACTGAAGTGTACAATCTCGCGGCACAGTCGTTTGTGCCGACTTCGTGGAACCAACCTGCTTTGACGGGTGATGTAACCGCGATTGGGGTAACACGCTTGTTGGAAGCCATTCGTTTCGTTGATCCGAAGATCCGTTTTTATCAGGCTTCTTCGAGCGAAATGTTCGGCAAGGTGATGGAAGTCCCCCAAAAAGAGACCACACCGTTTTATCCGCGCAGTCCGTATGGCGTGGCAAAAATGTATGGGCATTGGATTACGGTAAATTATCGCGAGTCATTTAATCTGTTTGCGACGTCGGGTATTCTGTTCAATCACGAAAGTCCCCGCCGCGGATTGGAGTTTGTGACACGTAAAATCACTGATGGAGCCGCGCGCATCAAACAGGGCTTGGCAAAAGAACTACGCCTGGGTAATCTTGAATCGCAGCGGGACTGGGGTTTTGCAGGAGATTATGTGGAAGCCATGTGGTTGATGCTTCAGCAAGATCATGCAGATAATTTTGTGATTGGCACTGGAGAAACACACTCAGTGCGTGAATTCTGTGAGATCGCTTTTTCACATGTGGGGTTGGATTACAAGGATTACGTGGTACAAGATGAAAAATTCTATCGTCCTGCAGAAGTGGATCTGTTGATTTCAGACCCATCCAAGGCACGAAATATCCTTAAATGGGAACCTGCTGTTTCGTTTAAAGAACTTGTCTCTATGATGGTGGATTCAGATATGGCGAGGGTCAAAAAGGGGTAAACTTCTCTGCATTAGATTTATGAAAAAAATTCCGTTTTTTGAAAAAAGAGAGATGACCTCATGGGCGCCGGCGGTTTTGGCGATCCTTGGGGCGCTTCTCTATTTAATCCAGGCATGGAACTACGCCCACACCACAATCCCCGGGCTGGATGAAGGTTCTTATCTTTTCAAAGGCTATCTTTATCTACACGGGATCTATGAGCCTTTTGAACCTTATGGGCCTCTGACCAATAAGGCTCCGCTTGCTTTTCTGATTCCCGGCCTGGCTCAGTATATTTTTGGCACGGGTTTGCATACCGGGCGCTATTTTGCCATCTTCCTGGGCTTGCTTACGGTTTTTGGCACTTGGATCACAGCACGTCGCTGGGCAGGGAAATGGTTTGCCGCAGCATCTGTATGGGTGTTTGCCCTAAGCCCGATGATCATTAAGATTCACGCGATCACTGCCTCCGAAGTGATCATCGCTTGTATGTTGGCGTGGATGTGTGTGTTTGTCCTCGCTGAAGAGCGCTCACTTTGGCAAATCGTGTTTGGGTCAATCTTGGCAGCGTTCGCTGTGCTTACACGGCAAAACATGGTTGTTGTACTGCCGCTATTTGTCTTGTATGTTTTTTGGCAGCATGGCAAACAAAAAGGAGTTGCAGCTTTTGTCACTGGCGCGCTTGTTTTTCTTGCATTCCATATTTATTATTGGCCCAACATCTTAACCATCTGGGCGCCGTGGTTGCCTGAAAGCATCACTCCTTTTCTAAATCCATTCCGCCTGCCAAAGGAAGCGACACCTGTCTGGAATCCATCCAACGATTTTTGGAATCGGGTGATTGCATTTTTTCAGGGGATTCGCTACCATTTCATTCCCTCTGTTGGGAGTATTTTTGCATTGATATTTGTCTCGCGTCAGCGCGACCGTAAAGTTGATCCAGCCATGCGAGCGGCAGTATTCCTGGCTTTGTTATATTTCACGCTCTTCAGCATGCACGCTTGGGCGGCAGTGGCTAGTCAATACGAAAGCTATAGCTGTGTTTACTGTTTTACGCCTTATCTCACATTTTTTGACCCGCTGGGAATTATCTTAACCATTATAGCTATTTCAATTTCCTGGAAATCTAAACTTTCCAAGAGTGCCCAGGTATTTGCTGTTGTGTTGATCCTGATCCTTTCTGCGGGGATTGGCCTTTCTTGGTTCGATAATGTGGGTGCTTCAATTCTCAATTTGCCAGTTCCTCGCATGCGCGACGGTCAATTTTTACCTGGCACTACCGCCCTGGTGGATTTTATAACAAATAAATTTGGTCTGGCCTTATCCTTGACTAAAAGGTATATCGCTTTAGCCCTTGGTTTGGGTATTGGACTTGGTATTTTATTAATTGCTTTCTTACTTTCGCGTCATGCGAAAGGCGTTCAAAATAGCCCTGGTTTTGCCATCATATTGCTTAATGTGTTTCTTGCAATGGGTTTGTTGCTTTCTCCTGTGCTTAATATCAACGGTAGTCGCGCCGACTGCAAACAGGATATACTGTCTGCGAACGAACAACTGGGAGCTCACCTTGCTAGTGTCATCCCTGTGGATAGTCTGGTATATTGGGACGGCGGTTTATCTTTTGTGCCCATGGTGTACATCCCACACGTGCGTTTTTTTCCGCCGCAGATCAATGATGGATACACTTATAGAATTGGCGGCGACTCAGATACACTCTTCCGTTTTAGCCATTGGAATAGTGAGTTGAACGACCAATGGAAGGATAGCGCGGATATATTCATTATCGAAACCAAACGCTATTCAACCTGGAAAGACTTTTTGAATCCTCGAGATTTCGAAGAATATCAAAAACCAACAACAGATCCCTCTTGTGAAGAAGGATCTGGATTAAGGATATTTCACAGACAACCATGAACCTATCTCTTGTAATTCCAGTCTATAACGAAGAGGAGAATTTACCTCTTTTGTTTGACGCAATCTACAATATAATGCCCTCCCTCAATCAATCGTGGGAGGCAATTTTGGTGGATGATGGCAGTCAGGACAACAGCCTGTCTGTGCTAAAAGAGTATGCCCAAAAAGATGCCCGGCATATCCGTGTCATCTCTTTTCGGCGAAACTTTGGACAGACTGCCGCTATTGCTGCCGGGCTGGACTATGCTCAAGGTGAGATTATTGTCCTGCTTGATGCTGATTTGCAAAATGACCCCGCCGACATCCCCATGCTGCTTGCCAAACTTGATGAAGGCTATGATCTTGTCAGCGGCTGGCGTAAAAGCCGCAAGGATAATGCGCTCACCCGCAACCTTCCTTCCATGATGGCAAATTGGCTTATCTCGCGGGTAACAGGTGTACATTTACATGATTACGGCTGTACGCTCAAAGTTTATCGCCGTGATGTGTTGGAGGGATTCCGTCTGTATGGTGAAATGCACCGCTTTATTCCAGTTTATGCCAGTTCTGTAGGCGCAAAAATTACAGAGCTGCCAGTCAATCATCATCCTCGAAAATTTGGTAAAGCTAAATACGGATTGGAACGAACTGTAAAAGTTGTGCTCGATCTGTTTACTGTGAAGTTTCTAGTGGCGTATTCTTCAAAACCGATCTATCTCTTTGGTGGTACCGGCGCTCTTCTCATGGTCATCAGCACCATAACAATGATCTACCTGTTTGTGCGCCGGCTTCTCTTTTTGATAAGCGTTACAGGTTCACCGCTGTTACAAGTAAGCGTGATGCTTTTTATTCTTGGCTTTCAATCCATGTTGATGGGTTTGATCGCAGAACTGCTTGTTCGGACATATCACGAATCCCAGCGTAAACCAACTTATACCGTCCGCACCATGATCAACCTGGAGCAGGATCCCCGTGACTAATTGGTTGAGCGAAAATCGTCAAACCATAGTTCGCTCAGCGGGAAGTATTTTGGCCATCGTTTTGCTGTTCATCTTATTAAAAGAAGAGAGCGGTGACGAGATCACATCTGCTCTAAAACGTGTTTCAATTTGGTATTTCATGGCAGGTATTTTTGTCCTGTTGATTTCCAGGTTGTTTGTTGTTGGGCGCTGGCATATCCTGCTCCGCTCTGCGGGGGTTGATATTTCTCTTTGGCGCACTGCCATGCTTACGTTTACAGGTCTATTTGCTAATAATTTTTTGCCGACCACAATCGGCGGGGATGTAGTTCGTCTTGCTGGTGCTATGCAGTTAGGTTATGACCGCGCGATCTGCCTCGCATCCATGGTTGCAGATCGGTTAATCGGTATGGCAGGAATGCTTGTCACCCTTCCTTTTGGCTTATTCCCTGTTTTGTCGCTTGGTCAGGCAGGTTTACAAGCGGCTTCTTTTGCCGTGTTGATTCAAAAGGGATTGGATTTTGTAAAACGCACTTTTGGTACATTTGTGATCTGGTTTAAAAAGCCGCTAGCCTTAACCGCCTCCCTGGCTTCCACATTTGGCAATATGATTTTTATTTTTTTAGCCATATTTCTTCTAATTACCGGCATGGGAAATCACGTTTCATACTGGTTGATCGCAGGACTGTACGGCTTGACGTATTTTGTTACTCTGATTCCCATCTCAGTAAACGGATATGGAGTTCAGGAACTTTCGCTTACTTTTTTGCTTTCCAAATTTGGCGGTTTAAGTCATTCTGAAAGTCTGACCATCGCTGTTCTTGTGCGTGTTTTATTTGTTGTGACAAGCCTGCCGGGTGCGTTTTTTTTGCCGTCTATACTTGCGGCAATGAAGACTAAACAACCTTCCCGCTGACCCGGTCATTTTTTATCGGAAGAAAAAAAGATGCAATCACTATCCCCAAGGAGTTTTTGGCAGGCATTTATTGGATTCAGCATTTTATTAAGTATCTTTGCGATTTATCAAACTGTACAGCAATTTTTGGCATTGGATATCATTCTTTGGCGCTCTAAATGGATTTTCCTGGTGGGGGGATTTGCTCTGAACGTTCTTGTAGGCGTATTTTTGCTCAGAAACCTATTTCTTGAAGACGGCATGAGTTGGGTTGAGAAACTTGAATTTGATCCGACGGGCAGCCTGGGTAAGTGGTTTGGTTTTATCCTGGTTGTATTTGGATTTGCTTTGATATGGGTGGTGAGATTGTTCTTTTACGGAAAAATTCTTCCTCAAATAGCACCTATCTTTTGGGTCTTTCTTTGGGCAAGCCTCATCCAATCTCTTGGCTTAAAATTAATATTCAGACAAAAATGGCATACTTTATTTGCACTGACTATCCTTGTGCAGGGGTTGGTTTATCAAATATACGGACATCTGGTTATTGTGTCCTCTTATCCGTTTTCCATCGGATATTCCGAGGCAAGCCGTCATTATTATGCATCCTTGTTTTTTGCAAAATCCTTATATGCATCGAGGATACCCCTTCCATACTTACATCCGACGCGATATTTTTTAATGTCACTTCCCTTCTTATATGAGGGTCTGCCTTTTTGGTTCCATCGTCTGTGGCAGGCTTTATTGTGGATCGGACTTACTGCAGCCTCATCCACCTTGTTAGCCCGTCGTCTAGCCTTGAAAGGATGGATGCAATTTTTGGTTGCAGCATGGGCATTCCTCTATTTTTTTCAAGGAGCAGTGTATTATCACCTGCATGTCTGTATCATCATTATTCTTGCAGGCGTTTCGGTAAAACATCCTTGGCGGTCATTGCTGTGCGTGATAATTGCCTCGATTTGGGCAGGGGCAAGCCGGGTTAATTGGTTCCCAGTTCCTGCCATGCTTGCCATTGCGATATATCTACTTGAAACAACAATTCAAGGAAAGGGCTGGCGGTACTGGATGCCCCCGGTTGCTTTTGGGTTTTCAGGACTTGTTGCCGCTACTATTTCCCAGTTTACGTACATAAATGTTTCTGGGGCTACAGATATTCGAAGCTTTAGTACCAGTTTTACCTCCGACCTGATCTGGAATCGGCTGATTCCCAATAATACTTTCCCCATGGGAATTTTGCCGGGAATTATTCTTGTTTCTGCGCCATTGATAGTTGCAATAAGTCAGATGTTGCGTGGAAAAATTGCGCACATCCATTCTTTACGCCGGCTGGCTCTTTTAGCTATGCTGTTGATGCTTTTCTTTGGCGGATTAATTGTCAGCGTTAAAATTGGCGGAGGCGCAGATTTGCATAATATGGATGCATTCCTTGTTATGCTTGCGCTCATTGCTACTTCATTCTTTACTGGGCGTGTTAAAGGAGAGGATGGTCAGAAACCAGTTTGGGGGCAGGTCCATTGGCAGGTAATGTTGGCAGTTTTACTAGTTCCAATAGGATTTGCGCTTCCACAAATCCGTTTTTTTTTCAGCTACGACCAAACTAATGCTGAAAAAGATATTCAGACATTGCAATCGGTTGCCTCAGAAGTTGCTGCAAATGATGAAGGCGAAATTTTGTTTGTCACAGAACGCCAGCTCCTAACTTTTGGAAAATTGAATAACATTCCTCTTGTGCCCGATTATGAACAGGTTGAATTGATGGAAATGGCAATGTCTGGAAATCGCGAATATTTGAAAAAGTTTTATGAAGATCTTGAGAATCATCGTTTTGCTCTTATCATTGCTGAGAAACAAAAAAATTCACAACAGAAACAAGGTTCTTTTGTAGAGGAAAACAATGCGTGGGTGCGCTATGTGGGTGCGCCATTATTATGCGCCTATAAACCAGTTGCATCTCTTACCTCAACAAACCTGCAATTCTTTGTGCCTCGCCCGTCTCAACCAACCTGCAGAAATCCATTTTCGGAATGAAATTATTGTATGCGTATCCTCACACTGATCTATGAATTTCCACCAATTGGTGGCGGCGGTGGTAGAGCTGCCTATGATATTTGCAAAGGTCTTGTTGCTCGAGGTCATGAAGTGACTGTACTAACAGCGCACATGCAAAATCTGCCTTTTGAAGAGTACAAAGATGGAATTCGCCTTGTGCGGATTTCATCTTTTCGACGTGATACCTTTGGCGCGAGCTTCATGACCATGTTAGCTTACGTTCTTGCCGGGCTTTGGGCTGGGATCCGCCTAATTGGCCTTGATCGCCCCGATATCATTCACACTCACTTTGCCGTCCCTTCTGGTGCATTGGCGTGGATGTTGTCGATCGTTACTGGAATCCCTTACATCCTAACCGCGCATCTGGGGGATGTGCCTGGTGGTGTGCCAGAAAAAACTGGAAAATGGTTCCGCTGGCTTAAGCCGTTTACAAATCCCATTTGGATGCGCGCAAAAAAAGTGATCGCGGTCAGTGAGCATACACGCCAACTGGCGCTTCAACATTATTCTGTAAATGTTGAAGTTGTCCCAAATGGCGCGGATGTGAAACACCTTGCTCCAGTAAAAGTCAAAGTGAACACACCTCCGCGCTTGATTTTTGCCGGGCGATTTGTGCCGCAAAAAAACCCGTTTGCCATAATACAAATCCTTTCTCAATTACAAGACCTCGACTGGACTTGTTCCATGTTGGGGGATGGCCCGCTGTTTGAAGATGTAAAACGCGAAATTGAAAAAACTGGCATGGAGGATCGTTTTGACCTGCCTGGCTGGGTTACTCCAGAAATTGTTTTGGATTATTTCTCAAAAAGCGATATTTTATTTATGCCTTCGCTGTCCGAAGGGTTGCCAGTTGTCGGCGTACAGGCTTTAGCGACTGGCCTGGCGATTGTTGCTAGTCAGATCGGAGGATTTCTAGACCTGGTTGATAATGAAAAAAATGGGTATCTTATTGACTTGAAGGATTTGCCTGCTTTTTCAAAGGTTTTACGCACGATGATTTCTGATCCTGATGCTTTATTGAGGTTTCGTGAGGCTAGTGTCGAAAAATCACATGAATTCGATATTCAAAAAGTTGTGGATCAATATCAATCCATATTACAAGGTGTATTGAATGGGAATTAGAACCATTGCATCTATTGTCGGTGCGCGTCCGCAATTTATCAAAGCTGCGCCTGTTTCACGCGCGTTAGCTTCTGGTTTTAAGGAAGTTTTTATCCATACTGGTCAGCATTACGACTATGGGATGTCTGAGGTTTTCTTCGCCGAAATGGAAATGCGAGCGCCCGATTTTAATTTGGGAATCGGCGGCGGTTCTCACGGTGAACAAACTGGAAAAATGTTAGTTGACTTGGAAAAAATTTTTACCCAGGTAAAACCTGATTGTGTGCTGGTGTATGGTGATACAAATTCAACACTGGCGGGCGCTCTCGCTGCGGCTAAGGCGCAGATTCCTCTTGCTCATGTGGAAGCAGGCTTGAGGTCATATAACAGGGCGATGCCGGAAGAGGTCAATCGCGTATTGACCGATCACGTATCTACTTTGTTGTTTTGTCCTACTGATGCCGCAGTTGAAAATCTGGCAAAAGAGGGAATCAAAAAAGGAGTCCATCGTGTTGGTGATGTGATGGCGGATACGCTTTTGCACAATCTGCAATTGGCGCGTACCAAATCAAAGATCATGGGTGATTTGGGGTTAATAAAGGGTAAGTATGCGCTAGCCACCGTTCATCGTGCTTCGAATACAGATGATAAGGAAAATATGCGTTTGATCTTGAGTGGATTTGGCAGTCTATCTTCGCAATTGGTCTTCCCAGTGCACCCGCGTACGCGTAAGATGATACAGGAATGGGGGCTGTCAGTTAACTCAAATGTGAAGATGATCGAGCCTGTTGGTCACTTTGATATGCTGACTTTGCAGGAAAATGCAAATTGTATTTTGACAGATTCTGGTGGTGTACAAAAGGAAGCCTATCTTGTAGGCGTACGTTGCATAACTCTGCGTGACGAGACTGAATGGGTGGAAACGGTTAATGCAGGTTGGAATATTCTTGCTGGTGTTGACGTGAAAAAGATTCTTGATAGTTTTGAATCATGGTTTCCGCAAGCGGAGCGTAAGCCATTATATGGGGATGGGCATGCTGCTGAGCAAATTTGTAAAATACTTTTGTCTACACTGAGGTAAGGGGTAAATTTTTTCACTTGACAGGGGTTGTTTTGTGTGCGAGAATTCAAAAACTGAATGCTGGTGCCATGACTGAAATCAAACAACAGGAATATGCTCTCTTAAATGAAATTGCTCAAGATTCAATGGTGACCCAGGCAAATTTGTCGGATCGCCTGGATATTGCTGTTGGTAGCGTCAATTGGTATATAAAACGCCTCATTACTCGCGGCTGGGTCAAGGTATCACACCTTGATCGTACCCGTCTAAAATATGACCTCACTCCATCTGGAATGAAGGTCTTTACGCAGCGCGCCTTGTTATACGCCCGCGATTCGCTGAAGGTCTATGGAGATTATCGCCAAAAAGCGAAAATTCTGGTTATGGAACTAAAGCAGGCAGGCATTCAAAAAGTCTTTTTGGATGGCGAAGACGAAGTTATCGATATATTGCGCCTTACTTGTATAGAAGCAGGTCTATACATAAGCTCTTCTGCTACTGATTGTGTGCTTGAAGTGGATGGTAAAGGGTATCGAAGGAAGCCAAAAAATGCCTAAAAAATTTGCTGTGATCGGTGTTGGCGGTTATATTGCCCCCCGCCATTTGCGCGCTATTCGAGATACTGGCAATCAACTTGTCGCTGCGGTTGACCCCAAAGATTCTGTTGGTGTGCTCGACCAATATTCATTCGATGTAAAGTTCTTTACTGAGATTGAACGTTTTGATCGTCATTTGGAAAAACTTCGCCGTGGCCCTGAAGAAAACCGTATCCATTATGTAACAGTCTGCTCTCCTAATTATTTACATGATGCACACATCCGCCTAGCTTTGCGGACGTGTGCTGATGCGATTTGTGAAAAGCCGCTGGTGATCAACCCTTGGAATTTTGATGCACTCGAGGAGTTGGAGGAGGAAACAAAACACCGCGTCCATACAATCCTTCAGTTGAGAGTACACCCTGAGTTGATCAAACTCCGAGAGTCTCTGCAGCAGTCAAGTGGCATGCATAATGTGGAACTTACCTATATCACCAGCCGCGGACCCTGGTACCAAGTCTCGTGGAAAGGACATGAGGAAAAATCAGGTGGCGTGGCGACGAATATTGGCGTTCACTTTTTTGATCTTTTATTGTGGTTGTTTGGTTCTGTAGGCGGACTCAAGGTATATCATTCCGATGAGAACCGAATGTCTGGCTATATTGAGCTTGAATGTGCGCATGTGAAGTGGTTTCTCTCTGTTGACAAAACTGACTTGCCATTTTCCGCACTGGCTGCTGGCAAGACGACATATAGGTCTATTACAGTGGATGGAAAAGAGATTGAGTTCTCGGAAGGTTTTACTGATTTACACACCCGTGTATATGAAGAAACACTGGCAGGGCGTGGATTTGGCATCAAAGACGCGCGTCCATCCATTCAATTGACACATGCTATACGCAGTGCTGAAATTTCAGTGAAAGATGACACGGTTCATCCTTTACTGAAAAAATAAGGAGACTCCCATGCCCGATTATTTTGTCCACGAATCCAGTTATGTCGATGAAGGCGCTGAGATAGGCGAAGGGTCGAAGATTTGGCATTTTTGTCACGTAATGCCGCATGCACATATTGGAGAGCATTGTAATATCGGACAGAATGTGCTTGTTTCTTCTGGTGTGACGCTTGGAAATAACGTGAAGATCCAGAATAATGTTTCGTTATACACAGGCGTTATTATTGAAGATGATGTCTTCCTCGGTCCGTCAATGGTGTTTACCAATGTCATTAACCCACGCAGTCATGTTAACCGCAAGGACGAATATAAAACTACTCTGGTTCGTCAAGGCGCATCTATTGGGGCAAATGCCACCATTGTGTGCGGTATAACACTTGGAAAATATTGTTTTGTTGGTGCAGGTGCCGTCGTCACCCGGGATATTCCTGATTATGCGCTGGTGTATGGCTCGCCAGCACGCTTGCACGGTTGGATGTGTCAGTGCGGTGAACAATTGAAATTCGAGAATGATCGCGCTGTTTGCTACAGTTGTGGCAATGCTTATCGAAAACAGGATCAGGTTATCAGTCCAGAAGGAGGCGTTTAATGATTCCATTGGTTGATCTTACGGCGCAATATCATTCCATCAAAAAAGAAATCGATGCGGCAGTCCTATCCACTTTGGAATCAGGGCATTTTATTCTGGGACCTGCGGTTCTGAAATTTGAAGAGAGCATCGCCTCGTATCTTGGCGTGGATTTTGGGATTGGCCTTGCTTCGGGGACAGATGCTTTGGTCCTGGCGTTGCGCGCGTTAAACATTGGCGCGGGCGATGAAGTGATCGTCCCGGCTTACACATTTTTTGCCACTGCTGGTACAGTGATGTCAGTTGGCGCGAAACCCGTATTTGTGGATATCGATCCGCAGAGTTATCTAATCGATGTGAACAGGATCAAAGCAGCCATTACGCCGAAGACAAAGGCAATTATTCCTGTGCATCTTTATGGCCATCCAGCAGAGATGAATCCGATCCTGGCAATTGCGCGCGAGCATGGTTTAAAAGTGATCGAAGATAATGCTCAGGGATTTGGGGCAGAATATCTTGGCAAGAAAACAGGCTCATTAGGTGACATTGGATGCTTGAGCTTCTTTCCAACAAAAAATCTTGGTGCGTTTGGCGACGCAGGTATGGTAGTGACCAATGATCCTGTCCTTGCAGAAAGAATGCGCATGCTGAGGACTCACGGTTGGAAGAAAAAATATTATTCCGAAGAGGTGGGCTATAACAGTCGTATTGATGCTTTGCAAGCTGCTATTTTACAGGCTAAGCTACCGCATCTTGATTCGTGGAATGAAAAACGCCGCGAACTGGCTCACCGCTATAGTGAAAATCTTGGTTCAAATGTTGTTGTCCCCATCGAGTGTGAATGGGCAAAGCATGTTTATCATCTATATATTGTTCGCTCTTCAAAACGGGATGAATTACAGTCATTTTTGAAGGAGAAGGGAATTGTAGCAGAGGTCTACTATCCTTTGCCTCCACATTTGGCAACGCCTTGCCGAAAATTTGGTTATAAGGAAGGTGACTTTCCCCATGCTGAACTGGCATCTCGTGAGACGTTCGCGCTTCCACTTTACCCGGAGTTGACTCTGTCACAACAGGATGAGGTGATTGC
>SXGT01888966.1_pt1 | contig 14000 bp, 13 predicted proteins | sample 3176221 | NCBI WGS metagenome assembly SXGT01 (sample SAMN11356862, study PRJNA531348) | freshwater metagenome | isolation source: freshwater sample F1-120 | place: China: Fuxian Lake, Yuxi | collected 2017-12-25 | reverse complement strand
TCTTCGTCACGACGAAGCTGTGGAACAGCGATCAAGGTCGCGACACCACGCGCGCCGCTCTCGAGGCCAGCCTCGAACGCCTCGGCCTCGAGAAGGTCGACTTGTACCTCATCCACTGGCCGTCACCGAAGTACGGCAAGCACGTCGAATCGTGGGAAGCCCTCATCGAGCTGCGCGAGGCCGGCCTCGCCACGTCGATCGGCGTCTCGAACTTCATGCAGACCCACCTGGATGACCTCGCCGCGGCGACCGAGGTCGTGCCCGCCGTCAACCAGGTCGAACTGCACCCCGCCTTCCAGCAGCGCGACCTGCGCGCCTTCCACGCCGAGCGCGGCATCCACACCGAGTCGTGGAGCCCGCTGGGCAGCGGCAAGTACGACCTCGCAGAGCTGCCGGGATTCGCCGAGATCGCCGAGCGCCACGGCAAGACCGTGCAGCAGGTCGCGATCCGCTGGCACCTGCAAGAGGGCCTCATCGTCTTCCCGAAGACGACGCGCGTCGAGCGGATGATCGAGAACGCCACCGTCTTCGACTTCGAGCTCAGCGACGACGAGATGGCGACGATCGCCGCCGCCGACCGCGACGAGCGCGTCGGCGCGCACCCGCTCAACACTGACTTCTAGGGCGGCGAGGCCGTCGCGGTCAAGAGCAGCGTGAGCTAGAGCGCGATCTCGACGCGCGCGCCGAGCGGCGTGTGCGCGAGCAACGGGCCGCCCGCGGGTGACTCGAGGCCGGCGAACTCGCGCTCGAGGTCGGCGCGCGACTCGGCGAAGTGCGTCCACTGATCGACGTGCAGCCCGACGACTCGTCGCGCGCCGAGCGTCAGCGCTGCGGCGCGAGCATCGGCGGCCGTCAGCGTGAGTGCGGCGGGGATGGACGGCACCGTCGCGGCTCCGGCGAAGAGGAGCGCAGCATCCACGGGGCCGAATCGGGCGGCGACCGCCTCGACGACGCCGAGTTGCGCGTTGTCTCCCGAGACATAGACCGTCGGATGCCCGGGCGCCACGAGCACGAAACCGCACACCGGCCCGAGCGCGTCAGCGATGCCATCGGGACCGTGCAGGGCGGGCACGACGTGCAGTCGGGCACCCTGCGGTGCGCGCGACGCGACAGCATCGCCCACGACAGCCGCGTCGTCGAGGGCGATGCTCTCGTCATCGGCGAGGCCCACCACTCGGGCGACGCCGCCGCGGGCGGCAAGATCTTCGGCGCCCGCGGGGGTGGTCACGACGAGCGGCAGGGTGAGCGCGAGATCGCGCCCGGCGAGATCGAGGTTGTCTTCGTGGTGATGGTGCGACACGAGGGCCACATCGAGGCGGCCGAGATTGGTGGCGTTGACGGCGGGTCCCTCGGTCTTGGTGAGGTCGTCGGGATCCGGACCGTAGACGGTCGGCGGGTCGAACGTGGGGTCAGAGAGCAGCCGAAGGCCGCCCCACTCGAGCAGGGCGGTCGGACCCCCGACGACGGTGACGGCGAGCGAAGAAGTCATGACTCGACCGTACGCGTTTCGTGCAGGGAGGATGGATAGCCTGGCGGGATGACTGCTCGACGTTCACTCAGTATCGTGCTCGCTCTGCCCATCGCTTTCGCGCTCGCCGGCTGCATCACTGTTGTGCAACAGCCCGAACCCGAAGTCACGCGCATCGACACCACGCCCTCGGCGAGCCCAGCCCCGGGTGGCGACTGCGAGGTTGTCACGCAGACCGCGACGCAGCGCTTCGACGACTGTGACGAGCTCGTCGTCGAAGGTGCAGACCTCGACATCGAAGTGGGAACTGTCGGCACGCTCATCGTGCGCGGCGACCGCAACGACGTCGACGCGCTCGAGGTCGGGTCGCTGTCAATCGCGGGTCAAGAGAACGAGATCGACGTCGATGGCGACCTCGGCACGCTCGAGATCGCGGGTGACCGCAATGACGTCGACGTCGAGGGAGCTGTGGGCACGGCGTCGATCAACGGCAACGACAACGAGATCGATGCCGACCGCGGGGTCGACGTGCTCAACGACAACGGCGCCCGCAACAGCGTCAACCGCTGATCACGGGCGCCGTCGCGGCAGCAACGAGCTAGCGCGTTTGCTTCTTCGCCGAGATGACCCCGGTGTCGAAGCCCATGAGGTGCAGCCCACCGTGGAAGCGCGCGTGCTCGACTTTGATGCAACGGTCCATGACGATGGTCAGGCCCTTCGACTCGCCGTACACGGCGGCCTCTTCGTTCCAGATGCCGAGCTGAACCCACACGGTTGGGGCGCCGACGGCGATCGCATCGTCGATGACTGAAGGAATGTCGCTCGCCTTGCGGAAGACGTCGACGATGTCGGGCACCTCCGGCAGTGAGGCGAGGTCGGGGTAGGCCGGCTGCCCCAGAATCTCGGTGGCATTCGGGTTGACGAAGTACACCCGGTAGTCGCTCGACTGCTGCAGGTAGGTGCCCACGAAGTACGACGAGCGCGCAGGGTTCGGCGAAGCGCCCACGATCGCGATCGACTTTGCACGGCGCAGGATGCCCAACCGCTCTTTCGCGCTCGGTCCCACCCAGGTGCGCTGCGACTTCAGCAGCTTGGCGAGCGGCGAGCTCGCCGGAATCGAGCAGGTGAGCCCGTTGGCGAGAGTGACGGTGGCCTGATCGGCCGGCTCCACGGCGGGAGAGATGCTCATGCCGACGCCCCCTTCAGTGCAGCATCCAGTGCCTGATCGAGATCGTAGATGATGTCGTCGACGTCTTCGATGCCGACCGAGAAGCGAACGAGGCCCGGGTGCACGCCGCCATCAACGAGCTGCTGCTCGGTGAGCTGCGCGTGCGTCGTCGAGGCGGGGTGAATGATGAGGGTCTTCGCGTCGCCGATGTTGGCGACGTGGCTCGCGAGCTCGACGTGCTCGATGAGGCCCTGGCCGACAGCGCGGCCGCCCTTGACGACGAAGCCGAAGACCGAGCTCGGCCCGAGCGGCAAGTACTTGTTCGCGCGCTCGTGGTGCCGGTGCGAGGGCAGCCCCGCCCAGTTCACCGTCTCGATGCGGTCGTCAGCGGCGAGCCACTCGGCGACGACGCGAGCATTGTCGACGTGCGCCTGCATGCGATAGGGCAGCGTCTCCACGCCCTGCGCCAGCAGGAAGGCCGAGTGCGGGGCGAGCGACGGGCCGATGTCACGCAGCTGCTCGGCGCGCAGCCGGGTGAGAAACGCGTACTCGCCGAAGTTGCCGTACCAGGTGAGGCCGCCGTAGTGCGGCACGGTCTCTTCGAAGAGCGGAAAGTTGTGGTTCGACCAGTCGAAGCGTCCCGACTCGACGACCACGCCGCCGAGGGTCGTACCCGAACCGCCCAAGAACTTCGTGGCCGAGTGGATGACGACGTCGGCGCCCCACTCGATCGGCCGGCAGAGGTAGGGGGTGGCGATCGTCGAGTCGATGATGAGCGGAATGTCCGCGGCGTGGGCGACGGCGGCGAGACCCTCGATGTCGGCGATGTCGCCGCTCGGGTTCGCGATGGTCTCGGCGAAGACGAGCTTCGTGCGGCCGGGAATGATGGCGGCGGCGTAGTCGGCCGGGTCGTCGCTCGCGACGAACGTCGTCTCGACGCCGAAGCGCCGCAGCGTGACATCGAGCTGCGTGATCGAGCCGCCGTAGAGGTTCGACGATGCGACGACGTGGTCGCCGGCACCCGCGAGCGAAGCGATCGTCACGAACTGGGCGCTGAGACCACTCGCGGTCGCGACCGCGCCGAGGCCGCCCTCGAGGCTCGCGATGCGCTCTTCGAAGCTCGCGATCGTCGGGTTCGCGAGGCGCGAGTAGATGTTGCCGTACTTCTGCAGGGCGAATCGCGCGGCTGCATCTTCGGTCGAATCGAAGACGAAGGCGCTCGTCTGGTAGATCGGCAGGGCGCGAGCCCCTGATGCCGAGTCGGGAACGTTGCCCGCGTGGAGCGCGCGCGTGCGGAAACCATAGTCGCGATCTGCCATTGCTCCAGCCTACGGCGGCTCATCCGCGGCAGCCGTCGGCGATGTCACGGGCCGTAACGTGCGCTCAGCATCCGTCGCGCGACGGAGGCGTGGTGATGATCGCGCTCCTATCGTGGAGTCATGACCACGGATGCTCAGCCCGACCCGCGCCCGTCCGCTCTCGCCCCGACGCCCCGCGCACTGCGGTCGCCGGCCCCTGACGTTGCACGCGGCCTCGTGCTGCTCGGCATCGCGCTCGCGAACGTGCCCTTCTTTCTGTACGGGCGTGAGCTTGGCATTCTCTTCAAGCCCGTCACCGACGCCGCCGCCGACCCCTGGGTCAACGCGATCGTGGCGACTTTCGCCGATAACCGCAGCTATCCGCTGTTTGCTCTGCTCTACGGCTATGGCATGACCCAGATTCTGCTGCGCGAGACCGCGCTCGGCGTGGATTGGGTGGATGCTCGGCGCTTGCTCGTGCGCCGCAACCTCTGGCTCATCGCGTTCGGAGCCTTCCACGGGGTGTTGCTATTCTTCGGCGACATTCTCGGCACCTACGGGCTGCTGGGTCTCGGTCTCGTGCTGCTCATTCGAGCCTCGGGTCGCGTGCTCGCGATCGTCGGCGGCATCGCTTTCGCGCTACTCGTGTTCACGGGAATCGTCGAAGGGGTGAGTGGGTTGCTCGCCTCTGTTCCCAGCGGCGGAATCAGCCTCGCGCTCTTCGGCTCGCCCGGAGCCGAGACCTACCTTGCCGCTGTGCTTGCGCGCCTCGGCGAGTGGACTCTCGCTCTCGTCTCGGTGCCCTTCGGCGGGCTGGGGCTCCTCGCGCCCATGATTCTCGGCCTGTGGGCCGCACGGCACCGGGTGCTCGACGACCCCGCCTCGCACCGCCGCGCTCTCGTGCGGGTGGCGGCGATCGGACTACCGTTGTCGATTCTCGGCGCCCTGCCGATCGCGCTGGCGCTACTGGGCGTCATCGAGCTCACCATCTTCGTCGAACCGCTCGCGGCCATGCTGCACGCGGGCACCGGTGCCATCGGCGGCGCGGCCTACGCGGCGCTCGCCGCCCTGCTCGTCGGTGGCGCGACGGCCGGCGCTCAGCGATCGGGCATCTTCACGCGCCTGTTCAGCGCGCTCGGCCAACGATCGCTGACCGGGTATCTCACTCAGTCAGTCGTGTTCGTGATCGTGTTCGCGCCCTACGGTTTCGGTCTCGGTGCCACCGCGAGTGTCGCCGTCGCCACGCAGGTCGCCGTGCTCACCTGGCTCGGCACGCTCGTGTTCGCGAACGTGCTGCATGCGCTCGACAAACCGGGGCCCGCCGAAGCGCTGCTGCGTCGTGCGGTGTACGGGCGGCGGCGGTAGGCGCCGGCCTCGACCGTGCACGCCACGGCCGCCGCTACCCACGCGGATTCCCGACGATCAGACCCATGAGGTCATCCAGTAGCGCAGCCGCAGCCATTCGATCGAGATCGGTGCGCCTGTCCATAGCGGCACGAAGAACACACTGATCACGACGGCGAAGAACAGCACGAGCACGACGACGGCGATGCCGACGCTGCGCCTCGGCTGCTCGGCATCGCGCGGGCCGAGCGCGGCGCCCAGCGCGGCAGTGAGGGCGAGCACGAGAAACGGCGTGATGACGATCGTGTAGAAGAAGAACATCGTGCGTTCGGGGTAGAGCAACCACGGCAGCCAGCCCGCGGCGACCCCCGTGAGCACGATCGCGAGTGCGCCGGTCGAACCAAGAGCAAGGTTCGGCGATCTGTGGAGCGCGCGCAGCACCAGCAGCACGACGATGGCGAGCACGCTCAGCCACGACGCCCACCAGATGAGCGGGTTGGGAATGCCGCTGATCGCTTCAGCCGTGCCGTTGCCGAGATCGTTGTAGTGCATGTACGTCGGGCGCAGCAGCAGCGGCCACTGCCAGGCGGGCGACTCGTAGCCGTGCGGGCTCGACTCGCCGACGTGATAGCCGTAGACGGCCGTCTGGTACTCCCACCAGTTCTGCAGGGCATCGGGCAATGAGCCGAGGATGCCCGGCAGCCGGTTCTCGTCGGTGACGACGCGATCGCGGCCGTAGCCGCCGCTCGTCGAGAACCAGCCCCACCACGTGACGAGGTGCGCAGCGGCCGCCGCCGGAACCATGAGCACGAAGCTCACTGGGCCCTGCTTGAGCAGTGCTCCGCTCGACCACAAGGCGACACCCGCGCGACGTCGGTCGACGGCGTCAGCGACGACGGTGAGCAGAGCGAAAGCCGCGAGCAGGTAGAGCGCGCTCCACTTGACGGCGATGGCGAGCCCGAACGTGACACCCGCAGCGACGAGCCAGGGGCGCCCCCACAGCGCAGGACCCCAGTCGGTCGAGCGCCCGCGCTCGCGCCGCTCGGCGAGCCAGGCGGCGAGCTGCGAGCGAGCATCCCGTCGATCGAGCACGACGAAAATGACGGCGAGCACGACCACGGCGGCGAGCACGCCATCGAGCAGTGAGACACGGCTCATGACAATGCCGTTGCCGTCGATCGCGAGCAGCAGCCCGGCGATGCCCGTGAGCACGAGTCGAGCGAAGAGCAAGTGGGCCAGCACCATCGTGAGGCCGACGAGAACGATGCCCGTGATCGCGGTGCCGAGTCGCCAGCCCGCGGGGTTCTCGGGGCCCAGCAGCGCGAGCCCGAGAGCCATAACCCACTTGCCGAGCGGAGGATGGGCGATGAACGCGCCGATCTCGCTGGGGCTGCCGGGAGTGCCCGCCGCCCACAGGTCGTTCGCGCCCTCGGGCCAGCGACCCTCGTAGCCGAGCTGCCGCAGCGACTCAGCATCTTTGACGTAGTAGGTCTCGTCGAAGACGAGTTCCCCAGGATGCTCGAGACCGATGAGTCTCGTCGCCGCCGCCACGCCCAGCACCGCGGCAGGGATGCCCCAGCTCAGCAGTCGCGCGCGCACGGCGGGGTCGCGCATCGTTCGCTCGCCGACCTCTTGCACCCGCCCATCGTAGGCGGGGCATCCACTCATCGCGGAGCGCGGCGGATGCCCGGTGGGAGGATGGGCGCATGATCGTGCTCGCCGCCACCCCCATCGGCAATCTCGGCGACGCGAGCCGCCGCCTCATCGAGGCGCTCGGCGAGGCCACGACGATCGTCGCGGAAGACACTCGTACTGCCGCCCACCTGCTGCGCGCGCTCGGCATCGAGAACCGGCCGCGACTCATTCCCCTGCACGAGCACAACGAGCGCCAGAAGGCGGCCGAGCTCGTCGAGCTCGCGCGGGTCGACGACGTGCTCGTGCTCAGCGATGCCGGAATGCCGGCGGTGAGTGACCCCGGTTTCGTGCTCGTCGAAGCGGCGATCGCCGCGGGCGTCGAGGTCACCGCGCTGCCGGGCCCGAGTGCTGTGCTCACCGCCCTGGTGCTCAGCGGCTTGCCGACCGACCGCTTCGTGTTCGAGGGCTTTCTGCCGCGCAAGGGCCGTGCCGGGGCGTTACGCGCGCTCTCGAGCGAGCCGCGCACGCTCGTGTTCTTCGAGGCGCCGCATCGCATCGCTGCGGCGCTCGCCGATGCCGCCGAGGCGTTTGGCCCTGACCGTCGGGCCGCCGTCTGCCGAGAGCTGACCAAGAAGTTCGAAGAGGTCGCGCGCGGCACGCTCGCCGAGCTCGCCGAACGCTTCGCCGAGGGCGCGCGCGGCGAGATCGTGCTCGTCGTCGGGGGAGCGCCCGCCGGCGCGAGTGACCTGCCGACCGCGGTGGCCGAGGTGCTCGCACGAGTCGAGGCGGGGGAGCGGCTCAAAGAGGCCGCGGCGGCGGTCGCGGACGCCACGGGTCTCGGCAAGCGCGAACTCTACGAGGCGGCGCTCGCTTCGCGAGCATCCCGCGGTTGAGGCCTCGGGATGCTCAGCCGCAGTCTGCGCCGAGCTCGAGTCGCACCGGCACAGCTTGAGCGCGGCCCCCTGAGGTCACGACGAGCCCGTCGACGCTGCCCGGCTCAGAGCCCGTGAGGTCGACCTCGACACCCACGAAGGCTGCTTCGTCGGGCGCGATCACGGCCGAGTCCAGGTCGCCCGCGCCGTAACCGGCGCGACCGTCGGTGGTGAACTCCACCGTCGCCGTGCGCGCGTCGTCAGACACCACGAGAAAGCGGTCGATGATCTCCACGCCGCTCGCGGCACCCAACTCGACGGCCTCGATGACGAGGTCGTCGCCGGAGGAGTTGACGACGCCGAGCGCGATGGTGCCGGATTCGCCGGCGAGGCACCCCGCCAGTGGGTCGTCCTCGGGGGGACCGCTGCACGCGGCGAGAGCGAGCGCCGTCAGAGCGACGGCCGCGAGCGCGAAGGGTCGAGCGCTCATCGCCCGTGTGCCGAGCAGCTCGTCCACGGCGGCACGAAGCCGAGCTCGGTGTCGGCGCTCGCCGTGGCCGAGAACCAGCCGTCGTCGTACTTCACGCGCACACCCTTGATGCCCGCATATTCGCGGAAGTCGCGCGCGTGCACCTCGAGCACCAGGTCGACGCTCTCACCCGCGAGAACCTGCAACCCCTCCACCGGCACGCGATCGTTGTAGAGCGGACGCTGGGGTGGCGTGAGCATCCCGCCTGGAGCGACACCGAAGCGGTCATAGGGGGTTGCGAGAGGAATGGCAGACGTGTCGTCGACGCGCGCGTTCTCGAGCGTGACGGGAGTCGCCTCGCGCAAGATGAGGTCGCGCGCTGACGAATTGTGAAGGGTCACGGCGACGATCGCCATGAAGCCGTCGTCACTCGTCTCGGTGCTGAAGCAGACCGGCACGAGGTCTCCCTGCACGTCGAGCGCGGGCGCGCCAACGCACCCGCTGAGTGCGACGACTGCCGCCGCACCCACGAGCCCCCCGCCCCAGAATCGTGAGATCCTCACGGACGCACAGTCTACCCTCACCCGTTGCAGCGGCCCGGCGTGTCGAGGGCATGCCCAGCGCCGTCACACGGTGAGCCCCGCCCGTAGACTGAGGCACACTATGGCCAGCGCCGACAGCTTCTACATCTGCACGCCGATCTTCTACGTCAACGACGTGCCACACATCGGTCACGCCTACACCGAGGTCGCCGCCGACGTGCTCGCGCGCTGGCACCGGCAGTCGGGTGTCGACACCTGGTCGCTCACCGGCACCGACGAGCACGGCCAGAAGATTCTGCGCACCGCGGTCGCCAACGGCGTCACGCCGAAAGAGTGGGCAGACAAGCTCGTCGACTCGGCCTGGGTGCCGCTGCTCGAGACCATCGACATTGCCAACGATGACTTCATCCGCACGACCGAACCGCGTCACGAGAAGGTTGTGCAGCAGTTCTTGCAGAAGCTCTACGACGACGGCTTCATCACCGAGGGCGAGTACGAGGGCTACTACTGCGTCGGCTGCGAGGAATACAAGCAGAATGACGATCTCGTCGACGGCACCGGCGAGTTTGACGGCCAGCGCGTCTGCGCGATCCACGGTCGACCCATTGAAGTGCTGAAAGAGAAGAACTACTTCTTCGCTCTCGGCAGCTTCCAGCAGCGCTTGCTCGATCTGTATGAGTCGCAGCCCGACTTCATCCAGCCGAGCAGTTTGCGCAACGAGATCGTGAGTTTCGTGAAGCGAGGCCTCGACGACTTGTCGATCTCGCGCCAGAGCTTCGACTGGGGCGTGCGCATCCCGTGGGACGACACGCACGTCACCTATGTGTGGTTCGACGCCCTGCTCAACTACATCAGCGCCATCGGCTGGGGCAGCGACGACGCGAACTTCGATCGCCGTTGGCCGGCTGTGCAGCTCGTGGGCAAAGACATCGCCCGCTTCCACGCCGTCATCTGGCCGGCGATGCTCATGGCGGCCGGGCTGCAGCCCCCCGCCAAGGTCTTCGGCCACGGCTGGCTGCTCGTCGGCGGCGAAAAGATGTCGAAGTCGAAGCTCACGGGCATCGCGCCGCACCAGATCACCGACGTTTTCGGCAGCGACGCGTTCCGCTACTACTTCATGAGCGCCATCTCGTTCGGCCAAGATGGCTCGTTCTCGTGGGAGGACCTCGCTGCCCGCTACCAGGCCGAGCTCGCCAATGGCTTCGGCAACCTGGCGTCGCGCGTCGTCGCCATGGTCGGCCGTTATTGCGATGGCGTGCTGCCCGCGGCGACCGAGGTGACCGACGCCGATCGCCGCATCGAGACGGTGCTGGCGGATGCTCTCGCCGGGGCCGAGCGCGCCCTCGAGTCATTCGCCATCCACGACGCGATCGCCTCCGTGTGGACGCTCGTCGACGAGCTCAACGGCTACCTCACCGAGCAGGAGCCGTGGAAGGTCGCCAAGGACGAGTCGCAGAGTGCTCGCCTGCACACGATTCTCTACACCGCGGCTGAAGGCCTGCGTGCCCTCGCCGTGCTGCTCTCACCCGTGACCCCGCAGGCATCGCAGAAGCTGTGGGTCGCGCTCGGTGCCGAGCAGGCCGTGGGCCCGCTGCTCGAGCAGAGCATCCCCGATGTCGCTCGCTGGGGCCAGCTGCCCGCCGGTACCCAGACCCAGCCGCTCGAGGCGCTCTTCCCGCGCATCGAGACGGAGTAGTCGCCGGCGCCCACGGCGTCAATCCCCGGCCTCATCCAGCGGGGCACGGTACGGTCGTGAGTGGGAGGCACCACCGTGAGCGACGAGATCGATCCACATCTGCGCGCCCGTGCCGTGATGGAGGGCTCGACGCGCGACCTCAGCTATCCGCCGAGCCCTGAAGCGCTCGTCGTGCCGGTGTACGACAACCACACGCACCTCGAGATCGCCGACGGCGAGAACCCCCTCCACTATCGCGAGCACCTCGACCGGGCATCTGCCGTCGGTGTGCGCGGAGTCGTGCAGGTCGGCACCGACGTGCTCACGAGCCGCTGGTCGGCCGCCGTCGCCGCGCGTGAACCGCGTGTGCTCGCTGCGGTCGCGCTGCATCCGAACGAGATTCCCGCGCTCGACGAGGCAGGCGAACTGGATGCCGCTCTCGCGGTCATCGACGAGCTCGCCGCGCAGCCCCGCGTCGTCGCCATCGGCGAGACCGGCCTCGACTTCTACCGCACTGAGCCCGGACGCGGACGCGACGCCCAGATCGCCGCCTTCGAGGCGCACATCGCGATCGCCAAAGAGCACGGCCTCGCGCTGCAGATTCACGACCGCGACGCGCACGACGAGGTCGTCGAGACCCTGCTGCGTATCGGCCCGCCCGAGAAGGTCGTGTTCCACTGCTTCAGCGGCGACGTCGAACTCGCGAGCGTGCTCGCCGAGCGCGGCTGGTACGCGAGCTTCGCCGGCACCGTGACCTTCAAGAACGCGCGCAACCTGCGCGACGCCCTCGACATCTTGCCGCGCGCGCTGCTGCTCGTCGAGACGGATGCGCCCTTCCTGACGCCGCACCCCTACCGCGGTCGGCCCAACGGCCCGTATCTCATGCCGTTCACCGTGCGCGCCATCGCCGATCACCTCGGCACCGACGTGTCGATGTTGAGCGCCCAGCTTGCGTCGAACACCGAGCTCGTCTACGGCTCGTGGGACTCCGAGCCCGTCGTCGCTCCCGGTGATCCCTGGGCGGCGCAAGAAGTGCCGGGCGACCCCCACCAGCTCGATGACATCGGCGGCGCTCTGCCCGAGAACTATCCCGGCGAGCGATGAGCGCACTGCTCGGCCCGGCAGAGGTGCGTGACCTCGCCGAGCTGCTCGACGTCACGCCCACCAAGAAGCTCGGGCAGAACTTCGTGCACGATGCCAACACCGTGCGGCGCATCGTGCAGACCGCGGCGCTGCTGCCCGGTGAGCCCGTGCTCGAGGTCGGCCCGGGGCTGGGCTCGTTGACGCTCGGACTGCTCGAGGCCGGGCATCCGGTCGTCGCGATCGAAGTGGATGCTCGCCTCGCCGCCCAGCTGCCCCAAACCGTCGCGGCGCTGCAGCCTGAGGCATCGCTCGCCGTCGTCACCGCCGACGCACTGCGCGTCGCTGAGGTTCCCGAGGCGCCAGGAGGGTCGAGACCCACGGCTCTCGTCGCCAACCTGCCCTACAACATCTCCGTGCCGGTGCTGTTGCACCTGCTGGCGCTCGAGCCGGGCATCCGTCGCGTGCTCGTCATGGTGCAGGCCGAGGTCGGCCATCGCCTCGCGGCCGAGCCCGGCTCGAAGGTGTACGGCGGTCCATCGATCAAGGCCGCCTGGTACGGGCGCTGGAAGGTCGAAGGTCAGGTCAGCCGTCAGGTGTTTTGGCCGGTGCCCAACGTCGACAGCGTGCTCGTCGGCATGACGCGCGCTGAGCATCCCGGCACTGAAGCGGAGCGCGTGCGGGTTGGCGAACTCGTCGACGCCGCTTTCGGCCAGCGTCTCAAGATGCTGCGCCAAGCGCTCGCCGAGCTCTACGGCTCGTCCGCAGCGGCGAGCACCGCACTCGAGTCGGCGGGGCTCGCGCCCACCGCGCGCGGCGAAGAACTCACCCTCGCCGACTTTCTGGCGCTCGCGCGCGTCGGGTAGGCTTCGAGCGTGGGATACACGTACAGCGCGCCGGTGATGGCGTGCACTCTCCTCGTTCGCGACCGTCGCGCCTGACGGCGTTCGCGTTCTTTCCTCTTCGCCGCACGCCGTCACGCTGAGCTGACCTCGGCACCTCGGACGGTCTCTGTTTGCGCCTTCTCTCGCGCGTTCCACGTCTGCGGTGCTCCGACTCTCACGACCCGGAGCGCACCCATGCCTCGATCATCTTTCGGCGGCCGACACGAACTCGGCCAGAACTTTCTGCACCATCGCCCCACTATCGCTCGCATGACCGAACTCGTCACAGCAAGCGGCGGCAGCATTCTCGAACTCGGCGCAGGCGACGGCGCGGTCACCCGCGCCTTGGCTGCGCTCGGACGACCGCTCACGGCCGTCGAACTCGACGAGCATCGAGCGGGCGCGCTTCGCCGAGCGTTGCCGAGCGTCGTCATCCTGCACGCAGATCTGCTGCGCGTGCCTTTCGACGACGACACCATCGTTGGCAACATTCCTTTCCACTTGACGACCCCGGTGCTCCGGCGACTCATGAGCTCGGGTCGGTGGACCCGCGCGGTGCTGCTGACGCAGTGGGAAGTTGCGCGCAAGCGTGCCGGAGTCGGTGGCGGAACACTCCTCACTGCGCAATCAGCGCCGTGGTTCACCGTCGAGCTGCGCGGTCGCGTTCCCTCGTGGGCGTTCACGCCCAGGCCGAGCGTCGACGGCGGACTGCTGCAGATTGAGCGCAGAGATTCGCCGCTCGTGCCGTTCGACGAGCGACGGGCGTACGAAGCCTTTGCGCGACGAGTGTTCAGCGCTCGAGGGCGTGGACTCACGCGCATCCTGGAGACTGCAACCGGCGTGACTCCACAACGCGCCGCTCGCGCGCTTGACGCCGCAAGAGCTCGCCAGATGTCGTTGCCGCGCGACCTTCGACCGGAGCAGTGGGCGGCTCTGTGGCGCGCTGTGCGCGGCTAGTGGTGGCGTCGCTCGAGCAGCGTGAGCACTTCGGTGTGGCGCGACTGCGGGAACATGTCGACGACACGTGCTCGAGTGACGCGATAGGAGGGCATCGCGGCGAGGTCGCGCGCGAGCGAGTCGGGATTGCAGCTCGAGTAGACGATGGTGCGCGGGCCACGGCGCTCGAGCATCTCGGCGAGGGGTGCTCCGAGTCCGCGGCGGGGAGGGTTGACAATGACGAGCTCGGGTCGCGCATCCTGCGCCGCCGCCCACGCCGTCGCGTCGGCGGCGATGAAGCTGACGTTCGAGCGTTCCGATGTCGGCAGCTGAGCATCCCGGGCGATCTCGGCACTCGTGACGGCCTCTGGCGACACCTCGACGCCGACGACATGGCGGCTCGGAGCGGCGGCGTGCAATGCGAAGCCACCCACGCCGCAATAGAGATCCCACACGGAGGCGGGGGAGAGCTCGTTGATCCACAGCGCGGCCTGTCGATAGAGCTCGCCCGCGACGATCGTGTTCGTCTGCACGAATGATCGCGGCAGAGCGTGCAGCGTGACGTCACCGACCGCCATCGGGAGCGCTCGCTGTTCGGTGAGCACGTGTTCGACGTCGCCTTCGAGCAC
>SXGT01005016.1_pt1 | contig 14000 bp, 15 predicted proteins | sample 3176221 | NCBI WGS metagenome assembly SXGT01 (sample SAMN11356862, study PRJNA531348) | freshwater metagenome | isolation source: freshwater sample F1-120 | place: China: Fuxian Lake, Yuxi | collected 2017-12-25 | reverse complement strand
CGTCAACTTGGTTAGCTGATCGGTCACATGACCTAGCTGGGTTCTTTGCGAACCCCCGAGTGTCTCCAATGATTTAACGAGGCTATCGCCAAAGAGGGCGAGCGCCGCTGCGACTTCTTCACGAACCTTCTGAACGCCAGTGGCTGTCTCCTGACGCATTTGGTCGATCCGTCGTCCATTGTCCTCCTGAAGAGTCGCCAGATGCTGCTCAATCGTTTTTCGCATCGCCTCAAGCTTCTGTTCATTGCTTTGTGTCAGCTTGTCGAGCCGCTCTGAGAACACGTCGAGTTGTCCTTTTTGAAGCTTCCCGACTTCGACGACGTTGTTGATCAAAATCTCGGCCATGTTTTTCAGCGATACGAGGTTTTCGTCGCGTGACACCTTCGCACTTACAACAGCATCATGCCTCAACTGGTCGAGCTTTCGCTCATTGGACTGGATCAGGGTGGAAAGCTGCCCGTTGAGTGCATCCCCGAGGTTACGGAGTGTGGCACCGATCTCTTCTCGGCCCTGCCGCGCGATCGAGGTCGATTCTTCCCGATTCTTCCCGATTTCGTCACGGACTGTTCGCTCAGTGCGTTCGTAGGATTTCTCGACCGCAGCTAACATTTGGGTGATAGCCGATAGATCGACTTCTATGCGGCGATTCCTCTGCCCAATTTGAAGCGCAAGTACGCCGAGCAGCAGAATGATGACCGCTATCAAAAGCCCAAGAACCATTGCCCGTTACTCCCTCAAGTGTGACCTGCCATCGTACGACACCACCTCACCGCCGCCAATTTTCGCACGGAACGCCAACATAGTGTGGTTTATGTTTTCGGTAGAAATGGGCTGGATAGGCGGATCGTCCTACCCTCACTACTAGCTTTGTCATGAACATTCTTTGTCCGGCACCTTCACCGCGTCGGACGACTGGTGTCCCTGTCGCAGAACGAGGAACCTGCGCGTACCAACGTGAGATTTGTATACTATTCAAGGGGAGGACGCCCAGATATGTCTTGGTCTAGCGAGAGAGTCAACTTTGAAAGCCTGAAGCCCGCAGGGGGTTTGGAAGAATATCTGCTTCATATCGCAGCGGTCGAGTGGAGTCTCGCCGAACCCATCGTCATCGCCAGCAAGGATGACATCAAGTCCCAAGCGAACTGGCGCGATCGCTTTGAACCCTATCACCACCAAGTCGAGAACCTTATTCGCTTCTGCCGAATGTTACCCGTAACCGTTCTGGCGGACGACGTAGGCCTTGGGAAGACGATCAGCGCCGGGCTTGTACTTGCCGAATTGATCGAACGGAAACGCGTTGCGCGATGCTTGGTGGTCTGCCCAGCGATCCTTGGCCCGCAGTGGGTCGAAGAGATCGGAAGCAAATTCGGCATCCCCGGCGTATTCGCGACGGGACAGGAACTGACAGACGTACTGGAACGGTCGGTGGTCCCCGTCGTCGTGACCACATACCAGACGGTGAGCAATCGGATCGCCAGCATCCGCCCCGACCAGTTTGACATGCTAATCTTGGACGAGGCTCACAAACTGAGGAATCTACACGGCACTGCCAAGCCGCCCCAGATGGCCGAGCGGATCAAAAAGTCGTTGGAGAATCGAATCTTCAAGTACGTGATGATGCTGACCGCGACCCCGATCCAGAACAGAGTCTGGGATTTGTACTCGCTCATCGACCTGTTGACCGTAGCCAAGGGACACCGTAATCCGCTGGGCAACCCTGCCGAGTTCCGTGCCCGGTACATCGCGGATAGCGCGGGCCGCAGGCTGAACAGTTACACCGCCGACGAGTTCCGGTCGATCCTGCGCCAGTACGTCGCCCGAACGCGCCGCGAGGACGCTCGATTGGTGTTTCCCGAGCGAAGGGTGGAAACGCGCAAGCTTCGAGGGGGAGACGTTGAGAGACGGATGTACGAGATTGTTTCCGACGAGATCGGCAAGCTAAACTCGTTCGCGCAAATCTCCCTCGGCCAAGCGATGATGAGCAGTCCTCAGGCGCTTGCCACACAGTTGGAGAACATGGCGGGCAAGGGGAACATTTCGCAGTTGGCTGCCGCCGACGTGAGGCGGCTGGCGGACACCAATCCGACAACTGCCAAGCTAGACGGACTCCTACAGCTAGTTCGGGAACTGCGGGATAAGCGTTCAACAGACTGGCGGCTGGTAGTTTTCACTCTTAGGAAAGATACGCAGGACGCCATCGCCCGTGCGTTGATCGCGGAGGGCATCGAAGTCGGTTTCATTCGTGGCGGGTCATCGCACGCAAATCAATCGACCGTGGAGAGGTTCCGCGCTTCGCCGCCTCGAGTGAACGTGATCGTATCCACGGACGCCGGTGCCGAGGGCGTGAACCTGCAAGCCGGGAACGTGTTAGTCAATTACGACCTCCCGTGGAACCCTATGGTGATGGAGCAGCGGATCGGTCGCATCCAGCGCCTCGCGTCGGTACACAGAGAGGTGATCGTTGTAAATCTTGTCATCGCCAACTCAGTCGAGGAGCGAGTCGTCGGCCGGTTGCTTGAGAAGCTACAAGCGGTTGCAGAGACGATCGGCGACATCGAAACGATCCTTGAGTCCTCAGGGCAAGATGATGATGCGAGCTTTGAAGAAATGGTCCGTAAGCTCGTCGTAAGCTCGCTCACCGGACAAGACGTGGAAGCGGCTACGCGTGCAGATACGAGCAGCATCGAGCGCGCTAAATCCCGGATGCAGGAGGAGCGCGGCACGATCGAGGAGATGTTCGGACCGGGCACTCCCGACGCGAAGCGCGGACCGACGCCGCCAAAGTTCGATCCCGTCAGACCGTCCATCACAGCGGAGCAGTTCGTGATGCGGGCGCTGACCGCTGAGGGGTGCACATTGCGTCCTAAGCCCGACGACACGATCGACGTGATCAAACCCGGAAAGCCGGTAGATCGCATCACCTTCAAACCCGAAGCAGTCGAGCGTGAGGCCTCTGGCGTCTTCATGGGTAACGCGCCGAAGCTGTACCTACCCGGACGCCCGGCGTTCGAGCGTCTGGTACAGCGTTGGCTGCAACGGTCGGGGCACTGCGTCCGCGACCTATCGGCGAACTCCGAGGCCTTGACGCTGCTGGCGGTGAAGTCATGGTGTGACGGCCTGCCGGACACTGAGTACGAGTCCTTCGCAACTAAAGGTTCACGGCGTCGGATGGCCGGTGGCGTCGTCTGTCGAGTCAAGGCTGCGAACGGGGTGGACAGCTTGGAAAAACTACTACGGATTGATGCGAAATCGACGGAAGACGACCCGTCCCACAACGAGGTTACGTACACATCACCGGTACTGCGCGAACAGCTTTCCGCTGATGACGCCTTCGAGGGAATCGAGCGATTTATCGGGTCATCGGTCGGGAGCGACAAGGACATCGGTGAGTTCTGTCGCTTTTACGAGGGTCGCCGCGTTGATGAGGTGGGCAAGGCCGGCGCAGACGCTCGGCGACGACACAGGGTCGAGACCGACTTCGCGCCCAAAGTTTTCGCAGACGTGGTAGCGATGTCGGGGCTGCGGTACGACGTGGTTCAGGCCTCAGTCGCGTTTGTTCTGGACAAAGAGCATCGCTACGAGGCGGACCTCGAATTGATCCCGGCGACGAAGAAGGTGCTGGGCGAACCCGATCGGCGCACGTGTAGTGTGACCCAGCGCAGCCTCCCGTTTCCTTGTATCGGAACGTGCAGCGTGTCCGGCAAAGTCGCGACACTTCACCTCTTGGCAAAATCGGCTGTGAGCGGACGCCTCGCGCTGGCAGAGTTCACCGTCCGATGCGATGTCACAGGCGAGACGCTGCTGCAAGAGGAAGCGTGGCGTTCGGAGGTGTCGGGTCGGACGGCCCGCATCGCCCACTTCGCTAAGTCCCCCATGAGCGGCCGCAAAGGCCTCAAGGAAGAGTTCGAGACCTGCGAATGCAGTGGGTCGCGCGTGCTGCGTGACGAACTGCTTGTGAGCGACATTTCAGGGCGACGATTCCGTTGCGATGAGGTGGCAAAGTCAGCGGTCTCGGGAAAGGCGGGGCACGATAGCGAATTCGTGACTTGCGAGGAATCCGGCGACATCGTTCTTCCAGAAGAGACTAGCACATCGGCCGTGAGTGGTGCGGTCGTGCGGCGAGACCTACTCGTAGCATCTCACAAGCCTCCACACCGATTCGGACGACACTGCGAAACGGTGGAGTGCGCGGCCACGGGCCACACCCTTTTGCTCGATGAGGTGGTTTCGTCCGCCGTCTCGGGAAAGCAAGTCGACAAGGAATTAGCGTGCCGCTCCGAGTCGAGCGGCAGATTTGGCCTCTCGGACGAAATGGTCCAGTGTGAGGTGTCGGGTCAACTGCTACTGTCGGACGAAACGGACTACTCGATGGTTTCCGCGAAACGCGTGAATAGTGATCTGTTGATCACCTCGCCAGTTAGCGGCAACAAGGCGCTACCGGATGAATGCAAAGGCTGCGAGATCAGCGGCGAACTCGTATTACCTGACGAGTTGTTGCAGAGCGATGAGTCAGGCCGATGGTTCCGACGCGATCAAGCGGCGACCAGCGCCGAGTCGGGCCGGGTCGGGCACGTCACTGAGACCGTCGTTTGCAGTGGGACGCGAGCTCGCGTGTTGATGAGCGAATCCGACGTGTCGGCGATTTCGGGGAAATGCTTTCGCAGGTCGGCGCTGGTCACTTCCGAGAAGCCGCCCTACCGGCTAGGTTCCATCGAGGAAATCAGACAGTGCGCCCATTCGGGAAAGACACTCCTCTCCGACGAGGTAGTAGCCTCTGCGGTTTCCTGCACCGTAATCGACCGGGACATCGCGGTGTACTCCGAGGTCACGGGACTCCCAGCCGCTCCCGACGAGGTGGTCCATTGTGACGAATCGGGGCGGGTGCTCCTCCCTGCCGAAGCAGCGAGGTCCGACGTTTCAAAGAAACTGGTGTGCTCGGACCTCCTACACCCTTCGCCGCTAAGTGGGCGTCGTGGACTGCTGTCTGAGTATCAAGAATGCGAGATCACGAGGGTGAGGGTGCTGACCGATGAGTTAGTCCGAAGTGACGAATCCGGTCGATTGTTCCGTAAGGACGATGCTGTCACTTCGGCTGAATCAGGTCGGGTCGGCCATCGGACGGAGACCGTCAAGTGCTGCGGGATACTCAAGCACGTGTTAAAGAGCGAGGCCGGTGAGTCGGCCATCACCGGCAAAACATACAGTAAGTCGTTGCTCGCGCCGTCCGAGAAGTCCCCGCACCGCTATGGCCTCGCCACGGAACACATTACCTGCGCAAAGTCGAAGAAGCGCCTGCTTGAAGACGAAGTTGTGAAGTCGGCGGTTAGCGATCAATGGATAGACCGCGATCTTGCGCAAGCCTCGGCACGTTCGGGTCGTGTAGCGCTCGCGGAGGAACTCGTGACGTGTGAAGAGTCGAGCCTTCGACTGCTTCCCGAGGAGACGGAGGTCTGCACCATCACCGGTAAGCGTGTGGACACGACCCTCGTTGGCTCAAGCGAGCTAACGGGAAATCGAGCGCTGAGGTCTCGCCTCGAAGCGTGTGCGGTTAGTGGAAAGCTCGCGATACCCTCTGAATTGCAGGCATGCAAGGTGACGGGAAAGCGAGTCGATCCTGCCGAGCTTGAGACCTGCACAGTATCGCACAAGCGGGCCACACGATATCAGTTCGTGCGCAGCGATCTGTCTGGGCTTCTGATGCTGCCGGAACTCGCAGTCTGGTCTCCGGTTAGCAAACGATGCTGCGCACCGCAAGAAGCCGTGCTGTGTACGTGGCGCGGGGTGCCGTTCCCCAAGGACGAGGTTTCCACGGACCGGCTTACGGGACTTACCTTTTCGCGAGACGTTCTGAACCCGGCCAACGAGTTGCGTCCGCTCCGCGACCTCTTGGATGGTAAAGAGGCCGGTGAAGACGCGACCGATATCGTGGGGTGGTTGTCGAGGAACCTCAATGGGGTTGTGACCGGCTTGAAAAGCGCCCGGTGCATTTTCTCCCCCGATGGTTCGGTCCGAGCAGTTTGCGGCGAGATGCGTGCGATGCTCGGCTTCAAGGTGCGATACGCCGGTCTCCTCACCACCGAGAAAGGTGATCGGCAGGTATCGGGGCGTGTAGTGGTTGGTAAACGACACCAGACGGGCTGGACAGCGGAAGTTTGATCGAGGACTACGGATGGCAAAAAAAAGAATGAGGTCAAAATCACGGTCTGAGCGATACGGCGGGGACCGTGTGCCCGCGATCTTCGAGGATCGAGACAACGGAATGATCCTTCCGCCCGAATACAAAGCAATGGAAGCGAAGGGCATACCGCTCGCGGGTAAGATCACCCTCGATCAATACGAGCGGTTGGTTCACCGAGGGTACGATGGCGACGTTGTGCGACGTTGGACACAATACCACGCCGACCAAGAACTTCGAAAGATCGGCCACGCCGCTCGACCGACGACTGGGAAATTGCCAAGGACTACACAGGCTGGCGTTGGACCGGCATTACACGGTCGTGATCCAGCCTACCTCAACTCGCTACCAGTGTGCCCTCACTGCAACTCGCCGGTACGTGCGGATCGATTGCAGGATCACATCGGACGCGTTCACGGCAAAGCGTGACTTTGGCAGTGAACGAGCTTGCCAACGGTCCGATCGTCATCGCCGCCGACGCCGTGCGCGCACAAGTCTCGTCAGTTCGCCCACCGTCACGCCCATTCCCTTGTGAAGCACCCGATGGCAGTTCGGGCACACCAGAATCAGATCGCCGAGCCTCGTGATCTGCTCCCGTTTGAGCGTGTGCATCGGCTTCGTGTGATGGCACTCAATGATCCCGCTGCCAGCCCCACCGTATGCTTTCGAGAAATCGAAACTACAAATCTCGCACGCCAGCCGTCCGACATCTCGCAGTACCTTTGCCTTCTTCTTTTCTACCAGCGCTCGCGATCGCTCACGCCGCAGGTGGCGGACGAGGCAAACGCGGCCCTCCGACGCAGCGTAATCGTCCGCCGACAGCCCGATCTCGTCAGCAATCGCAGGCGGAACGACCCCGAGACTCTCCAAATGCTCGGCCCAACGCTCTTCCAACGGTTGGGCAATATTTTCTGGGACCAAAACCCCTGAGGGCTGGGGACGCCAGAAGCTCAGCGGCGCGATGTCGAGCAGCTTCCGCTCGCTTAGCACCCCTTCGGTCTCCGGATCGAGCAGCGAGTCAAACTGGATTGCGTGGTAGTTCGCGCGCCGACCGCTGATGCGCCAGTGCGCCCGCTGTTGAACGTCGGATATTACTAACCCCGCGCCAATCACGCCGCGATCTTCAACACCTAGACGAAGGAGGAAGAACCGATCACCGGTGATGATTCGCTTCGTGTTGCCGCAACTCCAATTCATGGCGACCAACTCACCCTTACGGACAGCGATTAGATCGGACTTGAAGGTCTTCCAGTTGAGTTTACTCTTAGCGTTCCACGTGAAAAAGTAGGTGGGCATCTGCGAATTGTAATCGGAGTTGAGATGGCACGCCTATAGGGATCGCCGATGAAGACCATCGCCGTCATCTCACTGAACGGGGGATGCGTTCCTGAGGATCGACTCCGCGTTCGAGCAGATTGCCTCGCAGACAGTGACGCGACTAGCAGTAGCGAAAAAGGTAACTTGCTAGGCTCGCGCACCGATGCGGCGTACGAAGAAACGCTGATCCTCGCTGGTATCCACTACATCTACGCGGACCGTCAAGATCAACCCCGTACTCGTCCATTACAGCACGAGCGCATGGCTGGAAGTAGTGGATGAGTGACAAGCCATACTTGATCCTGAAAAAACGTGCCGAAAACAAGGGCGTGCCCAGTACACTCCCGACATGGCAAAGCCACCCCAACACAAAGCCGTCTCATACATCCGCGACCTAAGCATCATCCATGACAAGTTCGCGGAGTTCGATCGTCTATGTCGTGAGGCACCGCGATCAGGTGCCAACACCGTTCTAATCGTCTCTCCGCAAATCCTAGGCGACAACTATGAAGAGTTGATCCAGAACCTGTCCAAGCTGGCGCAAGCAGGCTTGGCTTTAGTGATCCTCCCTCAAAAGCCAGCCACTCTGAACTAGCCCTGTGCTCGAACGATGTCCCTGATCTGCTGTTCAAGGAAGTGATCTGTGAGCGGCACTTCGGCATCGAAATAGATTGTCCCTGCTGATGCGTTGTACTGCTTGGACAGGACATCTTCATCCTTCACACATGTTTCCTTCGCGATCAGGCCATTGGAGAATTCGCGACGACGAACAATCCTTCCTTTCAGCTTCTTCCCGTTGCGTTCGATGATGAACGTGACGGCAATACAATGGCCAACGTCCTTGGGATTCTCACCAAATGTTACCTTCACCTTGTCTTCAATGTCGTCAGTCATGTTCAACCCTCAAGCGGACCATCGAAACCTTCTACCTGATGAACGGTGCAGACCTGCAAGCCACTAGCGTTGCTATCGTTCTCGGCGAATTTCTCAGCAGCGTCACGCGTGCGGAAGAAGAATTCGCTGTCAGGAAGGTCGAGCCTTTCAGGCTTTCCATTGCGTGAATCGTACAGGTTCTTTCTCATCACTACCTTGAAGGCAATAGCGCGATCGTCTGATTCCATAATCCAATTTTAAGTGAGCGATCGCCGACAAAATAGCTCGCCAGAATCTTTCCACTCCGAGGTATCCTGTATGTCATGCCAAAGAAGAAAGCGAATCACGAAGCCTACTCTGACCACGAAGCTGAAAGGATCATGGCAGCACTGCCGAAAGAGGTTCAGGACGAAGTCGAAGGCAACGATCTGGTCAGAGTGGTACTCGAAATCCGGCGCATCAAAGATAACCACCGAATGGTTGTCATCCTAGCTCATGGACTGATCGATCTATTCATCAACTCACTGATCGAATTCCATTGCAAACACGCGAAGCGGATCACCGACAACTTCAACCAGTTCCCACACAGCACTAAACTAATCCTACTGAACGAGCTAGGCATTCTTTCCGACCATCACTACCGCCTGCTGGACTGGTTCAGGGACATCAGAAACAAAGCAGCACACCGAATTCGCTTCCAAATTGACAAGAATGCCTTAGGCACATTCGTGAACAAGGATCACCGCAATCCCGACAAGTTTGCGGACCTGTGTATCAGCATCGTCAGCGATGTCCTGAACTCCCACCAGATCGCAGTCTGGGCCGGTCTCACGCCGAAACTGTACTCGATAACTGAAAATAACACGGAGGTCCGTGTGAAATTCCCGGCGATACCAGAAGTAATTCCGCTGTCCACCGATCCGAAGACCATCGATAAACTCGTCAAAGACCTGACGGAAAATGAACGGGAATGAGTTACCCAACAGCGAAAAAGCGCGATTAAGAGATAATCCTTCCAGTACAATCCACCGACGCAGATACACAATTTTGTCGTTTTCACAGGGGCGGGGTTCAGGGCATCGAGGGCGGGCGAACGAAGGCTCGTTCGTCGCGCATCACTTCACACGGGCAGCCTCTATGGACTGAATGAACCGGATACTGCTTGCCACCGAGTTTACGATCAGGAGGCTCTCGGCCGCATTGATGAGTATGTTGTCATGCGCAAGGCTCTTCTCATTCCTGACATAATTGAAGTCATCGAATGCTTTCGTGGTGTTCTTCAGGATCAGCATCGTCATGTTCGATTCCACTTCGCCATTGGTCTTCAGGACGCCCACATACTCACCCATTAGCGCATTGGGAGGCTTATTGCTGGTGTGGATGCCGCGAGCCTGACAGACCAAACGTAGATATTTCACCGCGTACGTGTGCAGCCGGTCTAATGCGGCTTCAGGCTTTCCGTTATCGATAGCTGCCTTTACTTCCCGGTACAGCAGATGAAAGGTTTTGTCATCGGTCCTTGGGTTGAGAGCATCAAGATCAGCAACCACCGCGCCAGACCGCAGACGATCGGCAATCGCCAGACACCTACGCTTTAGGTCAGCCGCTTCGGGATCATCCGCGCGTTCCAGTATTAGATCGATGAAGTCGGCAACTTGCTTTCCCACCGTATGGTTGTTCTCAATCCGCCAGAACGCACGTAGTCTATTCGCCTTGGATCCGCTCGCGTACTCGTACTTGGGCGTGTAAATGTCGATGGCGTGACTATCCGCGAAATATTCGGAGAACGTCCGGTCGGAGAAGTGAAGCACGTATCCGCTGCTCATGCCGAACAGGCGCTCCAACAGGTTCTTTTCAACAATCGACATATCTGACACTGGATACCCCGCTAGGTTGCAGGTGCCACGATACTCTAATTGCCGCCAGCGTGAACAAGGACCGCCCTTGAGTCGTCAGACGAACTCTGTTCGAACGTTCACCCGTAGGCTTTCTGCCCACGTCCCTCAGTGCGTTCGTTGACGTAGACCTCAACGACATGCCCGTTATCGATCTCTTTAGAGACGGTAGACGCAAGTGCGGCCGATAGATACCCCAGCCGTTGTCACGTGAAGAGAACACCACGCCGGTGGACGCCCGTGGCGTTCTCGTCGTGTTCGTTACTTGGCTAACGAACGAGCATAAGCCGTTGCCCGACTTGCATCGTTTGGCCGCTCGCTGGCAACCGGGTTGAGTGATGCCAACGATCTTCGTTCGAAAGTTGTATTGACGTGGTGTCGGTTTCTCCCTGTCGATCAGTCTAATTGTGGCGGCGCAGATCAACCACCAGTCGATGCAGCATCCGGCACAGCGCCGCATTCAGGGCATCGGTCAGGGGTGGCGCGCAGATCGTAGCCGCAGTCGCTGCACAGGCCAGCTACGTAGCGTCGGGATGCGCGCCAACGGACAAGAGGTGCAGCAGTCGAGAGCAAAAGTACCGACCAGTACGGAACTGCAACAACCACGGCATCCACACCCCCTGATAAGCGATAGGCTTTGAAGCTATATAGTCCGTTGCGTAATGGAGAGTAGTCGGATGGATAGCGCCGACTCTCATACCCAGAACCCCCGCTACTCCTCGTTTTTCCAATCGCTCGGTAGAACAAGATACGACCGGGTTGCGACTTAATGATAATAAGGTGGTGGTCAGTAGGGAGAGCAATCGCCTCGTCAAAGAGACAGCTACGCCCCCACATCAAGCACGAGACCACGCCCATCACGAGCGACAGCCATACTAGCACGGTGAACAAAAGACATTTCACGAACGAAGGATACTAACCGCCTTGAATCGCCGCGAACGTTGCGTCCTTGCGCAAGATGTTCAAACGATGCACAAGCTCGAATCCACTTTCAGCATTCCGCTGAGATTCGAAGCGAACGCACCCCGTAGCAGCAACGAAATCCAAAACCATCCGCATCGAAGGAATTTGACGCACCGTTATATTCACTGCCACATGCCGATTTCTAAGGACGTTAAGTAGATTGCACAGTTCACAATAATGGAACTCCAGCATACCAGAAGGTTCGCTGTCCCAGTCCTTCGCAACCACTGGACCAGCCGCGCAAGTCTGAAAGACTTTCCTCATTCCTCAAGTCCGGGCGAATCCCACCGATCAATGAAAAGTACACCATCCGTACCTGACCCTTCTGGGCTATTTGCCCCGTAAAAACGCGTGCAAGTAGATACTGCTGCTCAACCTAGCCCGTCATTCCAACCGTAATGGCTGTCCGGGTATGGAACCCGGCTGTGGTGGTATTCAAGGAAGCAGAAGTACTCTTCAACCGCTTTACGAAACTCAGCAAACGTGGCTATATCGCGATCTTTGTACGCATGAATGGCGTTCCGACGCTGCTGAACGGACGATACCAACGGCATCCACTGCGCACATTCATCCGCGTCCCACACCTTTTCCTTAAAGAACTGGCGAAGGTTCTCAAACATTAGCCCATCAGGTTCCGCCGCGTGCGCAGTTTTAGCTACAGATTTGTAGTGAGAGGCGTAGTTCTCAACGAACACGCACAGGAACCACTTCATGGTCCCCTCGACAAGACTGCCTAAGTTGGCCCATGCAAGGATCAATGCTCCGTCATGCTCGTTAGCAGGCGGCTTGCGGAGGCTACGTCGCAACGTCCTCGACAATTGAACTTGACGGTCCAAACGTGACTTGCTCAACAAGGCAGCGTTCGCAGCGGGTGCCCAACCATCCGCCTTAGACCAGAAGTCTGCAATGTAAGCGTTCAACGAAATAATCCGGGTGACGGTCTGACGCGTTGTCAAACGCTTCTTCTTCGTCACCCGCTTCACCAGATGCGATATCACAGTCTTCCCGCCCGTCCTGTTCACATTTCCCATGACCTCCTCCAAGAAATCGCGAAAGTATCAATCGTCTTCGTCTTCTTCACGTCTCTTTCGAGAAAACAACGTCTCAATCGTTTCTTTCAACGACTCCCATGATGGGTTTTCGATGTACCCTTCGGCTTCAAACATCAGCTTTGATATCAGCGGTGATGGAAACTGATCCGCCCGCACAACAGCGTCAACCACAAGCCGTCTCTCCCCAGTACAACCCAGAAAAAGCGCCTCAGGCAAGATAACCTTCTGACCAACCTGAACTTTGCCAAACCGAAGCGTCACAACGTGATGATCACCCCGCTTCTCAACGTCCAGATCAGGCTCACGCCCGATCTCATGGAAGAAGTTCGGTGCGGCGGTTGGGAAGATCGATCTTTGACGCCTAGGGCTCTTTGGTGCATCTGCCTGTGTCTGCACACTGAACCCTTCCGACATCGGAAATGACATCTCTACGGTCACATCATCGATCGTCGCGTCACCACGATTGTGCAGGTAGAACCCGACCTGCTGAAAGGCGAACCAGACCAACCGGTTGTAAGCCTCACGCCAGAAGTTTTTGTTGTCGTGGATTTGGCCTGACGCGATGGTCAAACTGCCAAATCCCTGTGCAGACGGCGACACGAAGTCTGGAATCTTCTTGTAATCGAACGCCACGAACCGATGGGTGGTCTTCAGGCACGTCCCAATTGCGACCTTTTTCTGGAAGTTGGCGAACTGGAAGTCCACGTCGTATACCGGCTGACGTACCGGTGACGCGCTCATTCGGATGATCTCATCGGGAGTCGCTACCTTCGTTGAACTACCAACCCGGTGGTAAACGGTGTCCATCGGCAACTTAAATTTGCTCTTGGCTGCATCGAACGCGAAATCTTTTTTCAGGAAGACTGGACGCTGCTGATCTTCGATGCGGATGACTCCAACGTGCTTCCCTTCTACCTCCACAACGTGGTAGCTGAACGTCACGTTTCGGTTGGTCTTTGTATTGACGAATTCTTGAAGGTTGGCGTCCTTCAAATGATCAGCAACCCCCACGACCTCAGCACGTCCACCATCGACCTCGTTGACCCCAATCAGGATGTACGCATCGTTGCGACGGAACGAGTTTGCGAACGCCAAGATGTCCTTGAGAAGTTCCGCCTTTACAACATCAGGCTGACCATCAAAGGGGTACTGATCGCGCTTAAAGTCAAGATCAACTCCTTCGCTTCCGTAAAGCAGTTCTTCGATCAACGCAGCATCAACACGTTCCCCAGTGGCCATGTCAACATTCTACCCAACGTGCGGAACGACCCCAACTTCGATCATCAATCCCATCTTCCCCATGCGGGCGAGCGACGGTCTGGCCGACAACGACCGCTTCTCCAACGCAATGGAACGGACGCTGACGCTGCCGAGCGAGGCGGCGTACGAGAGCGCGTTGCACCGGTTAGGACACGAGGAGGTGATCAATCCCGTGCGGGTGGGCGAGATCATCGACGCCTTCCTTGTGAATCGGCGTGACATCAGCCCCGAACTGCGGATTTACGCAACGCGGGCACGGGACGGGGGCATTCAGTAACATCAGCGATGCCGCGTTGATAGAGCGGGCGCAAGCAAACTCTTCCAGTTTCGTTTACCGTAAAAGGATGGGCATTTTCGATCGGATTTTTCGACGGAAAAAGGACGCTGAGTCAGCATTAGCACCGCTGCCCGGTCAGAAACCCGCGACTGATCCCGCGACCGACCCGAACATGATCAAGGTTTTCG
>SXGT01811205.1_pt1 | contig 14002 bp, 2 predicted proteins | sample 3176221 | NCBI WGS metagenome assembly SXGT01 (sample SAMN11356862, study PRJNA531348) | freshwater metagenome | isolation source: freshwater sample F1-120 | place: China: Fuxian Lake, Yuxi | collected 2017-12-25 | reverse complement strand
TGGCGGCGACCGAGGCGCTGGTCGGCGGCTATGCGGCCATAGGGCAGGGGACGCGCGGCGAGAGCCTGACCGTCGCCGCCTCGGACGAGACGGACCTTTCCACGATCTCCGGCGCCTTCGGCGGCGGCGGCACCGCGGGCGTCGGTGCAGCGGCGGCGGTCGGCGTGGTCGGCAAGTCGATCACGGCGTCGATCGGCGAGAACGCGCGCGTGGCCTCGGGCGACGTCGCGGTCGTGGCCGACAATCTCGTCGGCGCCACCACGGTCGGCATCGGCGTGGGCGTCGGCGGAACGGCCGGCGTCGCGGGCGCGGTCGGCGTCTTTTCGGTCACCGACGAGACCCGGGCCGTCATCGGTTCGGGTGCCGTGGTCCACGCCACCGACAACGTGGCCGTGGTCGCGCTCAACGGAACGTCGCTCGACACGATCAGCGGCGGCGCGGGCATCGGCGGCACGGCCGGCGTCGGCGCCTCGGTCAGCGTCACGCTGATCGATACCGCGACCCATGCGCAGATCGCCGACGAAGCGAGCGTCACGGCGCGCGGCCTCGGCGCCGCGCGCGAGTACCAGGCCGGCTACGACGTCGAGTTCGTCTCCTATCTGAGTGGCGAGGACATCAAGGGTCCCGACCTGTCGAATTATGACGACCTCGAGCAGGGAACCGGCAACGCGGACGAACCGCTGACCGCCGCCGATGCGGCATCGGCCGGCTTCGACATTCTGGCCAAGAAGCGCGTGGCGGACGCGCTGACACAGAGCGCGAGGGGCGTCATCGTCAACGCGGCGTCGGGCACGCAGGTGCGTTCCGTGGCCGTCGGCGGCGCGGTGGGCGGCGTCGCGGGCGTGTCGCTCGCGGCCGACGTTCCGATCATCACGACCGACACGCGGGCGACCATCGGCGCCGACGCGCTGATCAACCAGGGCGCGGGCACGGCCGACAGCAGGCAGTCGGTCGTCGGGGCGGCGGCCAGCGCCCTCTCTCCTTTCGGGCTCGCCGGCTCTGCCGCGGGCGGCGGCGTGGCCGGCGTCGGCGGCGGCGCGGCCATGTCGATCGTCGACCAGACCACGGTCGCCGAGATCGGCGACGGCTCGGTCACCTCGGCCGAGGGCGACATCGCGGTCACGGCGCGGGCGCGCGAGGACTTCATGTCGGCTGCGGCCGCCGGAGCGGCGGGCGGCTATGCCGGCGTCGCGGGCGGCGTCGCGGCCATCGTGGTCGACGCGACCACCCGGGCGACGCTCGGCGGCGAGGCCTTCGCCGGCGGCAATGTCGACGTGGTCGCCGATGACCAGACGCGCGTGTCCATGCTCGTCGGCTCGGTCGGCGTCAGCGGCGCGGTCGGCGTCGGTGCATCGGTCGGCGTCGTCAAGCTCGACAAGGATGTCCGGGCCGAGATCGCGGCCGGCGCGGAGGTCACGGCGATCGGCGGTGCCGCGCGTGCCGTCCACACCGGCGACAGCTTCACCTCGACGCGGCTGGCGAGCGGCCTCAACGTGCTGGCGAATTCGAACCAGTCGGTCTTCACGCTGGCGGTCGCCGGCGGCGGCGGGCTCTTCGTCGGCGTCGCGGGCGCGGTCACGCTCGAGCTCTTCGACGTCGCGACCTCCGCGACGATCGGCGCGAACGCGAAGATCAACGAGGACAACACTGGCGCCGCGAGCGACCAGGACGTGGTCGTCGCCTCGCGCGACAGCACCTCCACGCTCGTCATCGACGGCGGCGTTGCCGGCGGCATCGTCGGCGTCGCCGGCGCCATCGATGTCGGCGTGTTCCGCAACTCCTCCGCCGGCGTGATCCAGGACGGCGCGCTGGTCAACGCCGCGCGCAACGTCACCGTCGCCGGCCTGTCGAACAAGGCGACCAATTCGACCACGGTCAGCGCGGCCGGCGGCATCGTCGGCGTGGCCGCCGGCATTTCCATCTACAGCTTCGGCGACGGCGCATCGAACTCGGGCGAGGGATCGCAGCAGATCGCCGACGCGACCGAGGGCGGCGGCACCGATCTCGACGACGTCACCGGCATGGCCGACGGCCAGGTCCATGACGGCAAGACCAACGAACTCCTGTCGTCGTCCGACAATTCGCATGTCCGCTCGATCAGCCAGCAGGCGCAGGATCGGCGCGACGCGCTCGACTTTACCGACGCCACGGCTCTCAGCGTGCCCGGCGGCACCTCGGCCAATATCGGCAGCGCCACCATCAATGCGGGCGGCACGGTCGGCGTCGCCACCGTCGACGACCTCAACGCACGCTTCAACACCGGCGCGATCGCGGGCGGCATCGTCGGCGTCGGCGCGGGCGTCGGCGTCATCACGGTTTCCACCACCAACACCGCGCAGGTCACCGACGCGGTCGGCATCGTCGCGGGCGGCCTGAACGTCGCGGCGCGCACGAACCACACGCTGAACGGCCTCAGCATCGCCGGCTCCATCGGCTACGCGGCGGCGCTCTCCGCCGACATCGCCATCCTGCGGGACACGTCTGTCACGCGCGCCTCGCTGACCGGCAGCACGGTCGAGGTCTCGGGCGGCGCCGTTGCCGTCAACGCCACCAGCACGCGCACGCTCGACGCCGAAGGCTACGCGGCATCGGTCGCCGGCGTCGCGGCGGCCGGCGTCTCCGTCGCCACGGCCGAGATCGGCGGCTCGGTGACGACGACCGTCGAGGACACGACCATCGGCGACACCGCCGCACGGGCGGCGAGCGTCGCCATCGGCGCCAGCTCCACCGATCGCGCGACGACGTCGACCGTCGCCGCCTCGGGCGGCATCGGCGTCGCGCTGCAGGGCTCCGTCGCGCTCTCCACCATCTCGACCGCGACCTCCGTTTCGGTGGTCGATTCGGCCATCTACGCGGCCACCGCCGCCGGCTCGATCGGGGTGTCGAGCAGTTCCTCGCAGGCCGCCTCGGCCGATGCCGTCGGCGTCGCGCTGGCCGGCATCGTCGCTGCCGGCGCCTCGGTCGCCGAGGCCGACGTGACCGCGGGCAGCAGCACGACCGTCGACGGCTCGACGCTGGACGGCGGCAGCATCGCGGTCGGCGCGAACATCGGTCCGGTGTCCGGCCGTCGCACCGCCGAAGCCAGCGCCTCGGGCTCCTCGGGCGCGCTCGTCGGCGTGACCGCGACGTCGGCCGATGCCTCGGCCAGCACCAGCGCGGTGACCCTCGTCGAGGCGAGCCGCCTGCGTGCCACGGGCCTCGTGCGCGTCGCATCCGTCAGCACGACCAGCCAGTATGCCGAAGCGCTCGGCCTGACCGTCGGCCTCGTCGCCGTCGGCTCGAATACCGCGCGGGCCGACTCCGCCACGACGACGACGGCGAGGATGGTGAACCTCGTCGGCGTCGAGGCGGGCTCCGTCGAACTCCACGCCACCGGTAATGACGGCAATTTCGCCGAGGCCGTTGCCGGCACCGGCGGCGTCATCGCGGGCACGGCGTCGGAAGCGACGACCGGCTCGACCAGCACCACGATCGCGGCGGCCGAGACGACCGAGGGCGCCGACGCCTACACGATCGCGGCCGTGCACGGGCTGGTCGATCTCCAGGCGGTCCACACCGCCGCGTTCGGCGGCAGCGTCGACAGCACGCAGGCATCGCTGGTCGGCGCCAGCGGCGCGTCCCTGGAGCACGTGGTCGCCAGCACGGTCGGAGCGCATCTCGGCGACGACGCCGTCGTGCGCGCCGCGGACCTTTCGATCTCCGCGCGCAACCTGACCCACAACTTCTTCATCGGCGAGCCGGCATTCGGGCTCTATCCGGGCTCCACGCCGAAATCCGGCTTCAATTCCGACAATGCGGGCTGGAACGTCAACTCGGGCTCGGGCGGGCTGATCGACGCGCCGGCCGGCTCGATCGCCGTCTCGATCGTCCACGACACCGACGCCTCGATCGGCGAGAACGCCGACATCCACCTGCTGGCCCAGAGCGCCGGCACCTCGAAGCTGACGCTCGAGGCCTATAACGAGGTGATCGCCCATCAGCGTGCCCGGCTCGATTCCGGCGGTGCGGTGGCCATCGCCTCGGCCGAGATACACCTCAACGCGCTGGTCGCCGCGAACGTCGCCATCGGCGACGACGCGGATATCGTCGTCGACCTGGGCGACATCGCGATCGGCGCATGGAGCCAGGCGGATCTCGAGGCCCGCTCGGTCGCGACCACGTCGGGTCTCGCCGGCGCGCCCTCGGGCAAGGCCTACGCGATCTATACCGGCACCAACGCGGTCGACGTCGGCGACGACGTTCGTCTCCAGGCCTCGCGCGGCATCAGCCCCGTCGACGGCTCGCTGCCGTCCAGCGGCACGATCTCGATCGGCGCCGGCACGGGCCCGGACCGGCAGGCGGCGAACCTGCGCTTCCGCACCACGGTCGACCTGTTCAACAACACCGCGATTCCGATCGACTCCAGCCCCGACGCGGTGGTCCTGGTGTCGTCCAACTCGGCCCTGACGACGGGCACGGCGGCCGACCCGCTCGGCATCCGCGCCGCCGGCGACATCACGCTGAGCGCGGTGCGCGGCAATATCTCGACCAGCGCGGTCGGCATCGGCAAGAACATCTATCTCGAGGCGCTGAGCGAGGTCGCGAGCGCCATCTCCAACCTCTTCGGCGGCGGCGACGTCACCTTCGAGATCCACGGCGGATCGACCACCGTTCTCGGCGCCGGGACGGCGACGATCGACGGCCTGGTCCTGACCGGGCTCGAGCGCCACAAGGCGCTGACGCTCGAATACACGGACGAGACCTGCGACATCACCATATCGCCGTGCCTCGCGGCCCCCGTGGACGGAGCGATCGGCTACACGGTCTCCGATCCGGAAGCGGTCGGCACGACCATCCTCGACCGGCTGGCCGAACTGGAACTGCTGCTGCTGCAGTATGACAGCGACCCGGTGGCGAAGGGCGCCTACCAGAGCGAGATACGCTTCCTGCAGACGAAGCTTGCGGCGCTCGGCCTCGGCTCGTTCGTCGACGGCGAGTTCGTCGCAGGCGCCTTCGTCGGGCCCAACCCGGCCGTCATCGACGCGCAGATCGGCGCCGAGCAGGGCAAGATCACCGTCATCAACGACTCGATGACCAGCACCGGCCGCGTGGTCAACGAGCAGGGCTCCGGCCTCGCCGACAATCTGGCCTCGGCCTATACCGGCATCGACACGAACGCCGGCACCATCGCCAGCACGATCCAGTCCGTGCTGAACAGCGCCACGGACGACGACCCGGCGCCCTCCGGCGCACAGGGCGAGGTGACGACGCGCACCAACGCGATCGACGCGCTGATCACGACCGGCAACGGTCACGTGACCTATATCGACGGCCGGATCGCCGCGAACGAGACGCTGCAGGGCCAGATCGACACGAATTTCGCGACCATCGCCACGCAGCAGGCGGCGCTGCAGGCGGCGCTGATCGCCGACGACCTGACGGCGGCGGTGAATGCGCGCGCGGTGATCACCGCCGCGCTGGCGGAGATCGAGACCGCGCTCGACACGATCGACTCCAACCTCGATCTCATCAGCAGCCGCGCCGCCGATGCGGCGACCAACGCCACCGCGCTCAAGACCGCCATCGACGGCTTCGTCACGTGGGCGAACGCCAATCTCGCGGGCCTGCCCGGTGGCGGCAGCCTTTCGGGCCTGTCGACCAGCGTCACCAATCTCAATGGCGATGGCGACGTGAATCTCGGCTTCCTGCCGTCCGTCGGCAGCCTTGCCACGGCCATTTCGACCTACAAGTCGGACGTCGAGACTCAGATCGCCGCGCTTCTGGCGACGCCGTCGGAAGCCGGCGTCATCGGCGGAGCGCTGTCGCTCAGCCAGTACGACGACCTCCTGACCAGCCTCACGAACAATATAGCCGCCTACACGGATCTGAAGAACACGCCGGCCGCGACGCCCACGGCGCGCAGCATCACCGTCGAGGACACCGTCACGCGGCTGGGCAACATCGCCGTCTTTGCAGACCGCCTCGTCGGCAGCGGCTCGCTGCAGGCGCCCGGCGACGCGCGCATCACGATCACCAACGAAACCGCGCATACGCTGAAGCTGCAGGACCTCATCATCCCGACCTACGACGCGGCGAACGTCCGCTTCAACGGCGTTCTGGTCCACGATGCCGACGACATCGTACGCCTCAACGCGGGCGGTACGGGCAGCGTCGGCCTGACGATCGTCGACAAGCGCTCGAGCACCCGCCCGCAGGTCACCATCGCCTCCAACTACAACCCGGATTCTCTGTTCTATCGGGTGCCGCCGGTGTCGACGCCGCAGCTCGCGCCCGACATCGTGCTGACCTCCGGCTCACGGATCGCCAACCCGGCCGGCGCGGTGTCGATCGCCAGCGCGGCGGGCAACATCTACGTCCAGGGTGAGATCGAGGCCGGCTCGCTGAGCATCCTCGCCAAGAACGGCGACTTCGTCTCGTCCTACGTCAACAGCTTCCTGCATGCAGGCGGCGACCCGGCGAGCTGGGTGACGTCGACCGCAGTCGCCGAGCGCGGCCGCGGCATCATCATCAACGGCTCGATCTCGATCGCGGCGCGCTACCTGAACATCAACTCGACGATCCAGAGCGGCATCGCCGAATGGTCGCTCGACATCGGCGCGAACCCGATGCTGACGACCAACACCGCCGCGCATATCGGCAAGTCGCAGACCACGGTCGACGACGCGCTCGCGGCCTATCTCAGCTCGATCACCAACAATGGCGGTGCGGCGACCTCGCCGATCGTGGATCTCGGCGGCGGCGTCATCCTCAATATGGGCCCGGAAGGCCTTCTGGCGAGCGAGGCCGCGGCGTTCCAGGCGGCGATCACTGCCTATCTCGCCAACCCGACCGGCAGCCCGGTCGCCCAGGTCACCATCGCCGGCGTCGTCCAGGCCATAAACATCCGCGACTACATCTCGGGCGGCGTCGAGGGGCGGCTGGAGTTCTCGCTGACGACGCTGCAGGCGCATCTCGGCGCCACGTCGCCGGCGCAGCGCTACAAGCTTCTGACGGACGGCTCGCCCGGCGCCATCGGCGCGACCTATGACGCGGCGGTGCGCCAGTACGTGGTCGACGGAACGCGGGTCAACGGCGGCTACATCCAGCTCTACGGCCAGATCATCAACACGTCGCACGTCGCCAGCGGCGACCCCGTCGGCCGGCTGAACGTTCTGGACGGCTTCGGCACCATCGCCATCACCAACTCGAGCAATATCCCGGTCATCCTGCAGGCGCTGCACACGGGCGAGGACGAGTCCGGCACCGGGCGCGGCGTCGAGGGCAAGATCGAGATCACCGACGTGACGGGCGTGTCCGTCGACGCCAATGGCGACGCCACGGTCGACATCCGCCGCACGACCTACACGCGCGACTATGTGGCGGGCGCGGCCAACGGCCAGATCCAGGTGCGCACCGAATACGGCGCGCTGGACGATGTCGGCGACTTCATCGTGGACGGCACCCGTACCACCAGCGGAACCGGCGGCGACCGCAGCACCACCTACAACCCGCAGGAGGACCTGCGCTACGTCTGGCAGATCGGCACCGACTACCAGACGCAGTCGCGCTACACCTACACGCGCAACAGCTTCTTCGCCGTCAGCGCGCTCACCGTGTCGTCCTACATCTCCAGCATGAACCGCGTCTCGGGCCCGGATACGCTCAAGCAGATCCGGCTGGCCGACGGCACCTACCTTTCGACCGCCTTCACGCAGGTCAACAACAATGTCGACCCCAGAACCAGCAACGGCCTGATCGTCTCGCAGCCGGTGCACACCGTCGCCAACAACACGATCGCCGACGACGTGCTGGTCAGCTCCGACTATTCCTACCAGACCAACATCAACATCCAGGACGTCGGCACCTCGAAGAGCTGCATAGGCTGGACGCTCTGCACCGTCTGGCGCGTGACCACGACCTACCAGGTCACGCAGGACTACACGACCATCACCACCCACTCGCTGAAGGCCGACAATCCGATCGGCATCAACTTCATCGGCCAGAATGCGGGCACGGTGAGCGTCGAATCGGGCGGCGACATCGTGCTGGCCGGGGCCATCAACAACCTCGCGGGCACCGTCGGCATCGACGCCGGCGGCTCGATCGGATCGATCGGGCCCGACGCCGTGATCAACGCGCGAGACGTAGCGCTCGTCGCCGGCGGCTCGATCGGCGGCGTCAATTATACCCTGCCGACGGGCCTGCCTTCGATCACCGGCGCGCCGGCCGTTGCGATCATGCTGCGCGGCGGCTCGCTCGACGCGGCGGCCGCCGACGGCAACGTCAAGGTGGAGACGCGCGGCGACCTCAAGGTCGGCACGGTCAGCGCCGGCGGATCCGTGGCGGACGGCTCCGGCCGCGTCAGCCTCGTGGCGCTCGGCTCGATCGACGGCGAAGATTCGAACGCCCTGGTCCAGGGCCAGCGCGTGGTGCTCTCGGCCGGCCGCTCCATCGGCTCGACGGCCACCGGCGGGCAGCTCCGCGTCAACACCGGCTTCTCGACCGACCGCGTCTTCGGCGATCCCTCGATCAATCCGTCGCTCGCCAGCGATCCGGCCTACGGCCTGTCGGCGATGGCCGGCGGCGACATCGGCATCACCTCCAGCGCCTGGAGCGGCAACAGCGAAGGGTCGATGCTGGTCGATCGGGTCGTGTCGCTCGGCGGCGACGTCCTGCTCGTCGCGCCCGGCCGCATCCTCGACAACAACCCCGTCGAGACGATCGACTCGCGCACCTACACGCAGCTGCTCGGATACTGGGAGTCGCTCGGGCTGCTCGGCTCGGACGGCGACCGGGGCATCGACGGCAGCGTCAATATCGAGAAGCAGCAGGCGACGATCGCGTCCTTCGAGCGGGCGCGCACGCAGTCCTATGCCCAGTACTGGCGGATCCGGCAGGGCCAGCCCGACGGCGGCGCGGCCTACGACTCCGGCTACGCGGTCACGGTCGACCCGGCCTCGCCGCTGCACGGCGCGCTGTCGCAGCAGTTCGCGGCCAATGCGCGCGCGAAGAACCCCGGCTGGACGGACCAGCAGGTCGCCGATGCGGTTGCGGACGGCATCGCAGACTACGAGACGGCGCAGACCGATCTCTACCACCAGCTTCACGGCCAGGTCGGCGGCTATACGGCCGATTTCGACGTCGACTTCGCCTACGAAGCCTCGGTCGACGAGCGCGGCGAGCTGACGCGCGGCGCGACCTGGAGCGAGCGCCAGCTGGCCTTCTCGCTGTCGGCCGGCGCGCTCAAGACGGTCACCTCCACCAATCCGGTGGTCAAGGACCCGAACGTCTCGGGCCGCTCCGTCACGCTGCAGGCCGGCCTCGGCATCGGCGAGACGGTCGGCGCGGGCACGGCGAACGAAGGCATCCGCATCGCCGCCACCATCGACCCGCGCGACTTCACGCTCGCCCAGCGCGTCGCGCTGGCGTCGGCCGAGCGCTCGGATCTCCAGCTGGAGGTTGCCTTCGAGGGCGGCACGGTGGCGATCCCGCTCGGCAAGGACCGCGCGGACATGACCGAAACCGAGCAGCGCGCCTTCGATGCGGCGCTGGCCGGAACGATACCCGCCTCCGACATGACCATCGTCGTCCTCGCCAAGCGGCCGCTCAACTTCGAAGCGCCCGACGGCATCGACATCGTGGTCGACGTGCCGTCCGGCGCACCGGCCTCGGTCGACCGCGGCACCGCCCATCTCGCCTCGCGCGGCAACGGCGTGCTCGGCAACATCACGGTGCCGGGAGAGACCCGCATCAAGGTGCTGGGCACGATCGTCAATGCGCCTTCGGGCAGCGCCGTCAACACCGGCAACCTCGTGCTGGAGGCAGCGCAGGGCGGCATCGGCGCGGGCATGGATCCGTTCGGCAACCCGTACGACCGCTTCCAGGTCGAGCTCGCCGACGGCGCCACGCTGACCGCGCGCGCCCAGAACGGCATCGACATCGCGTTCACGGGCGACGCGCTCGTCGACACGGTCTACTCGCCGCAGGACGTGACGCTCACCGCGCTTCGCAAGCTCGACACCGACGGCACCACGGTGCTGGCCGAAGGCTCGATCCTGAACGCCAACGAGGACCTGCTCATCAACATCCTCGGCCGCACCGTGACGCTGAACGCCGACGGCGCGATCGGCACCGCGCTGCACGCCCTCAATGTCGGCAACGGCATCGGCGGCGGCATCACGGCGACCGCCGGCGGACTGATCAATCTCTTCGGCTCGGCCGGCCACCAGTTCCTCATCGCCGGCGCCACCTCGCAGTCGGGCTCCATCGCCCTGACCGCGGCGCTGGAGGGCGTGATCGACGGAGACGTCACCGCGCCGGGCGACATCAGCCTGTCGGCCGGCCAGCGCATGGTCGTCTCTTCGCGCGGGGCGATCGCCACGAGCGGCGGCACCATCTCCGTCGGCGGCGCCGCGCTGAAGATGATCGACGGTGCGTCCATGGTGGCGACGCTCGGCCGCATCGCCGTCGACGTCGAAGGCGATGCGCTCGTCACCGGCTTGCGCAGCGGCTTCGCAACAGTGCCGTCGCCGGACGAGGACGGCGCGTTCGGCGCCGCCGGCGCCGCGGTTTCGGTGGTCGCAGGCGGCCGCATCTTCGCCGGCAATGCCGAGCCCGACCGCGTCGACATCGAGACGACCGAAGCGGGCGCGGGCGTCTATCTCAGCGCCGGACTCGGCATCGGCGACATGACGCAGGCGAACGAGCGCTGGCAGGACGCCTCCGGCGACGTGCCCGGCAGTGCCAACCTCGTCACCGACGTGCCGAACCCGCTGCGCATCCGCAGCAGCCGTCTGGATATCGATGCCGGCGGGTCCGTCTTCCTGGAGACGCTCAAGGCCATCCAGTCGGCGCGCATCGTGGTCGATCCGGGCGACATCAACGTCTGGGGCTTCGCCGATTTCCACGGCAACCTGATCTCGGCGATCAACGGCAACGTCATGTTCGACGTGCAGGGCGACCTGAAGATCGACAAGCTGCGGGCGGGCACGTTCGAGCTGAGCGCGATGGGGCTGCTGGAGCTGCCGGATGTCGAGGTGAAGGAAGAGGCGATCCTGCGGGCCGGCTCGCTCGACGTGAACATCACGCAGAACCCGCCCGGACCGCCGCGCCTTAAGCTGACCCTTACCGGCTATCGCGGTGCCGCCGGCAACAACGCCAAAGTCTACGTGGATGCAGTCGCGGGCCTCGAGATCGGCGATCTCTTCTTCACCGAGACCGAGCTGGAGACGACCGCACGCTTCGTGTCCATCGCCAACGCCTTCGTGCCTGGCTCGCTGAGCCTGCAGACGCCGGCGCAGTTCCTGCTGTGGGAGAACCGCACGCCGCTGCCGCAATATCGCGGCCAGAACGTGCAGCTCTACCAGCCGACATTCGGCTTCAACCTGACGCTGGACAATTACCGCACGATCACCAGCGCCTTCGTCGTCAGCTACGACGAAACGGCGGAAATCATCGACGTGCTGGACGATCTGCCCTATCCGGGTGCAGGACTCGTCCGCGACACGATCCGCATGATGAACCGCGCGCCGGACCCGGCCAGCATCGACGGCGGACCGGCGGTCGGTTTCGAGGACGAGGAAGAAGACGAGGACGAGGACGAGACCGCCGGCCAGTTCGAGGCGAACGGGGAACTGGGCGAGGTGATGGTCGTCGGCACGGGACCGGCGGTGAATCTCGTGGCGGTTCCGTGAAGGCGAATGACAAGGGGCAAGAGGGCGTGATGGGGCGTAGGGCGGACCGGGGGGCGGGGCTGGCAGGACGGGGCAGGGCGGTTGCCCTCGCCGGATTCGCGTCGCTGTTGGCGGGGCCGGCGCTCGCCCAGCAGGATCCGACGCCCGCGCTGATCCAGCAGCTCGAGCAGCGGATCGAGCAGTTCGAGCGCGAGACGCGTGTCGAGCAGACGGGCGACCCGGTCGTCTCCGACCCGCTGCAGCGCGCAGACCTGCCGGAGCCCGGCGGTGCGACGATCACGCTCACTGCCGTGGAGTTCGAGCCGCGCTCTGAGTTCATCAGCGAGAGCGAACTGCAGGACATCGCGCGCCAGTATGTCGGCCGGCCGATCGATTTTTCCGAGATCGCGCGGCTGGTACGCGACGTGAACGACGTCTACGCGATCCGCGGCGTGGTCACGGCGAGCGCGATCCTGCCGCCGCAGGACCTTTCGGACCAGACGCTGACCGTGCGCCTCGTCGAGGGGCGCCTCGGCAACGTCGCCATCGTCGGCGACCGCGTGACCGGCAACCAGACGATTCTCGACCGCGTCAGGCTGGTGAAGGGCGAGGACGGCGTGGTCGACGTGCCGACCGCCTCGCGCGACATCACCTTCTCCAACCGCACCAGCCAGATGCAGATGCGCATGCTGCTGCAGCCCGGCGCCGGCTTCGGCCTGACCGACGTTTCGCTCGGCATCACCGAGCCGCCGCGCAACCAGCTCTCGCTCTATCTCGACAACCAGGGCGTCCGCTCCACCGGCGAGATCGGCGGCGGCATGATCTGGCGGCACTACGGCGCGCTGGGCATCGACGACAGCTTCCTGGCCTTCGTCACCGGATCGGAAGGCAGCCTTGCCGGCACCTTCAGCTACGACCTGCCGGTCAGCTCCTATGGCACGCGGCTCGCGGTCGGCTACACGGGCAGCCGGACCAAGGTCGTCGACGGGCCCTCCGAGCCGCTCGGCGTCAGGGGCGGCTCGCACGCAGCGACCGCGACGCTGACGCAGGCGCTGGTCGCACGCTCCGACTGGCTGGTGCAGGCGACCGCATCGGCCTCCTACATCCTGTCCGAATCGACCGTCGCCGGCGTGCCGCTGGTCGAGAGCGACACCGTCCGCGTGGTGATGGGCCTGCCGATCAGCCATGTCGGCGAGCGTCACTCCCTCTACGTCCAGCCGCAGCTGATCTACGCCAACGTCACGGACACGCTGGCGCCGGGCGAGCCCAACGAGGACTACCTGATCCTCGGCGGCTCGGGAGGCGCGAGCTATGCGTTCGACGGCGGCTTCGGCGCCCATCTGCGCGGCGCGTGGCAATACACCGAGGAAAACCTGCTGCCGGGCAATCTGCTCTTCAACATCGGCGGGCCGACGACCGTGCGCGGCTACCCGTCCGACGGCGTCGCGGGCGACAGCGGCTATTTCGTGCAGGCCGAGATCAGCCGCCGGTTCGACGGCGATCTGGAAGGGCTGAACGTCTTCGCCTTCACCGATGTCGGCGAGGCGTTTTCCACCTTCCCGGCGCGCACCACTCTGGTCTCGGCCGGCGTCGGCATGACCTACGACTTCAACGGCGACGCCGTTCTCGAACTCTCCGCCGGCGTGCCGCTCCGCGAGGTCATCGCCGACCAGGCGACCGTGACGGTCCTCGGCCGCGTCACGGCGAAGATGCCCTGAGCGCGGCCTCCGAAGCCACGATGCCCGATCGGCCGTCGGCACCCGCCGGCGCGCCCCGAATCGAGACGGCCCGCCTGGTGCTGCGTGGCCACCGGGTCGACGATTTCGCCGACAGTCTCGCAATGTGGAGCGACCCGCTGGTCACCCGGCACATCGGCGGCCGGCCGTCGACGGCGGAAGAATGCTGGGCGCGGCTGCTGCGCTATTTCGGGCTCTGGCCGGCGCTCGGCTTCGGCTACTGGGCTATCGAGGAGAAATCCACCGGCCGTTTCGTCGGCGAGGCCGGCCTCGCAGACTTCCGGCGCGCGACCGAGCCGCCTTTGCAGTGGCCCGAAGCGGGATGGGCGCTGGCGCCTGCCTTCTTCGGCCGGGGCTACGCCTCCGAGGCCGTTTCGGCCGTGCTGGCCTGGGCGGACGGGCAGGGCATAGGCCCGGTATGCTGCATCATCGATCCGGCCAACGCGGCCTCGCTCCGGCTCGCCGCCGGGGCCGGATTCGTGCGACGGGAGGACGTGCGCTACCGTGACGGCTCGACCACCCTGCACCTGCGCGAAAACGCGCGTCGCTAACCCGCTCCGAACGCTTGCGCTCCGCCCCATCGTATGGCAGAAGCGCCGCAACTTTCCGGACCTG
>SXGT01202604.1_pt1 | contig 14002 bp, 10 predicted proteins | sample 3176221 | NCBI WGS metagenome assembly SXGT01 (sample SAMN11356862, study PRJNA531348) | freshwater metagenome | isolation source: freshwater sample F1-120 | place: China: Fuxian Lake, Yuxi | collected 2017-12-25 | reverse complement strand
CGGAAGGTGCCGCGAACGTGCACGAAGAGCCGACGGCGCTCGCCGACGGCCATGCCACTCCGGAGCTCGCGTGAGGATCCAAGCCATGTCGTTCCGTTCCTTGTCGACGTCGATGCTGCTGTTCCTCGCCGCCTGCGCCGCGGTCGGGCCCGACTACGAAGCGCCCCAGCGCGCGCTACCGGCCACCTGGCGGGCGGAGCGCGCCGGTGGTCTCGCCGAGGGCGCGCCGGTGGAGGGCGCCTTCTGGAAGGCGCTGCACGATCCGGTGCTCGACCACCTGGTGACCACGGCGCTCGCACAGAACCTCGACCTCAAGGTCGCGTTCTCGCGGCTGCTGTCGGCGCGGGCGCTGCGCGGTGTCGCTGCCGCGGACTTCGGGCCGCAGGTGGACGCGCGCGCCAGCTACGAGCATCGCGAAGAGAGCCGCAACACGCCGTTCGGCGCGTTCATCCCGCGCACCAACATCCACTCGATCGGCGCCGATGCGTCGTGGGAGCTGGACCTGTGGGGCCGCGTGCGCCGGCAGGTCGAGGCCGCACAAGCCGAGATCGACGCCAGCGTCGCCGACGTGCGCGGGGCGGCGCTGACGGTCGCGACCGAGGTGGTCGCGACCTACGTCGACCTGCGGGCTTCGCAGCAGCGCCTCGCCATCGCCAGGGCGAACCTGGCACTGCAGGAGCAGACGCTCGGGCTCGTGCGCGCGCGTGCCGAAGCGGGCCTCGTCGTCGAACGCGACGTCGCGCAGGCCGGTACCAACGTCGAGTCGACGCGCTCACGCCTGCCGACGCTGCAGGCGGCCGAGCAGGTGGCGAAGAACCGCCTCGCGGTGCTGCTCGGCAAGGCGCCGGGCGAACTCGACGACGCGCTGCTCGCCGCGGCCCCGTTGCCGGTGCTGCCGGTGTCGGTCGCGGTCGGGTTGCCCGCCGATCTGCTGCGCCGGCGTCCGGACGTGCAGGCCGCCGAGCAGCGGCTGCACGCGGAGATCGCGCGCATCGGCGCCACCGAAGCGGAGCGCTATCCGCGCTTCTCGCTCGGCGGTTCGCTCGGCCTCGCGGCGAACAGCGCCAACCTGGTGTTCGACAGTGACAGCGACAGCAGTGCGTTCGGCCCGTCGCTGCGCTGGAACCTGTTCGACGGCGGCCGGCTCCGCCAGCGCGTGCAGTCGCTCGAGGCGCGCGCCGAAGCGGCGCAGATCACCTGGGAGCAGACCGTGCTGCTGGCGCTCGAAGAGGCGGAGAACGCGATGACGCGCTTCGTGCAGGAGCAGGCGCGCCTCGCGGCGCTGCGGCGTGCGGCCAGCGAAGCGGCGCGCGCGGTGCAACTGGCGCAGTCGCAGTACGCGACCGGCTTGTCGGACTTCCAGTCCGTCATCGACAGCGAGCGCACGGTGGCGACGATCCAGGACGACATGGTGGCCAGCGAAGCGGCGGTCGCCGGCAGCCTGGTCGCGATCTGGAAGGCGCTCGGCGGCGACCTGGTGCCGTCGCAGCCCGACGAACCGTCGGCCAGCGGTGCGCCGGTGGCGCGCTCCGGTGGGTGAGCGCGCGCGCTCGGCTCACTTCGCCGGCAGGATGTGTTCGAGGAACGTGCCGGCGCCGCCGAACTGGCGGCGCAGCCAGAAGTACTCGTTGTAGGGCCGGTCGTCGGTGATGCCGAGGCGCTCGCTGCCGGCCGCCGGCATCGCCACCGGCAGCTCGATGCGGTTCTTCAGGATGAAGTCCCAGGCGATCTCGAGCGTCAGCTCGGGATGCCACTCCATCATGTCGCGCTTCGCCGCCTCCGGCATGCGCGCGATCGCCTGCGCGATCGTCGGCACCGTGATCGGCCAGTCGGCCGCGAGGATGTGGATGCCGGCCTCGTTCGGCTTCATGTCGCCGTGCGACTCGAACGCCTTGAACAGCACGACGTGCGGGAACTCGCGCACGACGGTGTTGACCACCGCGCGCATGATCGAGTCCTCGCCGCCGGGGAACCACTGCTGCAGCAGGCCGGTCGGCGACAGGCGCTGGCGCACGACGCGGTAGAACTCGCTCGAGTAGAGCAGGCTCGAGCCACCGGCTTCGACCGGCGGCGGCGGATCGAGCGTGATCAGGTCGAAGCGCTCGGTCGTGCGGCGCAGGAAGCGGCGGCCGTCGTCGACGACGATCTGTGCCCCCGGCCGCGCCTTCACCTCGGCGGCGTCGTGCCAGTAGAAGGGGAACGCCTCGGGCACGCGCGGCACCAGCTCGACCGCGGTGGTGCGGCCACCCCACGTCGTCAGCGAGCGGAACGTCGTGCCCATGCCGAAGCAGATGACCAGCGTCGACTCCGGCGGCTTCTCGCGCACGGCCAGCGGCAGGTGCGCCATGACCTTGGTCAGGTCGGTCAGCTCGGTGATGCCGACGCCGTTCACCAGCATGCGCTTCTTGCGGCCTTCGCCGAACGACACGACGGTGGCGACGTGGTCGCGCCGCACTTCGCAGCCGGCGTGCAGGCTCGGGTCCTCGTGCGTGCGCACGGCGAACAGGCCGGCGAGCAGCGCCACGGCGCCGGCGGCGACGGCACTGCGCCAGACCAGCGACGCGCGGGTCGGCCGCGCTTGCAGCAGGAACGCCGGGTAGACCGCAGCGCTCAGCAGCAGCGTCCACTTCACGCCGACGGCCGGCAGCAGGAAGTAGCCGGCGAGCAGCGGGCCGAGGATGCAGCCGAGCACGTTGACGGCGTAGGCGAGGCCCGCACCCCGCGGTTCGCCGCGCGCGTGCTCGTCGATCAGCTGCGGCGTCAGGTAGCCGAGCAGAGCCGAGATCGGCACGATGCTGCCGAGCACGATGGTGACGCTCTCGTGCAGCGCCGGGTCGTTCAGCACCAACGGCAGCAGCGCCGCCGGGAACAGCAGGCCCAGCAGCGTCGACACCGTGGCGGGGCGGCCCTGCCGCAGGTGCCGGCGATACAGCGCCGAGCCGATCCACGTCGCCGCCAGGTAGACGGTCAGCACTGCCGCGAACGCGTAGATCGTCGTGTAGAGCACCGGCGTGAAGGCGCGCGTCCACGCGACCTCCATCGCCATCGACGTGAAGCCGGTGGCGAACAGCAGCCACAGGCGCAGCCGCGGCGTCGTCGGTTCGCCGGTCGCCGGCAGCGTCGGCTGCGCGTTCGCGGGCGCGTTCCCCGCCGTGCGGCCGCCAGCGAGCTTCGGCAGCAGCAGTGCGACCAGGCCGATCGCACCGTTGCCGACCGCGGCGATCGCCAGCGTGCCGTGGAAGCCGAAGCACTCGATCCACAGTGCCGCCGTGGTCGCGGCGCCGAGCATCGCGCCGATGACGTTGCCGAGGTACAGGAAGCTGAACGTGCCCGCGTCGCCCGGCAGGTTGGCGCGCAGGAACGCCATCATCAGCGGGAACGTCGCGCCCATCAGCGTCGCGAACAGCAGGATCGAACCGCCGAGGATCAGCGCCGACGTGCCGAGGTAGCCGGCCGACGACCAGTCGCCGCTGCCGAGCAGCGCGTGCTCGCCGGCGGTGAACAGCCACGGCACGACCAAGGCACCGCAGCCGATGCCCCATTCGACGAGGCCGTAGGCGATGGCGCCGGCGGCCGGCTTCTTCGCCAGCGGCGCGGCGAACCGGCCGGCGAGCCACGAGCCGAGCGCCAGGCCCGCCATGAACGCCGACAGCACGACCGACAGCACCGGTGTCACGATGCCGAAGGACGCGAACGCGAGCCGCAGCCAGACGATCTGGTAGACCAGCCCGCAGAAGCCGGAGACCGCGAACAACGAGAAGGCGACGACGCGGAGCGAGTTCATCCGTTGGCGGGCGGCACGAGGGGGGCGGCAGTCTAGGCATGCCGGAAGCGGCCAACAACCAGCCCGGTCGACAACGGGGCCTAGCTCAGGTGCTTCGCCGCGAGGACCACCACAGCCAGGCCAGCGCGGCGTAGACGCACAGCGTCGTTCGCAGCGGCCAGACGACGGCGGGCGCGTCGTAGCAGAACACGACCGTGTGCTCGCCGGCCGGAACGAACACCGCGCGCAGGTAGTGGTCGGCGGCGTAGACCGGCGTCGCTTCGCCATCGATCCGAGCACGCCAGCTGGCGTCGAACGGATCGGCTAGGCGCAGGTAGCCGGCGGCGGTGGTGCGCACGCGCACGGTGACGCGTTCGTCGGTGCGTTCGTCGAGCGTCACCTGCGCTGGCGTCGCCGGGGCCGGCTCGGGCCGCGGAGCCTCCGCGACCTCGAGCACGACGCGGTTGGCGACGTCGCGATCGCGCTTCGCAAGCTCGGCGAGGCGTGCCGCCGCATCCGGCAGCAGGTCGACTTCGTGCACGAACGTGGCCCGCGGCAGCGTCGTCGTGCGTTCGAGCAGACGGAAGCCGCTGGTGCCCGCCGGCGTGCGATCGAGCAGCGTCGGCGACGCGACGACGTCGCTGCGCGGGGTCAGCACGAAGCGCAGGCCGAACAGGTCGGCGAGCGGATGCTGCAGCGCCGCCGCATCGGTGAACGCACTCACGCCGGAGCCGCCGCGGCTCGTGCTGGTGTCGATCGCGGCGAAGAACTCGAGGTAGCGCTTCGGCGGCAGCGGGTTGTAGGCGTGCGCGTCTTCGAGGCCGAAGAAGCCCGGCAGGTTGCCCGGCATCGCCGCGACGGCGAGGGCCGCCGGTGGCACCAGCTTGCACAGGCGCGGTCGTTCGCCGTTCGGCTGGGCCGCCGCGGCGACCGGTGCCAGGACCTTCGGCAAGCGCGCGACGTCGGCAGCGGGTGCCGTCTGCACGGGACCGCGGCCGGCGTGCAGCAATTCGCCGATCGTCAGCGTGATCCAGACCACAGCGCGCCAACGCGGCCGCAGCCACAGCGCCCCGAGGCCGATGCCGGCGACGAGCAGTGCGCGCAGCGCCGTCGCCAGCAGCATCGCGCGGTTGTGCATCGCTTCGCCCGGAGCACTCGCCTGCGCGACCATCGCCGCGACGACGTCGGCCGGCTGGCCCTGCACCTGCGGGTGCGTGGCATCGGCGGCGATCAGGCCGGCGACCGCGCGCGTGAAGCCGGCGTCGTCGCCGTGCGCCAGCAGCCAGACGAACGCGATCGCCGAGGCAGCGAACGCAGCGCCGCCGACCAGCAGCGTCGGCAGCTTGCGTTCGCTGCGCAGCTGCGCGTCGACGCCGAGCGTGCCGAGCAGCACCAGCGCCATCGACACGAAGAACAGGAGCCGCCGCAGGTCGCCGGCGTTCAGTCCCGGCACCAGCTGCGCCAGGCCGAGGAACGGCTGGTCCGCCGTCGCCATGCCGAATCCGACCACGGCCAGCAGCGCGAGCCACACGCACAGTGCCCGCTGCGCGCGCACGAACAGCGCCGTCGCCGCCGCCGCGAACGGCAGCAGGCCGATCGCCAGCGTCGACTCGACCCAGTTCTGGAACGCCGCACCATCCGGCCGCAGCGGCGCGTTCAGCAGCACCAGCTGGCTCCACGGCATGCGCGTCACGTACTGCTGCGGGGCCGCGTCGCCGCCGAGCAGGTAGAAGCGGTCCGCGCCCCAGCTCAACAGATCGGGCCACAGCAAGCCGAGCGCGTGGTCCCAGTCGAGGCCGAGTTCCTGCTGCATCGCGGCGGTGAACGCTGGCCGCGCCGACGCCGCACTCGCCATCAGCACCGGCAGCATGTTCGCCAGCGACAGCGCCCCGCCGACGGCGAGGCCGAGGCCGCACGGCAGCAGCCGCCGCAGCCGTTCGCCGCGTTCGGCCTGCAGCGTCCACAACGCGGCGAGCGCCAGCGTCAGGTAGGTGGCCTGCAAGGCGACGACCACGAAGCCGGTCGACCACGACAGGCCGGTCCACAGAGCGAGCCACGCGATCGCGCGCCGCCGGGCGCCATCGCGCGCGCCGACGACCAGTAGTTCGTGCGTGGCACTCAGCATCGGCCACAGCGACAGCGCCGCGGTCAGGATGACGTTGTGGTGCACCTTGCACTGCGTCCAGATGCCGAGCACCGCGGCGACGAGGCCGAGCAGCGCACTCGCGTGCAGGCAGCCGAGCCGGCGGAAGAACGTGTAGGCGAACCAGCCGAACAGCACCTGGTGCACGAGGTACCACCAGCCGTACCACTGCGTGCTCGGCACCAGCAGCAGCAGCGCGTTGATCGGCTGCCACGGCTGCGCCATCTGCGGCACGAACGGCGCACCGCCGGCGATGTCGTTGGTCCAGCGCGGCAGCTCCGCGCTCCGGAACCGTTCCTGCATGATCCGGTCCCACGCCAGCGACTGCAGGTACTTGTCGGCCATGCCGACGTTGCCGCGGAACGCTTCCGCGGCGTCGAAGCGGCCGGCGGCGACCGCTTCGGCCATGGTCACGTCGAACAGTTCCGGCGGGTGCGGCACCAGGGCGCGGCCCGGCAGCAGCGCGTCGCGCAGGAAGAGCACCGAGCACAGCAGCGCCAGCAGCAGCGCGTGCAGGTGTTCGCGACGAGTGGGGCGGTTCGCTTCCGGCGGCACGTGGCCACGATGCAGCTGGTGGGAGGTGGGCGCAACGGCCCTGCGGTGCGAACTCGGCGTCGGGCGTGGCGTGGCAGGTGTCGTGCGTCCAGCCGATGCAGCCGGTCCTGGTCACCCGGCCGGAGTCCGCTTGCCGCCGAGGTCCAGCCGTGCCCGCTCCGCCCAAGGCGCAGGTCGACGCCGTCGTTCCGTTCCATCGCGACCGCGATCAGAAGCGGATCGCGAACTGCAGTCCGTTCGACGTGCTGACCGAGGCGATGTCGCCGAGAGCATCGAGTTCGATCTGTGCGAACTGCTCGCGCAACACGACGCCGAGCAGCGACGGAACGCTCGGCACGCCGAGGTCGAACGTCGCCACGCCGCCGATCGGCAGCATCGTCGCGAACGCGAACGGGGTCGGCATCAGCGTGCAGCCAGGCAGCGTGGTCGGCAGCACCGCGGCGAGGTCGACCAGGTAGGCGGAGGCGCTGTCGCCGAAGACGGCCACGCCGATCGAGCTCGGACCGTAGCCAGCCGCCTGCGTGGTGAACGTCGTGCCGAGCCGGGGCAGCGTCGTCGCGATGGCGCTCATCGGGCCGGCCGGGCCGATGCAGCGCGTCGGGATCGGAGCGACTTCCGGCGCGCACCCGGGCGTGATGCGCACGAGGCCGGCGGCCGGTTGCCCGTCGGCCAGCGTGAACGGACCGGCGGCGATCACGTCGCCGTTGGCGAGCGGCACCAACGCGGTGATCACGCCCGTGGCCGGCGCGAGGCCGGCCCCGATCGGCCACCACGCGGCGCCGTCCCAGCGCGCCAGGTTGTGGATCGGCAGGAAGTCGGCGCTCGTGAAGTTGCCGCCGGCCACCACGCCGCCGCCGGCCAGCGCCACCAGGTGGGTGGCTCCCACCAGGAACGGGTAGTCCGGCTGCCAGACGCCGCGCGCGAACGGTTGCCACTGCGCACCGTCCCACCGGGCGATGGTGCGCGTCGCCACCGGCGTGCTGCCGTTGTAGGCGGTGCCGAAGTCGCCGGCGACCACGAGCTCGCCGTTCGGCAGCGGCTCGATCGCCGTCACCGGGCCGTCGAGGCCGGCGCAGACGCCTTGCCACGTAGCGCCGTTCCAACGCGTCACCGCGAACTGCTGGCCGCCGATCGTCAGCGCGCCGCCGGCGAGCAGCTCGCCGTTCGGCAATCCGCGCAGCACGCGTAGGTTGCCGACGATCGGTCCGATCGACGTCCACGTGGCGCCGTTCCAGCGCCAGAAGGCGTTGCCGGAGCCGACCACGACGTCGTCGTTGGGGAGCACGGCCAGCCCTCCCGCCGACGCGGCCAGCCCCGGAATCTGCGCCCAGGCTGCGCCGTTCCAGCGGAACACGGCGGATTGGAACGTGTTCAGGACCGCGATGGCGATCAGCTCACCGTTGCTGCGCCGCGCGATCTGCACGATGCGGTTGCCGTTCGGGATGCCGGTGCCGAGCGCCTGCCAGCTCGTGCCGTTCCAGAGGGCCGCGTGCTTCGCGGCGATGCCGCCGAGGCTCGTGAACTGGCCAGCGACGACGAAGCCACCGGGCACTTCGACGCCACACTGGATGTTGCCGCCCTTGGCCGCGGTGCCGCTGCCGAGGTCGCTCCACGCCGTGCCGTTCCAACGCGCGACGGAATCGAAGACCTGGGGGTTCGACACGCCGACGAAGAACGGGCCCGCACCGCCGGCGATCAGGTCGCCGTTCGGCAGCACCTCCAGCGCCCGGCGGAAGAAGGCGCCGCCGCCGCCGAAGTTGGACCAGCTGCCGCCGGTGAACACCTTGAGTTGGTCGCCGGTCGGCGCGGCCAGCACGCGTCCGTCCTGCAGTTGTGCCAGCCGTTCGACGGCCACGAAGGTGTTCCCCGGGCCGAACTGCGTCCAGGTGGTGCCGTTCCACGCCATGACCGACGGGCTCGGCGCGGGCGCCTGTTCGTTCGCCGCCAGCAGCGAGCCGTTCTGCAGCTCGAGCAGGGCGGTGCCGGCGGCGGGCAGGCCACCGGCCAGGGCCTGCCACGTGGTGCCGTCCCAGCGAGCGATGTGGTTGGCCGCGGTGCTGCCGACCATGCTGAAGGAACCGGCCGCGATGAGCTCGCCGCTGCCGCGCACGAGCAGGCTGCGGATCGAGCTGCTGGCGCCGTTGTCGAGGTCGCCGAACGGCTGCCAGGTGGTGCCGTTCCAGCGGGCGAGATGGCGCGCGGTGCCGAGGCCGGCGTGCGTGAAGCGGCCGCCGACCACGACGTCGCCATTGGCGAGGCGAGCGAGGGCGTTGACCATCGGCTCCGTGCCGCCGGACACGCCCGCGGCCAGCGTCGGGCCGATGCCGTTCCAGCTCGAGCCGTCCCAACGCGCGACGTGCCGGACGAGCCGGCCCTCGGCGTGGGTGAAGGTGCCGCCGGCCCAGAGGCTGCCGTCCGGCATCGCCAGCAACGCGGACACGATCGCGGTGCCGGTGGTCGACGTCACGCCGCCGCCGAGTGTCGACCACGTGCTGGTGCCGAAGTCGAACACGGCGACGTTGGCGGCGGCCACGCTGCCCGCGGCTTCGAACGCGCCTCCGACGACGAGGCGGCTCGGCAGCGGCCCGGCACCATCGGGGTCCCAGAGCGTGCTGCACACGACGGTGCCGGCGATCGCGGCGCGCTGCAGCAGCGGCACGACGGTCGTCGGACACTGGGCGCTGACGAGCGTGGAGGCACCGGCGGCGGCGAGGCCGGCGAGCATGCGCCGGCCTCCGAGAGCGTGCGTGCGGGGCATCCGTCGATTCTCATGGCACTGGCGGAGTCCGTCCAGGGTCGGTGGTCGGGAGGCTCCTGGCGCCCGGCCGCCGCGGGAGGCGGGGCGACGTGATGCCGCAGCACCGCGGCGCGGAGGCAGGCGCGCGGCCAGATGGCGGCGCTGGCGTCCCTGGACGCCGTTGCGGTCAGGGCCGAGCGCCGCGCCGTCAGGACGCTGCGACGCTGCGTCGGCTCATGGCTGCCGCATAGACGAGCACGGCGAGCAGCAGTCCGAGGATCGCCGCGGGCGCCGCAGCACCCGGGCCACCGGCGCCACCGGGACCGGCCGCCGCGGCCGCGATGCCGAGGTTGTGGGCCATCGCCGCACCGAGCACGAGGCCCGCGCAACCGACCAGCGCGTCCCCGTTGCCTTCGCCGGCCATCACCAGCTGTCGCACCGGACAGCCGCCCGCGAACGCGCCGCAGAGGCCGACCAGCAGCAGCGCCAGCGTGTTCCACAGCCAGTCGCCGTGGGCGATCGGCTGGCCGTCGAAGCTCGCGTGCCAGCGACCACCGACCAGCGCGGCCAGCGCATACCCGAGGACGAACGCGAGTGCCGCCCACAGCATCCAGCGCTGGCCGCCGAACAGCGACCGCGCGGCGCTGATCGCGCAGAAGCCGGTCGCCGACAGCACGCCGCCGCCGAGCAGTGCGATGCCGAGTGCGAGCAGCCACGGTGCCTGCGCCGGGCCCACGGCGGCATCGGCACCGAACGCCGGCCCCGCGAGCCCGGCACCGGCGAGCCACGCGAGCAGTGGCACGAACAGCACCAGTGGGCCGAGCAGGCCGATCGGTCGCGGCGCCTCCTGGGTCTTGCCGAGGCTGTAGCCGCGCTGCTCGAACCAGCGCGCGACCCCGACCCCGACCACGAAGCCCGGCAGCGCCAGCCACGCGTTCAGGTCGCCGCCGCCCAGGCGCTGCAGCATGCGGAACGGGCAGCCGAGGAACACCATCGCGCCGATCGCCATCGCCGCGCACAGCAGCAGGCGCGCGACCGCGTGGCTGCCCGAGCGGCCGATGTGGCGGCGGCTCAGCAGCGACCACAGCAGCGCGCCGAGCACGACGCCTGGGACCTCCGGCCGCACGATCGCGGGACCCTGGTGCAGCCGCAGCGCGCCGGCGAGGTCGCGCAGGAAGCATGCACCGCACAAACCCATGTTGCCGGGGTTGCCGGCAAGGACCAGCAGGGCGGCGAGCACACCGAGCCCGAGCATCAAGACCACGGCTCGCATCCGGGTGCCGTTCGACTGATCACCGCGCAGCATCGGCACGATCATGGCGTGGCTGCGACGCCGTCGCACGTGGCGGGCGGCCCGGCATCCGCCGGCGAGGTCGTCGGCCTGCTGCGTGCTCGCGGCGAGTCGGCCAGGCTGGCTCCGAGGGCTCGGTTGTGCGCGGCCCCCACGTTCCCACAATGGCCCGCGGCCAGGCCTCACTGTGGCCGACGCGGCGCTGTGCCTCGCGACGGCACGATGCCCGAATGCGTTGGCACCGATGGCCTGGTCTTCCAGCCCTGTTGGGACTGCTGGCGGCCGCTTGTGGCACGCCCTGGGCGCTCCGCGACGACGATCCCGACGGCCGCCTGCCGCCGCTGGCGTTCCTGCAGTCGCCGCGCGCCACGTTGCGCGAAGTCGTGCAGGAACTCGGGGCGCCGAGCCGACAGTTCCACGACGACCGCGTGTCGATGTGGGAGCTGGCGATCGACGGAGAGCGCCTGCGGCCCGTCGCCAGCATCCACCCCGATGGGCGGCTCGGCGACTACATGCTGGTGGTCGCCTTCGGCGAACGTGGGCAGGTGGCGCGGTGGTCCCTGGTGCGCCAGTGCACCCAGATGCGGGTGGGGCCATGAACGCGTCGCCGACCCGGACGTCGCGGCGCCTACCCATGGGGTTGCGGTCGGCCTCGCTGCCTGCGTTGCTGCTGTCCGCCTGTGTCGGGTTGCCCGCGGTCACGACTGGCGTGACTCGGCGCGCCGACGTCCTGTTGGCGTTCGGCGAGCCGGTGCTGGCGTTGGATCACGACCGGGTGCTGGTGCACGTGTGGCTGCCATCGTCGCGGTTCCTGGTGGTTCCCCAGCGCGGCATGTATCGCGCCGAGGCGGGCATCCTGCGGCGCTGGGACGTGGCCCTGCCGACGCCGAGCATGCAAGCCCCGCAGCGACCGTCTCCGTACGGCTACGTCGTCCACGAGTTCGACGCGCACGGCGTCCTGCTGCGGAGGTTGCCATGAGCTTCCGTTCCGTGGCGCCCCTGTCGCTGTCGTTGGGGCTCGGTGGTTGCCTGCTGCTGCCCGACATCACGCACTCCACCGGCTACCTGAGCGGTGCTCGGCTCGAAGCCAGGACGCAGGCCGAGGTGCTCGGCGAACTCGGCCCCCCGACGGCGTTGCGCGCCGATGGCAGCGCCTTCCTCTACGCGCTGCCGGACAACGACTGGATCTTCGCCTTCGGCTGGATCGCGTACGTGGTGATCCCGCTGAACCCGCATTGGGACGTGCGCTACGTCGGCTTCGACCGTCGCGGCGTCGTGATGGAGGCGTCGGGGAAGTCCGAGTCGAGGGCGTCGCTCGACGCGCTGGTCCGCGAACTGGCCTTGTCGGGCTGGCGCTGAAGCCGCAGCACCACGCTGTTTTCGTGATCGGCCCCTGGGCGAACGCCAGGTTCCTCGCGGGCGGCGTCGACGTCTGCGTCGCCGCGGCGCAGCAGATCTGTGGCCGCGACTTCGACGATGGCGAAGTGCTTTGGCGTCCGGTGGGGAATGGCGGTGATCCACGACCCACGGTCGATCGCGCGGGCGCTGGGGGCGATGGCGTGCCTCGCCAGATGCTGCCAGCGAGGCACGCTCGCTGCATGGCGCCGAACTCCAAGCTGTCGAGCATGAACGTCTCGTTGCCGCGCGAGCAGAAGTCCGACGTCGATCCGCGCGTCGCGTCGGGGCACTTCGGGTCGACGAGTGACCACGTGCGAGAGCTGATCCGGCGCGACCAGCGCGACGTTGAGCGCGACGAGATCGAACGGCGCCAGTTGGCTGCACTCGAGTCGCTGCGGCGCGAGATGACGGCGGCCGACTGGAAGCATGGCCGCAGGGCTTAGGTGCAGCGGCACGCCAGGCGAACGCAGGGTTGATGGCGCGCCGCCGGGCTCGAGCCACCGGCGTCGTCCAGCAGTCGGTGGCGAGGACGTTCGACCACCTCGCAGATGTCGCGAGTGCCGGCGGCCGCCGAAGCCGACGGACCACCCGGTCGCGGTCGCTGCGACTCGATCGGCTGGCCGCGGTGTTCGCCGCTGCGTTCGTCCGGGGCAGCGCACGCCGGACGCCGGCGCGCAGGCCGTGCGCCACGGCACCGGCTGTGCCGGCAGCGCCGGCATCCCTTCGCTCGCGCCGACCCTCGGCAGCGTGCCTGGATGCGTGTCCTCCTGCGTCGACGTCAGCGCAGTGCCGCCTCGATCTCCGGCAGCAGCGCTTGCGCCCACTGGTCGTAGGCCGCTTCCGACAGGTGCAGGAAATCGGGCATGTCGGCCTTGTCGATCGTGCCGTCCTTCTGCACCCAGCGGTCGCCGATCGCCAGCGCCTTCGCGGTCGCGTCGAGCTGGCCGCGCACGGCCTGGTTCACCTGCAGGATGTCGCCGCGCATCGGGTTGATGCGTTCGCCCCGAGGGAACGTCTCGCAGACCAGGATCCTCGCCTGCGGTGCTTGCGCCCGCAGCAGGCGCAGCACGGCGAGTACGCCGTCGAGGGTCTGTTCGGCGGTGCTGCTGCGGTGGCCGAGGTTGTTGGTGCCGATCAGCAGCACGACGACCTTCGGCTGGGCCTTGGTCAGCGGCGCTTCCTGCAGGCGCCACAAGACGTGCTCGGTGCGATCGCCGCTGACGCCGAGGTTCAACGTGGTGAACTTCGCGAAGTGCCGGTCGAAGGCCTCCCGGCCGCCTTCCTCCCAGCCCTGCGTGATCGAGTCGCCGACGAACACCACGTCGGTCGGGCCGGCCGCCTTGGCGCGCTGCACGCACGAGGCCTGGCGCTCCAGGATGCCCTGGTCGGTGCGCGGCACCGGCGTCGTCGCGACGTGGGTGACCGCAGGTCGCGGGTCCTGGGCAGCCGTGGGCACGAGTGCGGCGAGAACCGGAACGAGGAGCAGCGCGGCGGAGAGCGGATGCATGGCTCCGCACCATAGTCGCGAGCCGGTCCCGAGTGGCGGGCGTGCGATCGATCCAGGCGTGCGAACGGGCCATGGGACGGCGGTGAAGAGGCGGTCGGCGCAGGTTGGCGAACTCCTGCCATGGCGTGCGCGAGGGCCGGTTGCGATGGGGCGACTGCCGGCGACGTCGGGGGCGTTTTTCGCTGCATCGGCGGTCCGCGGGCATCTAGCTGCGTGCATTCGAGGTGGCGGCCCCGTAGCCTCCTCGCCCTCCAAACGACGACCCATGCCCTACCTCTTCACCTCGGAAAGTGTCAGCGAAGGCCACCCGGACAAGGTGGCTGACCAGATCAGCGACGCCCTCATCGACCACTTCCTCGCCTTCGATCCGACCAGCAAGGTCGCGTGCGAGACGCTGGTCACGACCGGTCAGGTCGTCCTCGCCGGCGAGGTGAAGAGCAAGGCCTACCTCGACGTGCAGCAGATCGCCCGCTCGGTCATCGAGCGCATCGGCTACACGAAGAGCGAGTACATGTTCGAGGCGAACAGCTGCGGCGTGTTCTCCGCGATCCACGAGCAGAGCCCCGACATCAACCAGGGCGTCGAGCGCAAGAAGCCCGAGGAACAGG
>SXGT01613602.1_pt1 | contig 14004 bp, 9 predicted proteins | sample 3176221 | NCBI WGS metagenome assembly SXGT01 (sample SAMN11356862, study PRJNA531348) | freshwater metagenome | isolation source: freshwater sample F1-120 | place: China: Fuxian Lake, Yuxi | collected 2017-12-25 | reverse complement strand
TCAGTTCCAAAGCCAGTTCGCAAATCTGTTCAACAACACATCGTTCTCGCGGCCCGGCGCCAGCCTGGCGGCTCCGGCGACCTTCGGCTACTACCAGGATACCGACACCAACTCGCGCTCCGTTACGCTGGTGCTGCGGCTTTCCTTCTAGCCGTACGATAGATTTTTGGCGAAGATCATCGTCGGCCCGGCGTTCCCTGCCTGCACTGACTCCCGCGCAGCGGGAGTCCCCGTTCTGGTAAGCCGATTCCTTATCTCGCCGTGCTCCATGTACGGCCTCACCAGCCGCGTCACCTGCGTCAGGCTCAGCTCCGTCACCCGCCTACCGCCGCAGCAATCCCCGCGTCCGCCTGCCCTGCTCATGGTATTGCACACCCTGATCGCGTCAAACGCATGGCCGCCCAGTGGGAGTCCTTGGCCAAACGAAATAACGTCATCCCGTGGATCTGGAGCCCACAGTTCGGCGAAACCGCCCCCGGCAAGGCGCCCGGCTGATCCTTGCGCCTAGTTTCCATTGAGGCTGCCTGCGGCGGAATTCATCTTTAAGGAGTCAATCATGTTGTCAGGACGGCAGTTCGCCGCATCGCTCGGCGCCAGTCTCTCAGCTCAGCCACAGCCCCAGCGTCCCAACATCATCCTCTATCTCGCCGATGATCACGGTTGGAATCTCGCCGGCTGCTACGGTCAGCCGGCCATTCAGACACCCCACCTCGACACGCTCGCCACACAGGGCATGCGGTTTACTCGCGCCTTTGCCGGTTCGCCCACCTGCAGTCCGTCCAGAGCCATCCTCTACACCGGCCTGCACTCGGCGCGCAACGGGCTCATGGGCAATCACACCGGCTGCCGCCCCGGCACTAAATCCATCGCCCACTACCTCAAGAATCAGGGCTATCGCGTCGTTCTGGCAAACAAGACCCACGTCAAACCCACTGAAGTGTTTGATTTCGAGTATGTCAATGCGACCCTGCCGCCCGTGCCCGGCCGCCTCCGTAAGTACCGCGGCGAAGGTCTCGATACCAAAGTCATCGACTCGCTCCTCGCCGACCATGCAAGGAACCGCTCCAGCCAGCCCCTTTGCCTCATCTGCGCCGATAACGGTCCACACGTCGTCTGGGAGAAGAACCGCATCTACAAGCCGGAATCCCTGCCCGTGCCCCCCATCACCATCGACACCCCCGTCACCCGCGCCGCCATGGCGAATTACTTCCAGGACATCACTTCCACGGACCAGCGCCTCGGCCAGGTGATGGCTTCCGCCTCCAGGCACGGCTTCGACTCCAACACCATGTTCATCTACACCAGCGACCAGGGCCCCGAATGGCCTCACTCCAAATGGACCGTCTACGACAGCGGCCTCCAGGTGCCCTTCGTCGTCCGCTGGCCAGGCCAAGTCCGGCCCAACTCAGTGACCGATGCCATGATCTCCTTCACTGACTTCACCCCCACTCTCGTCGATGCCGCAAGCGGATCGCCCATCGCCGGATTGGACGGGAGCAGCTTCAGGCAGGTCCTGCAAGGCAAGCGAAAAGAGTTCCGCAAGGAGATCTTCGCCAGCCACACCGGCGATGGCGAAATGAACAGGTTCCCCCAGCGCTGTGTCCGCGATCTCCGCTACAAGTACATCCTGAACCTCCACCCGGACCGGAAGTGGACAACCCACTTCACGCTTGTTGACGGCATTCCGGAAAGCCATCGGGATGTCTACGACTCTTGGCTCGATCGCGCCCGCGCCGATGCTGCCTCCGCGAAGCTCATTGAAACACTCGAGCGCCATCCCGCGGAAGAGTTGTACGACACCAAAAAAGACCCGTGGGAGTTGAACAATCTCGCCGCGCGACCGGAACTGGCAGCCACACTGACGAGGCTGCGCGGAAGGATGAAAGCAGTGCGCGAGCAACTGAACGATGGGAATGAATAGCAAGTAGAAGTAGCCATGCAGAGCCTGAAGTACGGTGGTCTCTGATTGCCGCAGCCGCCTGGGCTCAGTCGACCACAGACGCGATTGTCGGGAATGTCACCGATCCTGCGTCGGCGGGCGTTGGCGATCACATGCACCAGACCCACGATATCGCCCGGCATATGGGACAGTCATGGGAGTGGTCTGGCCATCGGAGCGGAGAGCTTGTCCGGCGATGCCGGGTGCAAAGCGGTGGAATCCCTCCAGCTTGTCAGCAGGCGCGACGCGCTCAAACGGCCAGGAAGCAACCTCGGCGGCTGCCAGACTTCCGCCATGAAACAGGAAGCGCTTGCCACTTCATTTCGGTTCTCCTGATCGGAGTGTCAATACTGCCGCGTACAACACGGCAACGATCACCAGCCAGCGAAGGCCATCCAGCGGCAGGGATTTTACGACGAAGGCGGCCAGTGGAACGCCGGCCAGGCCGCCAAGGGCGAGACCTAGCGCTACCGGCGCCGAGTAGGCTTTGCGCCTGACAAACTGGGCGCTCGCCACGGGCATGAGGAACGCCGAGGAGCCCATCATGATGGGGAAAGCGGCCGCCGGATTCATGCCCATCAGGCTGACCATTGTCATGCACGGGGCGTAGAAGCCGATGCCGAGGGTGCTGACGGCGCCGAACACGATGTTGGCGGCGACAGCGGCGAGCAGTTTCCAGCCAGTTAAGCCAAGGGCGTTTCCTCCGGCCGGAAAAAGTTCGAACTGGCGCATGAGCAGCGCGGCCGCGGCGATCAGGAGGGCGCCTCCGACGCACAACCGGACGGTGCGGAGCGAGAACCCGGCGACGGCCGCGGCTCCGAACCAGGCTCCGGCGACAGCCCCGGCAATGAGCGGTACCAGCGTCCGGGCCTCCACTTCGATGGCCGTGATGTAGACGAATGCCTGGAGGGCAGTGGGAAGAGTGTGGCCGGCGTTCAGAGTGCCGGGGATGAGGCGGTCCGGCACCATGGACCCGAACTTGAAGATTGCCGTTGTCGTGGCAAAAGAGCCTATGCCCAGGGTGTCGAGGAAGTTGGTAGCGAAGCCGGTGAGGGTGTGGATGGGCGAGGGTCTGGCGCCTTCCGAGGATCGGAGGAAGATGGCGCCGTAGAACACGGTGAGCGCTGCCAGTGCGAAGTAGGTTGCGGTGACCATGGGTTAGCGAGCCGGCGCTTCACGGGCGGCGGTGGCGACGATGTCGTTCGGGGATTTCATGGCAGCCGCTTCGCGCAACAGCGCCGTGCGTCCGCCCAGGCGGCTGAGCGCACGTACGGCCTCGGCCTGTGCGAGATAGCTATCGTCGGCGCGGAATCGCTCTTCGAAGAAAACGGCGAGCGATGCATCGCGAAGCTGGCCCAGCGCGGCCAGGGCGGCTGTGCGGACGGCCGATGAGCGGTCGTGCGTTGCGCGCAAACGGAGGAAACCGGCGTCGGCGGGGAAGATGGCATCCCGCCTCACGGCCCAGAATGGATCGTCCGCCGCAGACTTGCGAAGCGCAGCGGCCACCCGCTGCTCGACCGCGAACGGCTTCAATGCCGCCGCAGCCTCCATGCGGCCGATGACGTTGTCGTGCGCGAGTTGATAGAGCAGTTCCTCCTTCGACTTCTTGAAGTCCAATTCCTTCAGCAGCAACTCCTCCTCATCGAAGTGCACCAGGAGGGGTTTCTCCGGACATGGCAGGGAGAACGATTCGTCACGCTGACGTACCCATACTCTGTGGACTCGTTTACCGGCAGCGGTGGTGACTCCGACAGAAACCGGTAATGTGTGCAGAGCGGGCTGCTTCTGCCGCACGCTCAACTTCACGGATCTGGCTTCCCAGGTGTAGCTCACGTCCACAATAGGATGGCCCGCGCGGAAGATCCATTGGTCAAAGAACCAGTCGAGCCCCTGGCCCGAGGCTTCGCGGATGGCGGCCTGCAGGTCGTGCGTTTCCACAGAGCCGAATGCGTGTTTCCGCAGGTAATGGGTGATCGAGCGGCGGAAGGTTTCGTCCCCCAACAGAGAGCGCAGCATGGCGAGCACGACGCCGCCCTTCTGGTAGGTGTGGCGGTCGAAGTTGTCGTTCGGCCAGACCCAGCGGTCAAGCACGATGGGGCGCACGTACTTTTCACGCGCTTCGGCGAGGTAGGCGCGCTTTTTGCCGCGCAGGTTGAGAGCGCCTTCGTCCTCGCCGAGAAGGTGTTTCATGTAGATGTACTCGTAGTAGGTAGCGAAGCTTTCGTTGAGCCAGGTGTGGCTCCAATCGCGCATGGTGACGAGATTGCCCCACCATTGATGTGCGGCCTCGTGGGCGACGAGCCAGTGCGAAGGGAAGTCCTGATCCGCCCGGCCATCATGGATGGCTTTGCTGCCGATGACGGTGGCGTTGGTGCTCTCGGCACCGCCGCTAAAGTCGGGAATGGTGATCTGGTCGTACTTCGGCCATGGATAGGCGTAGCCGAGTTCGCGATTGAAAAACTCAATGATCTCGCGGGTCTTGCCGAAGCTCCGCTCGGCATCGGGTACCGCGGCGGGAAAGACCCAATAGGAGATGGGAAGCGGGCCTTTCTTGTCGGTCACCTGCGCGTAGGGCCCAGCGGCGAAGGCGAACAGGTAAGTGGAGTGCGGTTGGTTCTGCCGCCAGTGAAACGTCTTCTCGCCCTTCGCCCGATCCGCTGTGACGCCCTGAAGCACACCATTGGCGATGACCTGATAACTGGCGTCGACGGTGGCGATCAACTCGCTGGTGGCTTTGTCGTTGGGATGGTCGTAGCACGGGAACCAGTGGCGCGCACCTTCTGGAAACGAGAGGGTGTGGATGAGTCGCGGGTGATCGGGCGTCTCGGACTTAAAGGCGATGCCCAAGCCGTAGCCTTTCGGCATTCCGTGGCGCGTTGGATCGATGGCGACGTTTTCGGCGCGATAGGAAATAGTGACGGCGATTTCCTCATCCAAGCGGTAGGGCCGGTTCAGATGCACCGTGAGCTTGCCCGGGGTCTGCTCAAACCGCAAATGCTCAACGGCCGTGACGCGGAACGTTTCGGCATCGAGAACCAGCGTGTCGAAGTTGTCGATCAAGGGGCGTAACGAGATGCGGGTTTCGCCCTCCAGCGACCGCGCGGCATCGTTGAGCTTGAGCTGAATCCGGTAGTGCAGCACGTCGTACTGGCGGCTACGCTCGGCTCGGCGTGGACGCGCTTTGAGATCGACCTGTGCCTGCAGCAGTGCCGCAAGCCCGACCAGCAGGATGGGCCGTACCGTCGTCATGGATTGGTGGGCTTCCTCATCTGCAAGATGCCGTCTTCCCGCATAAGTTTTTCGATGGCGTCAGGCGTTGCCGGTAGGAAGTCCGTGAAGTTCTCGATACCGTTCGCCGTAACGGCAACCACATCCTCCATGCGGACATACAGGTTTTCTTCGGGAATCCAAAGCATGGGGTCGATGGAAAAGACGAGCCCGGCAGCGAATTCCTTGCGCTGGTAGCTGCCGACGTCGTGGACGGTCATGCCCACGGGGTGTGAGAGGTGGCCGCGGAAGCGCAGGGCCTCCTCGGCGCCTTTCCGATAAATCTCTTTGGTGAAGGTCAGCGTCTTGAGAAACTGCTCCATCTCCGGGCGCGCGCCTTCTAGAACCTGATCCGGCGTGACACCAGGGCGAATGCGCTTCAGCAGCGCCTCGCGGTAAGCGAGGATGAAGGCGCAGAGAGCCCTCTGGTCAGGCGTATATTTCCCATTCACCGGCCACATCCGGGTGACGTCACTTGTGTAGTAGCGATAGTCGGGAGCGTAGTCCAAGAGTACAAGGTCGCCGGCTTTCAGGACGCTGGCGTTGCGGAAGTAGTGGCCATACCAGGCGTTCTTGCCGCCCCCGATGATGGATGGATAGCCTTCGTGCTTCGCGCCGTTGAGCAGATATACGTATCGCGCCACTGCATCCAACTGGTATTCATAGACTCCGGGCTTGGTGCTGCGGATCGCTTCGATGATGGCGAGTCCGGCAATCTGGGAGGCGCGGCGGATCAGCGAGATCTCGCGCGGACTCTTAATCAGGCGTATCGGATCGAGCAGCGGCGAGAGGTCGCGTAGTTCGTAGGTCGGGAAGCGGTCGCGTAGCAGCGAAAGTAGTCGGCCGCTGCGGGAGGGCCGGCCGTCCCACGGGTCGGATGCGGCTTCGGCAACCTGGCGCAACATTTCGTCCCGGCTGCCCGTGGCGCCCTCCTGTGGGCTGAAAGGCACATGGAGACGGGGCGCCGGATGATGGATCTGCATGGGCGCGAGATGGCGGGCGAGCGCTTCGACTCCGAATACTTCATCCACCCCGGAGCGTTCTTTGATGACGGCTGCATCCTCCGCGCTCACCAGTGGGCCGATCTGGCGTTCGCGAGCCGGGTCGCGATGGGGCAGATACACGGTGGTTTTGCGGCTTCTGCCGTCGAGCAACAGATAGCAGTGCGGCGCTTCGATGCCGGTGAGATAGTAGAACTCGTTGGATTGCCTGAACACATGCAGTGAATCCACCGCCGAGGCGCCGGGAATGAGGGCCAGGGCCTGCCGGCCGATGGCGTCAAAGACTTTCGCGCGGCGTTCCTGGAACTCGGACGCCGGAAAGTCATCCTGGTAGATGCCGTAGGGCTGCGCCGATGCGATGGCCGCCAGCAGAAATAGTGTGTGTCTCATGATTCGTATACCGCCTTGCCGAGGATTTCCATGCGCGGATTGATGCCCAACCCGGGTGTTTGCGGCGCGGCCAGCCGTCCGCCGTCGCGCTGAGGCGCGCCTTCCGCGATGCTCACCGTGACATAACTGTTGAAGTCGGTGGAAGAGAATAGTAGAGACGGCGGCGTGCTATGCGCAAGGTGGGCGATGGCGGCGGTGACGATGTCGCCGCCCCAGGTATCCTCAATGGTCATGGCGATGCCGAGCGAGACGCAGAGATCGCGGATCTGGCGCGCCTTTGTTAAGCCACCGACCTTGGAGATCTTGAGATTGATGACGTCCATCGCGCGGTCGTGGTGGCCGCGCAGGACCTGACCAATGTCGTCGATGACTTCGTCGAGAATGAAGGGGCGGTCCGTGTGTTCACGAACAGCAAGGCATTCTTCGTAGCGCATGCAGGGCTGTTCGATGTAGACGTCGACGGCGCGGACGGCATCCACTACGCGAATAGCCTCGTGCTGGGTCCAACCAGTGTTGGCGTCGGCCACCAGCACGTCGCCGCGTGTGAGCTGGGCGGATGCGAGGCGGATGCGCTCGATGTCGACGTCCGGATCGCCGCCCACCTTCAATTGAAATTTGGTATAGCCCTGACTGCGATAGACGCTGACCATCTCCGCCATCTTGCCCGGCGTATCCTGAGAGATGGCGCGATACAGCGCGAAGCTCTGACCGAACCGGCCGCCGAGCAGCGATACAACGGACTGGCCGCAGACCTTGCCGAGGATGTCCCAGCAGGCCACATCGATCGCGGACTTGACGTAGGGATGGCCTCGCATGGCGCCATCCATGGCCTGATTGATGAGGGCGAGCTGCGTCGGATCCAGACCGATCAAGCGCGGAGCGAGTTCAGCGATTCCGGCGCGAGCCCCGGCGGCGTACGCAGGCAGATAGGCTGCGCCGAGCGGGCAGATTTCGCCATACCCGGTAACGCCATCATTGGTCCGGACCTCGACCACAGTGGAGTCGAAGACTTCGACAGAGTTCCCGCCGGACCATTTGTAGCTGCCTTCGTGAAGGGGCAGCTCAACCCGGTAACACTTGATTTGTGTGATGACCATCTATTCTCCCAAATCCCTGCGTGGAGGACGAAACGCGAGATGCACATGCTTCTCCTCGTAATGTTGATCATTTCACGGTCAGAACAAAAACTTCAGCGCAAACTGGATCTGCCGCTGCGCGCGCTGGAATGTCTGTTCGCTGCCGGCGCTGGTTACGATGCCATAGGTCGGAGCTCCCACCGTGGCATTCGGGTTGTTAAACTGCGGTGTGTTTGCAAGGTTGAAGAATTCGGCGCGGAACTGCAACTGCTTGCCCTCGCGTACGGGAAAATGTTTGAAGATCGAGAAATCGAGTTGTTTGGTTCCCGGTCCAACCAGAACGCCCCGGCCGCCGTTGCCCCATTGGCGGAATCCGGGATTCACAAACGCCCCGGTCTCGAACCAGCGCGCGATTGAACGCTGGCCGCTGGGCAGATTGCCATTGCGTAAACGATCGGCGCGCACGCCTTCGCCGATGTTCAGCGTATTGGCTTGGGCGGCAGCGTCGAAAAAGAAGCCCGTGTACAGCGACAGCCCGCCGTTGATGCTCCAACCGCCTAGCACCGCATTGCCCCACGGGTCCAGAGTCCGCGGGAAAGCCTTGCCTCGGCCAATTGGGAGGTCGTAGCCGAAGGTCGCTCGCGCTTGATGGCGGATGTCGACTTGCGCGTTCCCCCTGTTCAACGACAGGTTATTGATCGGCGTCCCGAAGAACGTATTGCCGTCCGGATCCACCTCATCCAGGGCGTGACTCCAGGTGTAGGCCAATTGATAGTGCAGACTGTTTGAGAACCGCTTGGTTGCCAGCACCTGCAACGAATGATAAGCGGAGTTGCCGCGAGTGGTCTGCATCCGAACCGTGGCGTTCCGCGGGAAACGGCGACGCGCGTCCACCGGGCCGTCGCCGGGTACGGGCTGATTGATATTGATGGTTTGCAGCAAGTGCGTACCTTTCGTGCCGACGTAGCCAACGGTCAACTGCTGCTGCCCCGGCAACTGCCGCTGGATGGCCAGGTTCCATTGGTTCACCGAAGGCAGCACAAACTCCGAATCGATGCCCGTGTAATTCTGACCGGGAGCGTTGCGGTCGACGGTGCGCAACGGGCCGTCTGTGAGCGAGCGGGCGCCTGCGAAGTTCGCCTGGTCGTTCGTCACCAGGCTGTTCAGGAAGAAAGGCGGGTTGGTCGCGAGACCACGGTCGAGCGCGAATGGCTTCATTGCGAAGTACAGGCCCCAGGCGGCGCGCAACACGGTGCGCGACGTAATTTGATAGGCCATACCAGCGCGGGGGCCAAAATTGTTTCGGTCATTCCCGATGCCGCTGCGCTGCGAGAACTTGCCACGGCCCACGGGCACGGCCGTACCGGTTTCCAGATCGAACTGTGTCAGACGGTCGGCGACTTCCTGGTAGGGGTATCCAGCCGATAGATCGTACCGAAGTCCCAGATTGATCGTGAGCTTGCGGCTTACCTTCCAGTCGTCCTGAATGTAGGCGTCCCAATCGGTACGACGCAGGCCGCGCGTGCCATCAATACCGTTTACCTGAATCGTCTGCGGTTTGCCAAGCAGCAGGTCCGCGGGTCCGAATCCGGTTCCCGCCGCTTGCGCCGGGTTGTTGGTGTAGTTCGCGGCGAAGTTGAAGGTGCCGCGTGGCGTCTGCGCCTGGAAAATATTGGTCTGGCGCCGGACCACGTCGAAGCCAATCTTGATACTGTGATTGCCGCGCGTCATGTCCAGGTTATCGCTCAGCTCGTAGTTGTTCATGGCGATAATCGCGGGATTGAACGTCTGGTCGCCCATCACCGGATAGCCGACGACCTGAATCACGGGCAGGCCCGTGGTGAACGAACTGACGTTCACGTTGGCGATACCGAACTCCTGCGCCAAGTTGCGCCCGCCGTTCAGGGATAAGCTTTGCAGGTTCTGGCGCGAGATTCCAATACGCCCCTGATTCACGGTCCGCGGATTGAGGATGCGTGTATAGCTGGCTACCAATTGAGTGGCCGGCGCCTGAATGCCGAGGTACGGCGTCGCCACGGGGCCTAACAGATTCACCGGCCGGACGGTGTCGGCGTTGCCTTGGGTGTAGCGGACGAAGGCGCGCGAACCCGCGTTGAGTTCACGGTCAATCTTCGCCGTGCCCTGATTGGCGCTGACCGTGGAACGGTCCCCAACCAGGAGATTGGCGGCGAGTCCGGGCAGGTTCGGCGTTGGATAGAAATTCAACAGATTCCTGCCGGGAGTACTGAAGCGATTGGCGGGAATCACATTGTTCGGAAAAGCGTCGGGAATCAGCCCGGCGCCTGCCGGATTGGCGCGCGTCGTGAGGGGATCGTAGATCAAGGTGCGGCGCGCGGCAATCAACTCGCTGAAATCACCGGTGCGCATGGAGGCCGTCGGAACGGCGGAGATGGAGGTGACACCCTGCGCGGCCCGTTGCCCTTCATAGGATAAAAAGAAAAACGTTCGTGCATTTCTGCCGCCGAGCGGCCCGCCGAGCGTCGCCCCGAACTGGTTCCTACGCAGCGGAGACTTCGAGCCCGCGAAGAAGTTTCTCGCATCCAGCCTGTCGTTGCGGAGAAACTCGAATACCGCGCCATGGAACTGGTTCGTGCCAGATTTATAGGCGACGTTAATCGTCGCGCCGGGCCGTCCGAACCGCGCGTCCGGCACGGAAGTCGCGACACGGTACTGTTCGATCGCTTCCAGTTCCGGGAACACCATCACACCGTAGCCCTGATGATTCTCGTTGTTCTGAATGCCGTCGACGAGGAAGTTGTTGTCCTGAAAATCGACGCCGTTAACGCTATTTGTGGTGCTCCCACGGACGTTCGACAAGGCGAGGTTTCCCCGCTGGGCGTGCGCGGGTACGACGCCGGGGCTGTACCGGATGATCTCGGAGAACAGCCGGCCGTTATTGGGCAACTCGCGGATCTCACGGTCCGACCGAAGCATGCTGATGGTCGAATCCTCGGTCTGCAAAACAGGACCAAGAGCCTCCACCGTTACCGACTCGCTAACCGCGCCCACGGCAAGCGAGAAATCCACCGCTAGCCGCTCAGACAGATTCAGCGTGAGCTGCCGAGCCTGCGGCTGAAAGCCCGGCTGCTCCACGTCGATACGGTAAGGCCCGGTGGGCAACGGGGGTGACACATAGAGCCCGGCGGTGTTGGTTGTGAGATCGAGGCTATAGTTACTGGCGAGGTTCTTCAGCCTCACCCGAGCGTTGGGCACCACCGCGCCGGTGTTATCGTAGACGTGTCCGCTGAGCACGCCGGTGTCCACTTGCGCCAGGAGTGCCGCCGCCATAACGGCGGCCATTGTGAGGATTTGCAGGATTGCTCGATACATATTTTTCGTTCCTTTCGACCCGTGCCGCGCTATAACGGCGCAGCCGGATTCTGCTTCCATGCCTTTAGCCGGCCGGACAGACGCCGGACCACTTCCGGATTCTGTGCGGCGAGATTGTCGACTTCGAGGGAATTGCCGGCGATGTTGTAAAGCTCGACGTGTCCGCTATCGGGATTCAGCAACAGTTTCCAGGGGCCGTCACGAATGATCAGCTTGGGACTGCGGTTGATTAGATCGCCCACGGTGTCTTCGCGCAGGTCCCAGAACAGGGGACGCCGTCTCGTCACAGCGGCGCCTCTCAGCGCCCGCTCCATGTTCTCTCCGTCAAACTCCGCCGCGGGCGGGGTAGCCGCTCCAGCCAGCGCCGCCAGAGTGGGCAGGAAATCCACGGCGCCGAAGACGGTCGTCTCGTCTACCGTGCCGGCCGGCGTTCCCTTCGGCCAGCGCACCAGAAGCGGCACGCGGATTCCTCCTTCATAGCCGGAGCGTTTGCGCCCGCGGAAAGGGCCGGGGTGGCCGACGCCGTGCTCCTCCGTGTTGTCGATGGCGATGTCCTCGGGACCGTTGTCGCTACTGAACAGGAGGATTGTGTTCTCCGCCAGCCCGAGTTCGTCCAGGCGCCGCAACAGTCTCCCGATCTGGCGGTCGATGTCAGTGACCGAGCCGTAGTAGATTCGGTACGGCGAGCCGAACTTACCGTACGGCTCCATCTGCTGCGGCGTGGTTGTAAGCTTCGCGTGCGGGTCGAAGAACCACGAGTCGATATAAAACGACCGGTCTTTGTTCTGTTCGGCGAAGCGGATAGTCTCGTCAATGATCAGCTCATTCGAGCGGGCCTTCCACTCCGCCCAGCGCGGACCCGGAAGCGACTCTTTCCAGAGGTTCCAGCCCTCGCTGCCAGGTGGTAATCGCAACAGCCCGTCGCCATCATCCACCACCACGCGGTGGTCCTGGAATCCGTACTGAGCGGGCACAGGTGAATCCGGATCGTCTGAGGAGCATAGGTGCCACTTGCCGAAGTGGGCAGTGGCGTAGCCGGCATCGCGCAGCAGGCGGGGGAGAAGAGGCTGCCTGGGGTCGAGCCAGAGCGGCATCCCGCGCCGCAGGTTGTCTTGTTTCCCGCGAAAGTGCCGCACGACGCCGTGACGCGGCGTGAAGCGGCCCGTGAGGAAGCTCGCCCGGCTTGGAGAACACACCGCCGCCGCCGCGTAGAACTGTGTGAAGCGAGTCCCGTCTCGCGCCAACCTGTCGAGAACCGGCGTCTGGACACGGCGGTTGCCGTAGCAGCCCAAGTCACCCCAACCGAGATCGTCGGTGAGCAGGAAAATGATGTTGGGCGGCCGCTCCCGGCTCGTCTGAGTGCCGCCTTTAGCTGCCAGCGCCTGAGCGCCGGCGAGAAAATTCCGTCGAGTCATGTGTAGTTCCAGTCCTTGTTCCGCACTGGCGCCAGAATCTGCTGTACTGCCCGCACCAGGGCCGCATCGAACGGCTCATCGATCCAACGTACATTGCTGGTTACCAACTCCGGATCGGCTGAGCTGAACAAGGTGGTCGGAATGTCCGGATTTTGACTGGCGAATTGCAGCGCCAGCCGGCTGAGTGATATGCCTTGAGCGTGGCAGAAATCCGCCGCCGCGCGAAAAACAGCCCTGTCTCCAGCGGATGCCGGATGCCAGAACGCCGGTCCCCGCTCGGTGAGAAGCGCCGACCCGAACGGCGCCCCGTTGATAATCCCGATTCGCTTCTCCCGCGCCAACGGGAGAAGGCTCAGCAGCCGCGTGTCGTTTAAGCAATGGTGGTTGTGGACGAGCGCCGCGTCGATCTCGATCGAACAGAAGATGCGCTCCCACAGATCGACGGGGTAGGTCCCAAAGCTCACCGCGCCGGTGCGGCCTTCCTTCTTTAATTCGCAGACGGCGTCGTAACCCTCGCCGAAGGCCCACCCCGTATGCGATCGGCCCTGATACTCGATGTCGTGAATGTGGATGATGTCAAAGTAATCCGTTCCCAGGCGGGATGCGCTCTCTTCCACCGACGCGCGAATCCGCTGCCGAGAGTAGTCCAGCGTGTCGTTGCCATAAGAGCCGAAGCATGTGTTCTTGCCAACCTTCGTCGAGAGGAAGTAGCGGCTGCGCGTTATCCCTTTCAGCGCTTTTCCAAGGACCGTCTCGGCCAGCGTGCCTCCATACGCCGGCGCCACGTCGAAGTAGTTGATACCGCAATCGAGGGCGGCGTGCACTGCCTGAATGGCGTGCAATTCATCCACCTCGCCGTACACGCCGCCGAGCGCCGAAGCCCCGAAGCTGAGCCGTGAGACCTTCAGCCCTGTCTTCCCCAGCGTGGTGTAGTTCAATACTCTGTTCTCCGTTCAGCCATTGATTCCTCAGCGCAGTATTCAGCACAGAACGCTCACTGCCACGAACAGAGCGACCGCGACGGCGCGCGGATCGCCGATATCCCGCACACGCCCACGCAGAAACGCGAGCGGATGATCCCAGCACACTTCTCCCACGGCCCTCAAACAGCCTTCCTCCGCTGTCGAACACCGGCTGTAGCATGCTAAGTTGGCCCGGCATGACGGCAGCCTGGAAGGCCGGCAGATCGCGAACGCCCACTCCGCCAAGCGCTTGTACTCCTTTGACTGTGATCAGGAGCGCGCCGGCAGGTAGCAGGCACACCTGCACGTTCTCCGTCACCACCGCTTCTGAGACCGCCGAGCGCGGTGTAGGTCACCGTGAAAAGCGACAGCACAACGATGGTGAGCGGCATCGGCACGCCGGGAAAACTCTCGAACAGCTTGGCCGCCGCAAACAGACTGATGCCGATGTGGATGAGCAGCGCACCTAGTGTCTAGTTGCATTAGTTCTGGTACTACTGTATGTTGAGTCATGCGCCGAAAGTCCGCGAAATTTCAGCTCAGCGACGAAGAGATGAAGACCTTAGAGGGATGGACCCGCCAAGGCAAGACGGAGCACCGTTT
>SXGT01434955.1_pt1 | contig 14005 bp, 11 predicted proteins | sample 3176221 | NCBI WGS metagenome assembly SXGT01 (sample SAMN11356862, study PRJNA531348) | freshwater metagenome | isolation source: freshwater sample F1-120 | place: China: Fuxian Lake, Yuxi | collected 2017-12-25 | reverse complement strand
GAGACGCTGAGCGCGTTCGCGGCGCGCGTCACGCGCGAGGCCACGCGCCGCGCCTTCGATCGCGTGGCGCGCCGGGCCGTGCTCGGCGATGGGGCCACATGGATCTGGAACCTCACGGACGAGCACGTTCCTGATGCGGTCCAGATTGTGGACCGGTTTCACGCGAAGCAGCACCTCTCCGAGACGCCGCCCTCACCGCCCTCCGCGTGCACGCGCCGCACGACGACGAGGCGACCGGAGTCGTCGAGGCCGGCTGTAAGGTGGCGATCGGGACCCGGTGCAAGCGCGCCGGGATGCATTGGACCGTCGCCGGTGCGGACGCGATCATCGCCCTCCGCTGCTGCAAGCTCAGCGCCCGCTTCGAAGAGTTCTGGGAGCGCCGCGCTCAACGGGCGGCCTGATGACTGCTCATCTCACAATCTTGACCCGGTCTCGGTCAGGAGCCGGTCAAGCGCTCAAAGAGACGCTGGAGTTCATCCTCGGATGTGAAGTCGATCTCGATGCGGCCCTGACGGCCCCGGCGCACGATGCGGACCCGGGTTCCAAGCGCGACCCGCAGTCGGTCCTGGGCGGCTCGAGTATGCACGTCGGGGGCGGGTGGAGACGGAGGCGCCGTGGGGTCACCCTGGCGCGTCAACCTCTTGACGAGGTCCTCTGTGTCGCGCACGGAGAGACCGCGGCCCACGACTTCTCGCGCCGCGCGCTTTTGCACGCCCGGAACGCTCAGGCCGAGCAGGGCCCTGGCGTGGCCCATCGTGAGGGCCCCGCCGGCCACATCGGCCTGGATCTCTGGCGGCAGGCCGAGGAGACGCACGTAGTTGGCGACCGTGGCGCGGTTCTTACCGACGGCCGCGGCGACGGCCTCTTGGGTGAGGCCGTAGTCGGTCGTCAGTCGGCGATAGGCCTCGGCTTCTTCGATCGGGTTGAGGTCTTCTCGCTGGAGATTCTCGATCAGCGCCACTTCCAGCAGCTTGTCGTCCGGAATGTGACGAACGACGACAGGGACGCGGAGAAGACCGGCGCGCTGGGCGGCACGCCAGCGACGCTCACCGGCGACAATCTCGAATCGGCCGGTGTCCCCGGGGCGAACCACGAGGGGCTGAATGACGCCATTGCGCCGGATGGAGGCGGCGAGCTCTTCGAGCTGTGGCTCATCCATGACCGTGCGGGGCTGCATCCGGTTCGGAGACAGCTGGTCGATGTCGACCTCGGTGGGTAAGCCGGGGGACGGCGCGGGTTTGTCTGGAATCAGTGCGCTGAGGCCGCGGCCGAGGGCAGGTCTGTTTTTCGCCATGGTTCGGGTCTCTGGCTACAGGAGCGGCTCCGGGAGCGTGGGGGGCGGCGAGTGACGTTCCAGCACCTCCCGCGCCAACGACAAATACGCCTCGGCCCCGCTGGACCGGACGTCGTACAAGATGGCGGGCACACCATGGCCAGGCGCTTCTGCCAAGCGGATGTTCCGGGGGATGGTTGTGGCGTACACCTTGTCCGCGAAATGGGACCGAACTTCTGCCGCGACCCCTTGGCCGAGCAAGGTTCTGCTGTCGGCCATCGTCAGCAGGATTCCCTCGATACTGAGTTGAGGATTCAAATATGCCTGCACGCGCCCGATGGTCGCCGTCAGTTCCGCCAGTCCTTCCAGCGCGAAGTACTCGCAATTCATCGGGATGAGCACGGAGTCGGCCGCGACGAGGGCGTTCAGGGTCAGCAGACCGAGGGACGGCGGCGTGTCTATGAGGATGAAGTCGTATCGGGCCCGGGCCCGGCTGAGCAATGGGCGCAGGCGCGATTCGCGATCTGAAAGTGTGACAAGTTCCACTTCGGCACCGGTGAGATGACGGTCCGCGGGAATGACGCGCAGACCGGTCACCTCGGTGTCGAGCTCCAGATCAGCTGGGTCCGTCTCCTGGTCGCTCGTCAGGGCGTCGTAGATGGTCCCGCCTTCCGCCGCGTGGCCCGTCAGCCCTAACCCGCTGGTCAAGTTCGACTGGGGATCGAGGTCGACCAGCAGGACCGAGCGGTCGGCCATGGCCAAGGAGGCGGCCAGGTTGATCGCTGTCGTGGTCTTCCCCACTCCACCTTTTTGATTCGAGACCGAGATTATCTTATTCATCTGTTGATTGACCTAAAACATTGGTCATGTGTGCCACAATCAGATGTTTCCAGCTGTGGCTACAGAGTGATGCTCATGGTATCTCGTTATCCCACCACTAGACAAGGTCGTCCAGGCGGCTGTGCGAACAGCACACCCTCAACACAAGCAACCAAATGCTCGCACCCGTCTCGAGCGTGGGCATCCTGTGAAACGCTGGCACTGAGCTCACGCGCGCCAACGTAACGACCGCGGTGGAAGGCTCAGGCGACGAACGGGCTGGGCCGCGGCTGATCCCCGGTCCTCTCGTCGCTCGTCGGTTGCCGCAAGAGCTCCAGGACTGATCAGGGGCACTCGGTGCCTCCGCGTCTCGACCTTCATCCGTCGCACTAGAAGGCCTGGGTGCCCCGCTCCGTGGCGATCGGCCTCGTCGAAGACAGGATGTTCCACGTAGAACGTAATCGATGCAGAGCAGGCAGAGAGCTTCCATGGGCCGGAGCGATTAATCCCGGCGCGCCTAATCAATGTCTAGTCGCGGCCAAGTCCGCCCGCTACGCCGACCTCGGTCGGGACGTGCGGGGAAGTCCAGGCCTAGGCGGCCGAGCTCCATATATTTGAGGAGGTGGCCGACTCTTGCTGCGAGCCGGATACCGCCTGACGCTGCGAGCCCGCAGAAGATCCACTGCATAGGGAAGCGGCAGGGATGGCACCACCGGCCCAACGGCAACTACGGCCCACCTATACTGCTGATACACGCGCCGCGCCAAACGAGCTGATCGTCCCGCGCGCCCGTCCAGCCCTAGACGTCTGGCCCACTCCCGAGCGCAAACGCCGCGACCGGGTCGAGGGCCTGGTCGACCGGCCGGTCACGCCACTGGACAACTCGCGGACGCACCCGATCTCGTCTGGGTTTCCAGCTGCATGTCAGCGACGGTCGCCAGCGCCAGAACGCTCAGAAGCCTCACCTGTCGCGCCGAGATAGCCATTGGCCTAGAGGCACGGGACCGTCGCCCACCTGTTGGTTGCGGCGCCGTCGAATTCAGCCAATCTGTCACCAATGTTCCACGTGGAACAATGCGAACTTGCCTTCCGCGCGACTGGTCCAAGCAACCTGGCTCCAGAACCAGATCGGGTCGATGCCACGGGTCTGGCGCCCGGGCCGTGCCACTGCCCCGCTGCCCTCACTACCCCTCGCACTGGCGCCGTCTCCGTCCCATATCTGGCCTCGGCCACGGTCACCCAAGACAAACCGCCGCGCGGATCACCGCCACGTCCACAGCCCAGTGGGCTGGGCACGGTCCAAACATCGCGGTCAACCAGACGTGCTCCCAGCCAGACAAGCTCGTGTGGACCCGCCCGCGCCACCCAACGCCGCACCGACGTCCGGTGACATCGGCCATTCCAAACAGCATGAAGTGGCCGCCTCAACCACCTGGACTCTCGGACACGCCCTCTTGCCTCTCGTCGTGGCCGGACTGCGCAAGGCAGCACGTCCAACTGATTCGTCTTATATTCGCTTAACAAGCACTGTAAGTCGACTTCGTAGTGCCTCGACCAACGGAAAACTGCCTTCGATCAAGAACTCCGGCACCTCCACGGTCTCCGCACGCTCCCCCTCGAACAAGAACACTCGCCCGCCACCGTTGAGCATCCTGGCCAAGGCGGTGAATCCACTCCCGTCCAGCCGAACGCCCCGAACTGTCACCACGTCGGCCCGGTCCTCCTCTCCGACCTCGCCTGCCCATTCCTCATACCGACTCCGTATCACCTCAGACCCGGCCAGCGCCAACGCTCGCACGGCCTCCCGAAGGAACGCCGCCTTGCGGCTCTTGCTCTCCACCATACGCAACCGCACATCCACCCGAGCCAGTCGCATGGGCACGGCCGGAGACCCGCCGCCAGAGCCGATATCAATGACCCGCAGTTGCCCGACGGCCAGTCTGCTCGCCGCCACCACTGGCTCCACCACCAACCGGTCCAGCCCTGCATCGTCGTCCGTCAACCCGGTCAGGTTCATCCGCCCGTTCCACCGAAACAACAGCGCCAGATACCGCGCAAGCGCCTCCGCGACCTCGGCGTCGACACGCGCTCCCGCTTGGCTCACCCGGGCTGAAATCCGTTCGGCGAGTACTCTCCGATCCCCCGCCTCCGCCTGCATCACTCGGGCGGCCCCGCCATCTCCCGGTCACTCCAGCGTCGCACGTACGACCCCAGCACCGCGACCGCCGCGGGCGTCACGCCGGGCACCCGCCCCGCCTGCCCCAACGTGGACGGAGCCACCCCGCTGAGGCGCTCCACGACCTCGCGCGAAAGCCCGGGCACCGCACCGTACGGGAACCCCGCTGGAATCCTCCGCCGCTCATCTCGCTCCCCACGCGCAACCGTCGCAGCCTGTCGCCGCAGATAGCCTTCGTACTTCACGACCGTCTCAACGCTCGACCACTCGTGCTCCGCCGCTCCGCTCCCGGTCACCACTTTCACCGCGCCGTCGCCCGCTAGTCCCTGCAGCGTCACGCCCGGTCGGCGCAGCACCTGCGTCAGCGGCACCGCACCCCCGCGCCCCGGTACCCGGGCCGCGCGCACCGCCGCCACATTGCGCTCAAACCTCTCTCGCCGCGCCACAAACTGCGACCACCGCTCGTCCCCAACCAGACCCAGTTCCCGGCCGCTGGGTGTCAACCGCAAGTCCGCGTTGTCAATCCGCAGGAGCAACCGATGCTCCGCTCGCGAAGTGAACATCCGATACGGCTCCAGACAGCCCCGCGTGGTCAGGTCGTCGACCATCACCCCGATGTACGCCTCATCCCGCCCCAAGACCCACTCGCCCTCGCCGCGCACCAGCCGCGCCGCGTTCACCCCGGCTACCAACCCCTGTCCGCCGGCCTCCTCGTACCCGGACGTCCCGTTGATCTGCCCCGCCAGGAACAAGCCCGCCACCCGCTGCGTCTCAAGCGTCCGGCGCAACTCCGTCGGCTGGATGAAATCGTACTCCACCGCATACCCTGGCCTCAGCATCCGGGCCTGCCCCAACCCCGGCAGTGCGTGGATCACCGCCTCCTGCACGTCCCGCGGCAAACACATCGAGCACCCGCTCACGTAGATCTCCGGCACATCCACACCTTCCGGCTCCAGAAACACCAGATGGCGGTCCCGATCGGGAAATCGCATCACCTTGTCCTCGAGGGACGGGCAATAGCGGGGACCGATCCCGCTGATCTGTCCGTTGTACAAGGGCGACCGGTCCTTGTTCTCCCGCACCAGATCGTGCGCCCGATCGTTCGTGTACAGGATGTGACACGGCGTCTGCCGCCGATCAATCTCCCCGCTCACAAACGAGAACGGCACTGGCGGCACGTCGCCTGGCTCCTCCTCGAACTGACTGAAATCAATACTCGCCCGGTCCAGTCGCGGGGGTGTGCCCGTCTTGAGTCGGCCCCACACGAGACCCAACGACTTCAGTGACTCACCCAGCATCTTCGACGCCGGTTCACCCACCCGACCCGCCGAGCGCTGCTCTTCCCCAACATGGATGACGCCGTTCAGAAAGGTCCCGGTGGTGACGACGACCGCCCCACACCCGTAGCGCCGGCCATCCTCGAGTTCTACGCCGACGACCCGCCCCCCCTCCACGCAGACCGCCCCAACCCGACCCACCACCCAGCCGATCTGGGTGTCGGCCTCCAGACGCGAGCGCATCCATCTCCCATACTCGCGCTTGTCCGCCTGCGCCCGCGGCGACCACACCGCCGGCCCTCGGCTCCGATTGAGCAACTTGAACTGCATCGCCGTCGCATCGATGGCCTCCCCCATCAACCCGCCCAGCGCGTCGATCTCTCGAACCAGGTGCCCCTTGGCGGTGCCGCCGATGGCGGGATTGCAAGGCATGTGCGCGACCGTCTCGCGCGACAACGTGCAGAGCCCAACCGTGCACCCGAGACGCGCCGCCGCGTGCGCCGCCTCCACCCCTGCGTGACCGGCCCCGACGACGACGACGTCGTAGTCTCTCGTCATCTCCCAGCTACCAACTCATCCTTGAGCCAACTACTTCCCGATACAGAAACGCGCGAAGATGTGATTCACCACGTCGTCAGGCGTGCGGGCTCCCGTCAATTCCTCGAACGCCGCCCGCGCTCGCTGGAGATCTGCCAGCACGAACTCCTCGGTCGCCCCGGTCTTCACGGCCGTTTCGGCCGCTTCCAGCGCAGCACCGGCTTGGTCTAGCAGCCCGATGTGGCGCCTGTTGCCCACCGATGGCGTATCCCGAAGCTCCTCCTCTCCCACCAGCGCCGACCGCAGCGCGACGCGCAACTCCTCCAGACCATCGCCGGTTCTCGCCGACATCTCAACCGCCACGCCGTCGACGGGCAACTCCATCGCGTCCGGCGTCCATGCCGCGCACTCGTCCATCTTGTTCAGCACCACCACGCGCCGCCCCCCGGACGTCTCGCTCAGCACCAACCGGTCTTCATCCTCAATCGGCTGAGACCGATCAAGCACCACGATCGCCGCCGCGGCAACGCCGAACGCTTGTCTCGCTCGGGATACCCCTTCGGCCTCCACCGGGTCGGTCGTCTCCCGGATTCCCGCCGAGTCAATCAACGTCACGGCCAGTCCATCGAGATCAATCACGCTGCTCACGAGATCACGTGTCGTGCCCGCCACCGGCGTCACAATGGCCCGGGATGACCCAACCAGCGCGTTGAACACGCTCGACTTGCCGACATTCGGCTTCCCGAGAATCACGACCTGACAGCCCTCGCGAATCAATCGCCCCCTCGCCGCACCTCGCACCAGTCTGAGGACCTGCTCCCGAATCGCTCCAATACGGCCGGCCAGCGTCCCGGGCTCGACGAAGTGGTAGCCCTCATTCGCGAAGTCCAGCGAAGCCTCCAGCCGTGCCACCAGGTCAAAAAGCTTCGCGTCGATCGCCGCGATGGCTTGCGTCACGGTGCCTTCGAGCTGGTCAAAGGCGATACGGGCCTGCAGCGGGGTGACCGCGTCGATAAGGTCGCCCACCGCCTCAGCCTGGACCAGATCCAGGCGCCCGTTCAGAAACGCGCGCAACGTAAACTCGCCGGGCTCCGCCAGCCTGGCGCCAGCTGAACACCCCAGGCTCAGGATCCGCTCGAGCAAGACCGGGCTCCCGTGCGCCGTGATCTCGACCACGTCGTCCCCCGTATAGGACCTCGGTCCCGGGAAGAACGTAGCGACGACCTGGTCAATGGCATCGCGGTGTGACGCGCTCGGGTCGACGACGGTGCCGACCGTTGCATGTCGTGGTTGCAACGGTTCCCCGCGACCAAGCAACTTGGTTGTAACCGCGAGCGCTTCCGGCCCACTGAAGCGGACCACGCCGAGACCGCCACGACCCGGTGGGGTGGCTACCGCCACGATCGTGTCGTCGGTCGCGAACATCGGCACCCTCGGTGTTCGGCTGTCGCCGACGCGCGCTTCAGCGGTTCCCTGAAACGTCGGTGGATGTGATGAGCACGGTCTTCAGGAAGGCGTCGCCGACGCTCTCGGATGACACGCCAGGCGCCTCGGCGACCGAAAGGTGCACAATGCGGCGCGCGTACGGATTGAGCGGACCGATTTCCTGCGTTTCGCCCGTCATTCGGGCTCGTTCGGCGAGCAGCACTGCGGTTTGGCGCAGTTCCTCATCTTTGCTCTTCCGGTAATCCAGACAGTCGACCACAATGTGGCCGACCTCATGCTCGGCGCGGAACACCGCATTGACGAGGTGCTGGAGGGCATCGAGCCCGATCGCCTGCCGCCGCAACAGCAGTTCTCCGCCTGCGCCGTCGACCGTGATCCGTGTGCCGTCCTCGATGGGCACGCACGCGACGGTGACCGACAGGCCCATGGCCGCAACCACGGCTTCGACGAACGCGGCCATCCTGGTATGCAGATCAGCTGTCACCCTTCACCCCTTGTTCCCTCTGCCCCGGGGCCTCCGGTCCCCACGGTTCTGTCGGCCGCGCTTGCCATCCTCGCGTGGCGGCGCCGAGGGCCGCACGGAGGCGTCGTCGGATGGCCCGGAAGGCTTGACCGGTTTCACATCGATGGTCGTGGCGGTTTTCCGTACTTGTCGCTCCGCCGGCGGCCTTACCTGACGAGTCCGCGTGGGACCCGAGACACGGTTGGTAATAACGGTTTGCCCGATCCCGATGACGTTGCTGGTCAGCCAGTAGACCACCAATCCGGCCGGAGCCCAGAGGAACATAAAGGTGAACATCACCGGCATCAGCATCATTATTTTCTGCTGAGTCGGGTCCGCTGCCGCCGGCTGTAGCCGCTGCTGCACGACCATCGACGCGCCCATCACCACCGGCGTCACGTAGAACGGGTCGTGCATGGAGAGGTCGGTAATCCAAAACATGAACGGCGCGCCGCGCATTTCGATCGCCATCGACAACAGGCGGTAGAACGCGAACAAGATGGGCATGGTCAGCAGCATGGGGAGACAACCACTGGCGGGGTTGGCGCCGTGTTTCCGATACAGGTCCATGACCTCCTGGTTCATCTTCTGTTTGGCAGGGTCAGTCGCTTTCAGGTCGGCATACCGGGCCTGAATGGCCTTCATCTCCGGCTGCAGTTCCTGCATCTTCCGCATCGACACGACGCTCTTGTGTCGCAGGGGAAAGATCACGATATTGATCAACACCGTCAGCAGAATGATCGACCACCCGTAGTTGCCCAAGAAGCCATAAATCCACTTCAAGGTCCGATGCAGCGGCACAACCAAGACCGACAGAAAACCAAAATCGATCACCCGTACCAGGTCCGGGTGTACGACACCCAACACGTCGAAGTCCTTGGGACCAATAAATACCGGGACGTCAGCCATGCCGGGCTCGAATGTCACGTCGAACGCCACCAGGTCGTGCTCGCTGCGCAGCGTGGACACCGGCCGGTATTCGACCCGCGTCTGCTCGGTCCCGGGAAACACCAGGGCAGCAAAGTAGTGGTTGTCAACACCCGCAAACGTGAATTGGCCGTCGTAGATACCCCGCTCGGCTAAGTCATCAGGGAGCGCCCGGTGCAGGTCAACGTCTTCAAGACGACCGTCGGCAAATGCGCGTCCGTACAGGACGGCTCCGGGCACCTGTTGAAACACCAGGCGTGACGTGTCTTCTCGTACACCGCCCAGGGCCGGCCCCCAGCGCATCGTCACGGGAAGAAGTCCGCTTCCGGTGGATACCGACGCGCTGAAACGAACCAGGTAGGGTTGGTCTGGCGACGACTGAAAGTCGAACGATTTGCGCACCCTCAGGCCAGAACTGTCCTCGTAGTCGAACGCCAGCGTGCCGGATTCGCCGGCCAGCCGGAGGCGGTCGGTAGAAGGCCGAAACAGCGCTCCGTCGAGACGCGCCGTCAGCTCCGGGTTGTCAGGGATGACCAACGAGAATGGCCAGGCCTGATCGGGCGCGGCATCGGGGGGGATCAACTCGACCTGCCCACCGGCATCGTCGCTATATCCCTTCAGCTGCCAGCTGATGAGCTCCGCCCCGCGGTTCGCAAACACCGCCCGGATGACATCCGTCTCGACAACAATCTCGTTGTCCGTGCCATCTGACACCGTGGGGGTAAACGCGGGCTCGCCCCCCGTCAACCCTGCCGCTGACGGTGCCGAGCCATCTGGCGGGGGCGTCCCCGCAACTGTCGGGGGCGTTATGGGGCCGCCCACAGCACCCTGCGCTGGCAGCGCTGTGCTCGGTTCGGGTTGTCCAGCGACAACCTGTTCTACCGGCACAGGGGGCGGCGCCAGGAAGCGCTGGTACAACACCAGGACCAGACAAGAGAGAAAAACGGCCCGCAGTACTCGACGTTCCATAAAAAGTTCAGGGCTTCGCGTTACGCTCCACGGCCGCGGCGCGCGCCTGGCACCGGGTCAATCCCCCCCGAGTGAAACGGCTGACACCGTCCCAATCGTCGCAGGGTGAGCCACAGACCATACCCACACCCGTGTCGCCGCACCGCCTCCTCTGCGTAATGTGAGCATGTCGGCTCGAAGCGACAGGACCCGGCAAACAGTGGACCAAGCAGTACGCGATATCCACGGACGCCGGTCACCCACAGCCGCACACAGAGCCCGTTCAGCCGTCGAGCCGGCCAGAGCATCGCGGTCGGCTCACCCGTGTAGTGTGGGGTGGTTTCGTAGTTGGCGGCGGAGGACGCCACGGTAGTCGTCAACCAGGGCGGCAAAAGGAACATCCAGGAAATCACGCCGCGGCAGAACCACGAGATCCAGACCGCCCGCTGGCTTTTCGTGTCGGAAGAGTTCGCGGATCACACGTTTTGACCGGTTGCGCCAGACCGCGCCACCGAGACGGCGGGGCGCAACGATGCCCAGCCGGCTCTTCACCAGGGTGTTTGGCAGCGCGACCAGCGTCATATAGCGACCGCCAGCCCGCACGCCGCCGCTCTGTACCCGCAAGAAATCACGCCTTCGCCTGATACGTTCCAGGCGCGGGAGCGTGCGGCGGGCGGCTGCCTGACTCACGCAACGATTCCCCGCGTCGATTCCCCGCGTCGAGGCCGGCTGTCTAGCCAGAGACTGTCAACCGGTGACGTCCTTTGGCTCGCCGCGCACTGAGCACTCGACGGCCCCCCGGCGTGCTCATCCGCACGCGGAAGCCATGTGTCTTCTTGCGGTGCCTGTTATTCGGTTGGAAGGTGCGCTTCATCTCTTTTTACCAACTCCTCTGACACAACGGCAACTGCTCATCATACCGACACCATTTCGACCCTGTCAACGACGCATCGGGCCCTTCATCCTGTGTTTGGCGACGTCATCGCCCTGGTCTCGGCCCCACCGGTCCCAATGGAGGCCTCTCAGCGCGTTGCGAGGTCACGTAACCGTGTGCTAAAGTCGCGACCTTACACCGTCTTCGCCGGTCTCCCCCTTCAAAGTTTTCCACACCTGTGGAAAAAAATGTGGAAATTTGAGGATTTTTGTGATTCCAACAGCATCACCGTCGCTGCAGAGGCAAATAGCGCGCCCAAGAACCGCTGTTTTTACGCAGATCTGCATGTTCGTGCACATCTTGCGGACTCCCGCATCTCACCGGCCAGCGGCCGCCACAGGGGGGAGGTTCCCCGCGTGAGTCCCGATGCGGCCTCCCCCAGGGGCGAAAATCTGTGGGATCAGATCCTCGCCCGCGTTGAAACCAAGGTGAATAGACACAGTTTCTACACCTGGTTCAAACCCACCACGTTTCTCACGGATGATGGAAACACCCTCACGGTGCAGGTGCCAAACGACCTGTTCCGAGACTGGCTGACCAAGCATTACGCTGGGGTGATCGGTGAGTCCGCCAACGAATTGCAACGAGAAGGCACAGAGGTTCTTTTTGTGACCGAGGACGCATCTGACCCGGCGACCGAGGCTCCGCTGGCGGATGTTGCCGCTTCCACATTCAGCTCTTCCCGCGCGATCGCACGGCTCAACCAGCGCTACACCTTCTCCAAGTTCGTCGTCGGTCCGTCAAACCAGTTTGCCCACGCCGCTGCCAGGGCCGTCGCAGAGGCCCCTTCGCGCTCCTATAACCCGCTTTTTATCTATGGTGGCGTGGGTCTGGGGAAAACCCACCTCATGCACGCGATCGGTCAGTATCTGGCGACACACTCCCCCCACCTCAGCCTCACCTACATCTCGTCGGAGCGGTTCATGAACGAGATGATCAACGCGGTGCGTTACGACCGCATCCTCGAGTTCCGAGAGCGTTACCGCAGCATGGATGTCCTGCTGGTCGACGACGTGCAGTTTCTCGCCGGCAAAGAGGGCACCCAAACCGAGTTTTTTCATACTTTTAACTCCCTCTACGATGCCCAGAAGCAGCTTGTCATAAGCAGCGACTCTCCGCCGCACGAGATCCCGTCGTTGGAGGAACGGCTCCGGTCTCGGTTCGAATGGGGGCTCATCGCTGACATTCATCCACCCGACCTCGAAACCAAGGTCGCCATTCTCAAGAAAAAGGCCGAAGCAGAGAAGATTCCGCTGCCCGACAGCGTGGCGTTGTATATCGCCGGCAAGATCAAGTCGAACATTCGCGAACTTGAGGGGTCATTGATACGGCTGATTGCCTACGCGTCGCTGACCGGGAGCCAGATATCGCTGTCGCTCGCCCAAGACGTGCTTCGCGATATCCTCGAACGAGACGACCCCAAGGTGACGATCGAAATCATCCAAAACCACGTCGCGCGCTTCTACTCCCTTAAAATCAGTGATCTCCGGTCGCGGAACAACTCTCGGTCAGTTGCCCTCCCTCGACAAATATCGATGTATTTGTGCAAGCAGCTCACCAATGCGTCGCTGCCGCACATCGGCAAGAGCTTTGGCGGAAAACACCATTCAACGGTCATCCACTCCATCCGAAAAATCGAGCTGGTGCGAAAAAGCGATGCGGCGTTCAACAAACTAATCGACAATTTCTTGCAAGCATTTAGTTGAACAAAACGGCCCCGCGAGCCCTTTTTCCGCCAGATCAGCACATTAGGCCTGTGGAATCTTTGTGCACAACTGACCCAACCCGCGCCGTCCCGATCTAACCCGTGATCGCGGCGAACTGGTACCGCACAATTCCAACAGGCTAAATAATTGAAAATAAATACTTTACATACGTTCAAACGGTTTTCAACAAGACTCTAGATCCTTGGTATAATTATGAGTCTCTCGTATCTCTTGTAAGACCTCCTCCGACACTGAAATCCCGAGGGCACCACCGAGATGGAACTCACCGTCCGCAAAACTGAACTTCTTCGAGAACTCCAACTCTTCCAGGGTATTGTCGAGCGCAAGAACACCATTCCAATACTCGCCAATATTCTGGTAGTGGCAGAGGACCGTGCGGACTCGGTTCGCTTGGCGGCGACAGATCTAGAGGTCGGTTTGCGCAGTAGCTGTGCCGCAACCGTCATCAAAGGAGGCTCTATTACGCTGCCGGCCAAGAAACTCTATGAAATCGTTCGAGCCCTGCCCGACACCGAGGTCAAGATCACACAGTCGGCCGCGGGGACGGTGAACGTCGCCGCCGAGCGGTTCAGCTCGCGCATGCAGACGCTCAAACGAGACGATTTTCCGACTCTCCCACACTCCACCGGCGAGGGCACCGAGACCCTCCCGGGCCAAACATTGCGGGAAATGGTCAGCAAGACCCAATTCGCCATCACCGGCGAAGACACGCGATATTTTCTGAACGGTGCGCTGTTCCTGTTTACGGATCAGGCCTTGAGCCTGGTCGCCACCGACGGCCATAGATTGGCCCTCGTTTCAGCACCCCGCACCGAGGCCACCGGCGACGACATCCCAGCGGCTCAAGCAGCCGCACACGGGGACCCCGAGGCCACCCGCGTCATCCTGCCCAAGAAGACCTTGTGGGAGTTGGCGAGACTGCTGGGGGATGATGTCGAGTCCGTCACCTACGAGCGTGGCGAAAACCACCTCTTTTTCGACCTGGGCGGCCGACAGCTTATTTCCCGGATGATCGACGCCCAATTCCCGGCCTACGAGCGCGTCATCCCGAAAGGGAACGACAAGCGCATCGAATTTGATCGGGATCGGCTCACCAGTGCGATCAAGCGGGTCGCCCTGTTGTCGAGCGAACGGTCCAGAGCCGTGAAGTTCCAGATCGACGCCGGCCGGGTGGAGATCACGTCCAGCAGCCCGGAGGTGGGGGAGGCGTCCGAGGTCCTGAGCGTTGACTACTCCGGCCCGGCGCTCAGCATTTGCTTCAACGCCCAATATATCCTTGATTTCATGACAGTCACGGACACCGATAGCATTGCGCTCGATTTCAAGGACGAGCTCAGTCAGGCGGTCCTCTCACCGGTTGGGCGCAACCGATGCGACTACACCTACGTCATCATGCCGATGCGAATATAGCCGCGTTAAGAACCCAGCCATCACAGCAG
>SXGT01763785.1_pt1 | contig 14006 bp, 8 predicted proteins | sample 3176221 | NCBI WGS metagenome assembly SXGT01 (sample SAMN11356862, study PRJNA531348) | freshwater metagenome | isolation source: freshwater sample F1-120 | place: China: Fuxian Lake, Yuxi | collected 2017-12-25 | reverse complement strand
TTCCATGCACCGACGACGCTGAGGGCGGCGCTTGCACTGATGGCCAGCGAGGACGGGTGTCGCGTCCTTGCGGGTGGTACGGACCTTGGTGTGCCGGTGAACAAAGGCGCCGCATGGGCGCAGACGCTTCTGAGCCTCCACCTCATTCCGGACCTAGACCTCGTCGAAGCGGGTCGTCGGCGTGTCACTGTCGGTGCGAACGCAACGCTCTCGTGCGTGCGGCGCGCGTGCGAGGGGGCTGTCCCCGAGTTCGCGCGGTTCCTCAATCTCTTCGCGTCACCGCAGATCAAGAACACGGCGACGCTTGTGGGCAATGTCGCCAATGCGTCGCCGATCGGCGACACGCTTCCGTTTCTCTTCGTGGCCGGGGGAACTCTGCACCTTGCACGCCGCGCCCCCGAGCACGGCCGCATCGAGCGGCGAGAGCTCTCCATCGATCAGGCGTTTTCTGGGTACAGGCGGCTCGCACTCCAACCCGGCGAACTCATCACGCATGTGTCGTTCGACGCCACCCGCAAGGGCGAAACGCTTCGTCTGTTCAAGGTGTCGCAGAGAAAGGACCTCGACATCAGCGCGGTGAACGCGGCGTTCGCGATCACCCGAGTGGGAAATCGATCAGGCGAGTACCCAGTCATCGACGGCGCGCGAGTGGCGTATGGTGGGATCGCGGCCACGCCCGTTCGACTTGCACAGGTCGAGGACGCACTTCGCGGAGAACTCACGCCAGCCAAAGTGGCGTCCGTGGCTTCGCTCATCACCCATGCGATCGCACCAATCTCGGACCTGCGCGGCTCGTCGGCCTACCGTCGCATTGTCGCGGCGAACCTCTTCAGGCGCTTCGCCGACGAGGTGATGCGTGGCTGAACCGATGACAAGGGACACGCCGCATGAGTCAGCACGATCCCATGTGAGAGGTCGGTCGGAGTTCGTGGATGACCGCCCGCCGGTGCGCGGCGAACTCCTCTGCGGACTCGTCGTGAGCCCTCATGCCCGTGCGCGCATTGTCGCGGTCGATGGCACCGGAGCGTTGGCGATCCCCGGCGTGGCCTGTGTCCTCACCGCAGCCGATGTGCACCACAACCGTTGGGGGCCGATCATCGAGGATCAGCCGCTCTTGGCCGAGGGCGAAGTCCACTATGTCGGCGAGACGGTGGCGATCGTCGCGGCGGCGTCAAGGGATGCGCTTGTGCGCGGCGTTCGTGCGGTCGTCGTGGAGTACGAGGCGCTCCCAGCGATCCTCTCGATCGATGCAGCGGTCGCGGCGGCATCTTTCATTGGTGTGGAACGCACGATCGCGCGCGGCGATGTCGAGGATGCCCTCGCTCGTTCCCCGCGCACGCTGCAGGGTCGTCTCACCATTGACGGCGCCGATCACTTCTACTTGGAGAATCAGGCGGCGATTGCCTATCCATGCGATGGCCCGCAGATCGAGGTGCACTCGTCGACGCAGCATCCGACCGAGACGCAGCATGTGGTGGCGCACGCGTGCGGCCTCGGGGCGCGCGATGTCGTGTGCGTGGCGAGGCGGTTGGGTGGCGCATTTGGGGGCAAGGAGTCACAGGCCAGCCCGATCGCGGCGTATGCGGCGCTCGTCACGAAGGCCACGGGGCGCGCGGCGCGTCTGGTGCTGTCCAAGGATCAGGACATGATCATCACCGGCAAGCGCAATCCATTCCAGATTGGCTGGCGATGTGGCTTCGATGATGACGGCATGCTGCGGGTCGTCGATGCGCAACTCCACTCGGATGGCGGCGCCTACGCCGATCTCTCGACGGCGATCATGGAGCGCGCACTCGCACACTGCGACAATGCGTACTTCGTCCCGGCCATGCGCGTGCGCGGGCGCGTGTGCCGAACGAATGTCCACCCGCACACGGCGTTTCGCGGGTTCGGTGGGCCAAAGGGGGTCGCCATGATCGAGTCGATCATCGAGGCCGTGGCCGACGCGACAGGCCGCGACAGCCTTGATGTGCGGCGCGCCAACTGCTACCGACCCGGGCACGACACAACCCACTACGAGCAGGTTGTCGAGAACAACTGCCTGCCCGAACTCTTTGAGCGGCTTGAGGCCAGTTGCGAGTATCGCGCGCGGCGCGAGGAGATCCGTCGCGCCAACGCCCAACGGCCCGAGCGCGCACGCGGTCTCTCGCTGACAGCGGTGAAATTCGGGATCTCGTTCACGACGAGATTCATGAATCAGGCCAACGCGCTCGTCAATGTGCATGCCGATGGCTCAGTGCAAGTGTCGACCGGTGCGGTCGAAATGGGGCAGGGGGTCAACACGAGGATTGCCGCGCTTGTGGCGGAGGAACTCAGCATTCCGCAAGAGAGCGTGCGAGTGATGCCGACATCAACGGAGAAGAACGCGAACACGGCCCCCACAGCGGCATCGGTGGGGACCGATGTGAACGGCGCCGCGGCTCTCGATGCCGCGAGGCGGATTAGGGCTCGGATGTCGGCGCTGGCCGTGCGCCTCAATGACCTGCCGCGGGAACAGTGGCCTTCGAAGTGCGCTGGAGTCGGGAGTGCTCCCGAGATCGAGGTCGCTGCACCCAGCGCTGACCTCTCGTACTGCGGCATCCCCTTCGCGAAGTTGGCGTTCGAGTGCATTCGCAACCGAGTCTCGATCTGCGAGTACGGCCACTTCCGCACGCCGGGGCTTTCGTTCAACAAGTTGACCGGCCGCGGTCGCGCGTTCCGTTACTTCACGCAAGGGGTCGCATGCAGCGAGGTCGAGGTGGACACCCTCACCGGCGAAGTCAAAGTGCGTCGAGTGGACCTCCTCATGGACATCGGGCAGCCGATCAATCGCGCGCTCGACCTCGGGCAGATCTATGGCGGCTTTGTGCAGGGGATGGGCTGGGTGACCACCGAGCACCTCGTGTACGACTCGGGCGCGAAGCTTCTCTCGCACTCGCCGAGCACCTACAAGATTCCAAGCATCCAGGACACGCCGCGCCGGTTTCGGGTTGACACCATCGACAACAACGGCAACACGGCCAATCTCCGCGGCACCAAGGCAACGGGAGAGCCACCGCTCCTCCTGGCGATCTCGGTGTGGACCGCCATTCGTGATGCCGTCCAGTCCGTGCGGAGCCTTGGCGATGGGGACGGTGCATCGGCGATCGTTGATCTCCCGATCCCTGCGACGGCTGAGCGCGTGTTGCGGGCGCTGTCGCCTGATGCATTCTGGGGCGTCGAGCACAGCGGTGAGGTCCCGTCTCGCCATCTCGGGAAGAAACGGTGAGACTCACTCGCCGTTTCTTCCCGAGAATGCATCTCAGACAGAGCCTAGAGTGGTCGCATGGGCCGCGCGGTCACCGACTGCTTCGATAAGGCTCGAGAACTCGCGCGCGCGGGAGTCGACTTTGTGTGCGTGACGCTCGTCGATGTCGATGGCCATGTCCCGCAGGATGTCGGTGCAAAGGCGCTTGTCACCGCGGAGGGCCTCGTGTGGGGAACAGTGGGCGGAGGCCGCCTTGAGGCGCGCGCTGTCGAGCACGCACGAGGGATGCTCGCGGATCCAGCAGAAGCCATCGCATGCAGCATGCGCTACGAACTCCTTCGCGACCTTGGCATGGTGTGTGGCGGCGCGGCCACTCTGTTCTACGAACCATCAGTGGGCCGTCGTTGGCAGATTGTGTTCTTCGGCGCCGGGCATGTCGTGCAGGCGACGGTTCCGCTGGTCGCGAGCTTCGACTGCGAGGTGACCTGCATCGATCACCGACACGAATGGCTCTCGACACTGCCGACGCGGGCGAACGTGCGGACAAGGCTCGCGACGGATCTCGCTGGGACCGTGCGCGAACTTCCCCTGGGCGCGTTCGTGCTCTGCATCACGCAGGGACACGCCACTGACCTCCCCATCGTGCGCGAACTCCTCGCGTGGGGCGAGGCGGGGTTCATTGGCGTCATCGGGAGCGAGCCAAAGGCACGCGCGCTTCGGTCGGCGCTCTCGAAGGAAGGCGTGTCGCGGGACGCGCTCGATCGAGTCCGCTGCCCGCTCGGGCTGCCGATTGGGAGGAATGACCCCGCGGAGATCGCCGTCAGCATCGCGGCGCAACTCTTGCAGGAACGAGACGCGCGCATCGGGGTCGCGCGATGACAGAGCTCGATTCCGGCACACTGGTCACGCGACTCGACGCGTCGGGTGCACGCGAAGTGCGCGACGATCTGGTGATCGAAGAGCCCCTTGAGATTGCGCTCGAGCACTGCGAAGCTGGACTCTGGCGCCGCCGACCGATCTCGATCACCATGCGCACACCCGGACACGACGGCGAACTCGCCGCGGGGTTCCTGTGGGGCGAGGGGATCGTTCGACGCGCGACCGACATTCGATCGGTGGCATCCATCGGTCCCGTGGGCGGTTCCCATCGCGGGCAGAACGCGGTGTGTGTGAGCCTCGACGCGAGCGTGAGCGTGGACTGGCACCGACTCGAACGACATGTCTATGCATCATCGAGTTGCGGTATCTGCGGCCGCGCGACCATCGACGCCCTCGAGTCGGCGTCGCACGCTGGAGAGTGCGAAGACTCATTCGAGATGCGCTTCGACGCTCTCGTGGCGCTTCCCGAGCGGATCCGAGGACACCAACGGGCGTTCGAGCGCACCGGAGGCCTTCATGCTGCCGCGCTCGTACGCGGCGACGGCAACATCGTGGCGGTTCGCGAGGATGTGGGACGCCACAACGCCGTCGACAAGGTGCTCGGCGCCCAGTTCCTTTCGGGATCCGACGACCTCAGTGCGTGCATGCTCTTCCTCAGCGGTCGAGCGAGTTTCGAACTTGTCCAGAAGGCGCTCGCCGCTCGCATCGGACTCGTCGCCTCGATCGGCGCGCCCTCGACGCTTGCGGTCGAGCTCGCCCGCCGCTTCAGCATGACCCTCGCTGGCTTCGTGCGCGATGATCGCTGCAATCTGTACTCCATGCCCGAACGGGTGCGGCAGTGAGCGAGTCCGACGCGCCAGACCTCAACCTGCGTGTGACGGCGCCTGCGGATGCAGCGGGAGGACTCGGCGCAGTGCGCGTGGCGCTCACCGCGTCCGTGGCACAGATGGGTCTCGCGCGCACGGCGTCGACGCTCCTGGATGTCAACAAACCCGGCGGCTTCGACTGTCCCGGATGCGCGTGGCCGGAGCCCCCACAACGGGCGGTCGTCGAGTTCTGTGAGAACGGCGCCAAGGCCATCGCCGAAGAGGCGACGATCCGCCGCATCGACCGGTCGTTCTTTGAGACACACTCCATCGACGAACTCGCATCGAAGAACGACTACTGGCTCTCGCAGCAGGGGCGATTGACCGAGCCCATGCATCGCGCGCCGGGGGCAGCGCACTATCAGCCGATTTCATGGGAGGAGGCGTTCGCGCGCGTCGCCTCGCATCTCAGGGCGCTTGCGTCGCCCGACGAGGCCGTCTTCTACACATCCGGTCGCACCAGTAACGAGGCCGCCTTCCTCTACCAGTTGTTCGTGCGCAAGTTCGGCACGAACAATCTTCCGGACTGCTCGAACCTCTGTCACGAATCGAGCGGATACGCGATGAAGCGCACAATCGGTTCGGGGAAGGGGACGGTGCTCCTCGATGACTTCGACCACGCCGACGGCATCATCGTCATTGGTCAGAACCCCGGGACGAATCATCCGCGCATGCTCTCGGCGCTGCAGTCCGCCGCCCGGCGTGGCTGCCGCATCGTGAGCATCAATCCGCTCGCCGAAGCGGGGCTCAAGCGCTTCCGCCACCCGCAGGAACTCAGCGGCCTCCTCGGTGCAGGTACCACGATCGCCTCGCGGCATGTACGCGTCAGAGTGAACGGGGATGTCGCGCTCCTTCGTGGGATTGCGAAGGCGATGCTCGAACGGCACCGCGACGCGCTCGACGCCTCGTTCATCGCCGAGAAGACCGACGGTTTCGATGCGCTCGATGCAAGCCTCAAGGCAGAGTCGTGGGCACGCATCGAAGTGTCATCGGGCATCGCCGAAGCGGAGATCCGCGCGACGGCCGCCGAACTCGCGACGGTGAGGCGCCTCATCGTCTGCTGGGCGATGGGACTCACGCAGCACCGCAACGCCGTCGACAACATTGAGGAGGTCATCAACCTTCTGCTGCTCGGCGGGCACTTCGGACGAAAGGGCGCGGGCGCATGCCCTGTGCGCGGCCACAGCAATGTGCAAGGGGACCGCACGATGGGAATCTGGGAGCGGCCCAGCGCCGAGTTTCTCGATGCGCTTGGCGCGGAGTTCGGCTTTCGACCGCCGCGAGCGGACGGACTCTCGGTGGTCGAAGCGATCGAGGCCATGCACGATGGTCGCGCGCGCGTGCTCTTCGCGCTCGGCGGAAACTTCGTCTCAGCGACACCCGACACGGGCTACACCGCCGCCGCGCTCACGCGCTGCACCCTCACCGCGCATGTGTCGACGAAGCTCAATCGATCGCACCTTGTGACAGGCGGCGAGGCGCTCATTCTGCCGTGCCGTGGTCGCACGGAGCGCGACACGCAGGGCGGCCGCGACCAGTGCGTGACGGTCGAGAACTCAATGGGTGTCGTGCACGCCTCGCGTGGCCGTCTCGACCCTGCATCGCCCATGCTCAAGAGCGAAGTAGCGATTGTCGCAGGGCTGGCCGCAGCCACGATGGGCCTCGACTGGGGCGACTTCGTCGCGGACTACGACACGATCCGCGACCGCATCGAGCGAGTCATCCCAGGGTTCGAACGATTCAACGAACGGATTCACCGCGACGGCGAGTTCACGCTGCCTCACATCGTGCGCGACCGATGCGAGTTTGCCACCCACACCGGTCGAGCCCAGTTCACGGTGCACGAGATCCCCGACTCGATCACAAGGGAAGGGGAGTTACTCCTCACCACGATTCGCTCTCATGATCAGTTCAACACGACGGTGTACGGACTCGACGACCGGTACCGTGGCATCCACGGCGGTCGTCGCGTGCTCTTCATGAACGCCCAGGACATGCGCGCGCGCGGACTCGCCGCGCGAGATCTCGTCCACCTCTGCTCAGGAGCGCGACGCGCCAACAACTTCCGTGTGATCCCCTATGACATTCCCGTTGGGTGCGTCGCTGCGTACTTCCCGGAAACCAACGCGCTCGTTCCCATCGACGCTCGGGCGTCGGGGAGCCTGACGCCCGCCTCAAAGTCGGTCGCCATCACCCTTGTTCCAGCGTAGGTTGTTGTCGAGGGCCGCCCATGGTGAAATGCCCAGATGCACTTCATCTTGGCACTTGCCGCGTTTGTCACCGGGGTTCCGCAGACATCGTCTTCTGATTCCGAAAGTCCCGCACCGGTGCATGTGCAGGAGTCGGAACTGCGAAAGTCTGTCGTCAACCTCACGGTGACGCAGGAGAGGTGCCTTCCCACTTCGCCGTGGAAGCGCGAGAGCCCCGACAAGATTGGCGGCTCCGGCGTCGTGATCGCGCCAGGGCGAATCCTCACAAATGCCCATGTGGTCGCTGAGGCGAGCGAGATCCTCATGGAGACATCGCAGACGCCGCTGGCCGTGACGGCCGAGGTCGTCGCCATTGATCCATCGCGCGACCTCGCGCTCCTCAAGACCGACGATCCCGAGTTCATCGCCGCGCACCCGAGCGTGCCCCTCTTTCAGGGTCTTCCCAAGGACGGATCTCGCGTCACGGTGATGGGGTTCCCCATGGGTGGCGATGCGATGTCCACCACGAGTGGTGTGGTGTCTCGCGCAGAGTGGGCTGAGATTGGGGAGTTCGGCGAGGCGGGCATGCGCATCCAGGTCGATGCCGCGGTCAACCATGGCAACAGCGGCGGCCCCGCATTTGGCGAGGGCCAGATCGTTGGCCTCGCCTTCAGTGGGATGGACCAGGCCGAGGCCGACAACATCGCGTACCTGATCGCCACGGAGGAAATCCAGCGGTTTCTCGACGAGGCGGACCGCGGTGTCGTGCGCGGCAACGCAGTCTCCGATGAACGGGTCCAGACCATGGAGAACCAGGCACTCCGCGCGAAGGTCGGGGTCGCCCCCGTGGTGAACGGGGTGCTCGTGACATCAGACGCTTCAGGAGCGTTCCAGCCCTGGGATGTCATCACGAAGGTCAACGGCTACGAAGTGAACAACAGAGGGCAAGTCACAATCGAGGGAGACCGAATGGTCGCGTACGACTGCGCCATTGGGCGCTTCGTGCCTGGAGAATCCGCGAGTGGATTCACCGCCGAAATCATCCGCGCTGGGAAGCCGATGACGATCAGTGTCCCTGCGCTGCGGCACCACGGGGGCGTGATCGGCAACCCAGTCGATGGCAACTACTCCTATCTCCTCTATGGGCCGTTGGCTTTCACTCCGCTCACCGGGGACCTTGCGGCCGCTGTGAACGGTTGGATGCTCCGTGAGCCCGGGCCTGCACTCGATGGACTCTTCGACCGTCGCTCCAGCGGCGGCAAGGAATTGATTGCGGTCGCGAGCCCGTTGCTCACGCACCCCACGGCTCGCGGCTACGAGGTTCTCCCGGGGCAGACTGTCCGCACCGTGAACGGCACGGAAGTCAAGAACTTTGCTGAGTTTGTTGCGCTCCTGCGCGACCTCAAGGACGAGTTTGTCGTGTTCGAGTTCAACGAACGGGCCTGCGAGCGAATCGTCTTCCGCCGGGCAGAAGTCGAGCCCGCGTCAGAGCGGCTCATGGAGTCCAACGGGATCCGGAGGCAGTGCTCGAAGGATGTTCAGGCCATCTGGGACAAGCAGTAGCATTCTCGGTTCGACAGTTCGGAAGAAACCAAGAAAGGAACTCCCCAAATGGGCGACTGCAACGACTCGAAATGTCAGGGCGAATCTAAGGCCGACTGCTGCAAGGGTTCGAGCTGCTGTTACGGCGGCTCCGGTGAAGCGCATGCGTGGATGGCGAGCCGCATCTCACACCTCGAGCGAAAGTCCTCGTGCACCCGCCGCTGCCTCGCGGTCCTCGTGACTGCCCTCCTGTGCGTGGCGACATTCTTCGCCGGTCGCTGTTGCGGCATGAAGTGCGGCAAGGCCGGCCAATGCGCACCCGGGCAGAACTGCGGACCGATGGGGAACTGCGGACCGATGGGGAACTGCGGACCGATGGGAAACTGCGGACCGATGGGGAACTGCGGACCAGCGGGGCAGTGCGGTCCGACGGCAGGGATGTGGACTTCAGCGGCAGCGCCGGGAGTCTGTGCGATGCCCTCGGGCGGCGGCCTCCAGCAGTGCGACATCAATGTCACCAAGTGCATCAGTGATGCGATGGGCGGTCCCGGCGGCCCCGACTCATTCGAGCACCGCGTCAATGCCAAGGCGATCATCATCGGGCCCGACGGCAAGCAGCAGGAGATCGATCTCTCAGGACCGGGCTGCATCCCGGGCATGAAGTTCAAGGTGCTCAACGGGCAGGTCGAGATCGAGGAAGACGATGGCGGCGACGACGACGAAGTCGATGTGATCGTGCCGGCGCCGCCGACCCCCTGACGCAGCGGCAGCACACCGGCTCAGTAGTTCGGCGTCCAACTCGGCGAGCACTCGCCCCACTCGCTCAAGAGCGCGGCGAGGTCGTCGCCATCGACTGTCCCATCGTCGTTGATGTCGCCGCGCCCAGCACCCGGGCTTGACCCCACGCGGCAAGCAGCGTCGCAAGGTCCTGGCCCCCGGTGCTCCAGTCGCGATTGAGGTCACCCCGGCAACTGTTCGTGAGGATCGCGACGGCGTGATAGGTACCGATGGACAGAAGTGATGCCCTCAGCAGGTTGCTTGGCGTGAGTGGCGGATACCGGGTGAAGTCAGTGCCACAGCTCACGACGACTCAACCGCTCCGGATCGCCGCGCCGATCCCAAGGCCCGCTTCGACCGCGGTGCATGGCCCAAGGTTTGACGGCACAGCTGGCGTAGTCGAGTTTCCCCAAGCTACTCCCGTCCCATCGGCCCTCAACGCGATCGCGTAGGAACCCCCGGAGAGGATCGCAAGGAGCACGGTGGCCACGACCTGGGCCCCGCACGACTTGAGCATCCGGTCTCGTCGAGTCACGCGCGTCTCCATCACTGCTCCGCGATCGCCTGCGCGACGATGGTCACCGAACAACCAAGCACTACAGCCTGATCTTGAACGCGCGGTTCTGAATGACCCGATCATCGGCCATCGACCGACCGTACGGCGTTCGTGAGGAAGGCCGCCGTCGCGCCAATGAGGAGTGCGAGTTGATGAGCGCGTCGGGCAAGCGACCAATGCGACGAAGTCGAATTGGGTTCGATGTCGACCCCTGGAATCCGGAACATGCGAATCACGGCAGGCACGCATGCATGCGCCGTCAAAGGCGGATCCCGCGGGTCTTGACGACAGCGCCAAGTCTCGTCCCTCGCCGCGCGACGCCGATGGTCTCAGGCTCCTCCAGAAGCGACCTAGTGCTTCAGCGAGATCCAGCGCGCGGAGATCTGCTGCAGGTCGCCGCCGGTGGCCGTGCCGTTGGCGTGAACGTCCGGGCCGAAGAACTCCGCCTCGAGCGACTCGATGTCGCGCGTGAGTGCGCGGCAGTCCTCCTCGGAGAGCCGTCCCTCGCTGATGCGCTCGTCGCGGATCCGCCTGAGCGTGGTCACGACGCTCAGCGGAGTCATGTGCTGCGGTCCGGAGGTCCGAGCGGCGAGCGCACGGGCCGCTGCGGCAGCGCGCGCGCGACGCCCACGCACCCAGATGAAGGCAAATGCGCCAGCGATCGCCACGGTGCCGGCAAGCGCGATCACAACATTGCGGGAGTTGGCGAGCGAGGATCGGACAGGCACGGTTGGCGTCGTCACCGTAAGCACATCCATATCGGCGTACTGGCGCGAGATGAGCTTCGCCTTGTCGCCCGAGCTCGTCGTGCCGATCACCGCGTCACTGAGCACCGGCAATTGGAACTCGTCGCCGACGGACCCGCCCGTTGGCGTGAACGAAATGATCCAACTGCGCTCGGTCGAGAGGCGATACATACCCGTGTCATCAGGCTTGGCGTATTCCTTGTCCGCCGACGGACGCGAGGAGCCAAATGACCGCATGATCGAGTTGGATCCCTCGGCCTCCACGACGACGAACGGGCGCTCTTCGATGCCCTTGGGTCCGACCTCGAATCCACGGAGTGCACGCTCGAACCCTGGCAGCAGCGTCGCGAGGTCTGGGACGACCCCCTCGGCCTTCGCAGAGACTTCGAGGACGACCTTGCGTTCGCCGGACTTGCTCGCGCCGTCGACCTCGCGCAGGTCGAGCGTCTCGACGACCTCGAGGGCGCGCATGGGACGGATGGGCGCTGCACCAGCCGCGTCGATCTGCGGCGAGTTACTCGTGACGGCGAGCACGACGGGCCCGGCCTGGTCGTTGAAGTGCATGTCGATCGAGACGGAGGGCACGCGGTCCACGCTCGGATCCTTCGCGGAGAGCACGATGTACGCGAGCGGCTTCTCGAGCCAGCCGGTTTCGCCGCCCTCCGTGATCGTGGTCGGCGGCGCAAGCGCTTCAAAGAAACCAATGCCCTCGACGGTGAAGTGGTCGCCGAAGCCGGATTCAACTTGTTTCTTGAGGAGGTCGCGGTAGTTCATGGGCTGGTAGCTGTTGCCCACGCGCGCCCACACATCGTTCATGAGGTATCGACTGAATCCGCCGGTCTCGCGGTCGACCTCGGTCGTGAACCGGATCGAGAGCGTCAGGCCGAATCGGCGGCCCGCACCGACTCGCGCATCGCCGTCCACTGCGAGTCGGAGCCTGACCTCGTCCTTCATGAGGTCCTGATGCAGTTCGAGGAGTCGCGCCATCGCCGCGCCCGACGGATGGTCACCGATGATCCGCATCGCATGGCGGATCACTCGCGGCTTGACTTCGGGCGCGAGACCCGCCATGGAGTCCGCGAGCGACCGCGCGAAGGCGTCGATGTGGCGCGACGCCGCCTCGGTACCCAGTGATGCCATCGACTTCTTGATAAGGTCGATCTGATCATCCTGGGGGGAGCCTTCGACAAGGAGATCCTCGCGTGTCAAGTAGTTGAGTTCGGTGGATCCAACTGACGCGCCGAACCACGCAAGGTAGATCGACGGGTCGTCGCGCTGGTCGCCGCCGGCGACGAGTTCGGCGTAGCGCGCGGCCGTCTGCGCGAACGCGTCAAACGCGGCCTTGCGGTACTGGTTGTACGCGGCGAAGTCCTTCTTGTCCTGCTCCTGCTTGAACTGCACTCGGTCGATCGCGAGTCCAGCCTTGATGACGGCGTCGTTCCACGAGTGTGGTCTCGCGGCGACAGCGTGCTCAATCAGTTCAAGCGCGAGCTCGTAGCCCTTCTCGACCATCTCGACGATTTCCTTCGGTGTGCGCTTCATGCCCGCTGCCTGCTGTGCGCGTCGGTCGCGCCATTCACCGGAGAGGCCGCGTCGCATCTGGTCGGCAAGTCGTGCCGCGGTGTCGGGCTCGAGTTCCTCGAGTGGGCCAAAGACGGAGCGAATGCCATCGCGGGTGAAGACCTCGGTGCGGCCATGGCACGCGGCGAACGCAGAGGCGATCGCGGGCAGCCGCTGCGCGTCGATGCCGATGTCCTCGAGGACCATCATGAGCCGGGCGAGGTGCGCGAGGTTTCGTCGCTGGCGACCGCGCGTCAAGGGCGCGCCGCCCATGTCGCCGCGCACGAAGCCCATGTACGCGTAGTCCCCCTCGCCCTGCCACATGGGGTTGCCGAGGTTCTTCTGCCACTCGCCGAGGAACTCGTTGGCGAGGACCGTCCCTTGCTCGGGGAACCTGGTGACCGCGGCCTGCAGCGCGTCGAGGGCGACATCGACTTCTTGCGCCGCCGTCGCGAGCGCGATCGAGGTGCGGTAGGCGCGGCTGGCAAGGCTGGGCTCCACCTCAGCCATCCATCGTTCATCGGGCATTGCCCGCATCAAGAGCGCGAGTTGTTGCGGTCGTTGGCCCGCGTTGGGGTCGTAACCCAGTCGCGGCGGACGGCTGCGCGATCCACGCCCGAGCGCCGCGTCCGCCTCGCCCATGACCGCCGTCGTCAGCATGCGAAGCGGCACGCGCAAGACCTCGCGGTCAAGCGTTGTTTGACGCAGCAGCGTGTCGACAGACTCCTTCATGGTGAGGATCGTGCGCGCCCGGACTTCGGCAGGCAGCGACTCGTTGTCGAGTGCGACCGCCTTGAGCGCGAGGATCTCGAGCGCCGCCGGTGCGAGCGCCTGGTTCGCGAAGACTTCCTTGAGCCACGCCGAAGCCTGCGACGGCGGCACCTGCGGCAGGAGGTCGATCGCGCGGCGCACCGCGTCCTGGCGCAGCGCATTCTCGGCAGATCCCACCAGCGCCGCCTCGCCGAAGAGTCCCCACGCCGTGCGCAAGTGCCGCTCGGCATCAGCGGATCCCTGTGGACTCGCGGCGAGTTCCTCGTAGTAGCGGCCGTAGTTGAAGAGTGCGACCGCATCGAGCTGCGCGCGCGCCGCGTCGAGCGGCGGGAAGAACCGCGATGCTTCGAGCGGCAGATCGCCAGCGAGAAGGAACTTCACCGTGCGCTCGCGGTGCGCGGCATCTTGGGCACCAAAGGCGTGCGAGCCTTCGTCGAGTCGCCGCAGGAACTCCGCAGTGCTGTAGCGGTCGGCGGACTCCTTCAGAAGTTGCGCGAGGATGGCCACCTGCCAGTCACTCAGCGGCTCGGGAGAGGCGTCGGCGATGGCGAGCACTTCCTCAGGAAGGAGCCCGGGGTCAGGCTTCTGGTTGGGATCGCCACCGCGCTGCGAGCGATTGATGGTCTGCAGGATCTGTGTGTAGGCGGCGATCGCGTCGGCGCTGGCGAGCTCGCGCAGCGCGGTCGCGAGCGCCGTCCACTCGCCCGCCTGCACCTGGAGCTGCAGCCACTTCGCGAGAGCGTCGAACTCCGTCGCGCTTGGCTTCGGGTTCTCGCCGAAGCCGATCTTCGAGCGCGCAGCGAGCACCGATTGCGGTGTCCGCGTGAACTCGATCGTCCGCACAGCCTGCGCGAGCGACGCTGCGGTCGGCGGCGCCTCGGATCCTGGACCGCC
>SXGT01500685.1_pt1 | contig 14006 bp, 14 predicted proteins | sample 3176221 | NCBI WGS metagenome assembly SXGT01 (sample SAMN11356862, study PRJNA531348) | freshwater metagenome | isolation source: freshwater sample F1-120 | place: China: Fuxian Lake, Yuxi | collected 2017-12-25 | reverse complement strand
GCCTTCATCGCCACCGAGGAAGCGCGCGCGGTGGACGGCTACAAGGAGATGATCACCGCGTCGAACTCCGACGACATCGTCTACAGCAACTTCTACACCGGCATCCACGGCAACTACCTCAAGGGCAGCATCAAGAACGCCGGCATGGACCCGGACAACCTGCCGCAGAGCGACCCGAGCAAGATGAACTTCGCCACCGGCGAGGGCGCCAACGCGGCCAAGGCGTGGCGCGACATCTGGGGCTGCGGTCAGGGCATCGGCGCGATCCGCGAGGTGCTGCCCGCCGCCGACCTGGTGGCGCGCTTCAAGCGCGAGTACGCCGAGGCCAAGGCGCGCATCTGCGCAGGCTGAGCGCCTCAGGCGCGCTCGCGCATCACCAGGGTCTGGATCGCGACGCCGATCGGGCCGCGCGCGTCGTAGAGACGTGACAAGGTGGTGCCCACGCCGCCACCGTGGGCCTGGGTTTCCGAGCGCAGCCCGATCCACTCGCCTTCGGGTGGGCGGTGCAGGTGCAGACTGAGGTCGGCGTTCGAGAACAGGTAGCGCTCGGCCGGCAGCACCCAGCTCAGGCCGTTGCCGAAATCGGCGGCTGCTGCCGCCCGCATGGCGGGGGAGTTGGGCTGACCCTGCACCAGCGGCACACTCAGGCGAAACCAGGCGGCGGCCGGGCCGGGCTGCGCGGCATCGCCCTGAGCCATCCGGTGGTCCATGGCGGACTGGTAGAACGAGACACCATCCGGCAGGCCTGGAATGCGCAGCCGCTCGTGGCATTCGTCGGGCAGCGGCTGCAGCCGTTGCGGCGACCAGCCCGGCAGGCCGGACGGCAACTCGAACGGCTGCCCTCGCACCAGGAGCGCATGGCCCCGGGCCACCAGAACATCGTCAGCGAAGAGGTCGATCGTCATGCGCGTGGTGGAGCGACCCGGGTGGGTGTCCAGGCGCGAGGTCAGCGGCGCCACCGGCACCGGCTTGATCAGCTCGACGCTCAGGCGCGAGAGCTGCCAGGCCGGGTCGGGCAGGGCGCTTTCGGCCAGATGCACCAGCAGGGCACAAGGCGCACCGCCGTGCTGGGCGCGGGCATCCCAGGGGCCTCGGGCCAGCACGCTGGGCTGCCAGCGGGTGCCGTCCTGTTCGAACACGGCGGTGGGAAGGGCGCCGGCGTCGGAAGAGAGGGCGGCAGGGCTCATGGTGAGCCGATGATAGGTGCGCGGTCCGCGTGGGGCTGTCGCCGCTGTGCAGCGCTCAGGGGCCTTCGCTCAGGGCCTGGATTCGCCGCGCAGCCAGGCGCCGAACGAGTTGAACACCTTGCCGATCTCGCTGCCGATGTGGGTCTTGTATTGCACCCCGCTGGTGTCCGAGATCTGCGACACCCAGCCGCCGTCGTGCCATTCGGCGTACAGCCAGTCCTCGCCATCGCGCACCAGGCCTTCCGGCGGGGCGGGCGGTTGCGCCACCGGCACGCCCTTGAGCGCCGCGCCCATGTAGTCGATCCAGATCGGCAGCGCGATGCGCCCGCCCGACTCGCCGCCGCCCAGGCTGCGCGGCTTGTCGTAGCCCACCCACACGGCCGCGGCCAGAGAGGGCTGGTAGCCCGCGAACCAGGCGTCCACCGCGTCGTTGGTGGTGCCGGTCTTGCCGTAGATGTCGGGTCGCTTGAGCAGGGCCTGGGCCCGCGCGGCGGTGCCGGCGCGCGCCACGTCGTTGAGCAGGCTGCCGACCACGTAGGCGTTGCGCGCGGGAATGGCACGGGTCTCTTCGGTCAGCGCGGGCGCGGGCGCGGCTTCGAACAGCACCTTGCCCTGCGCGTCGGTGATCTTCTCGATCACCACCGGCGCCACCGGCCAGCCGCCGTTGGCCAGGGTGGCGTAGGCCTGGGCCATCTGCAGCGGCGTGGCGCTGCCGGTGCCCAGGGCCAGGGTGAGGTCGTTGGGCTGGCGCGCCACGTCCAGACCGAAGCGCCCGGTCCACTCGCGCGCGGGTTGGGTGCCGGTGTGCTGCAGCACGCGCACGCTGGCCAGGTTGCTCGAGCGCTTGAGCGCTTCGCGCACCGAGATCGGGCCCTGGTGTTCGCCGTTGGAATTGTTCGGGCTCCAGCCGTTGGCGGCGGTGAAGGGCAGGTCGTCCACCATCGTGGCCGGCATCACGCGCGCTTCGAGCGCGGCGGAGTACAGCAGGGGCTTCAAGGCCGAGCCCGGCTGGCGCCAGCCCTGCGTGACGTGGTTGAAGGGCTGGTTGGTGAAGTCGAAGCCCCCCACCAGCGCGCGCACGCGGCCGGTCTGCGGGTCCAGCGCCACGAGCGCGGCCTCGGCCTCGGGCCATTGCGAGATGGCCCACAGCGGGGTCTTCTTGTCCTTGGCCTTGCCGTTGGCGACCACGCGCACGATGGCGCCGCGCGTGACCTTCAGGGGCGCCTTGGCCTTGGCGTCGAGCGCTTTCTGTGCCCAGCGCAGGCCCTCGCCCTGCACGGTGATCCGTTCGCCGCTGGCCAGCTGCACCTCCAGCGCCGTCGGGCTGGCCGAGAGCACGATGCCCACGCGCAGGGTTTCGTCGTCGCGGTGGTCCTTGAGCGCCTCGGCGGCGGCGCGCTCCAGCTCGGCGCCGTTGCCCGACGGCAGCGATTCGGTGTCTTCCGGGCCGCGCCACGCGCCCCGGCGCTCGAAGGCCAGCACGCCGCGCTGCACGGCGGTGTGCGCGGCGCGCTGGTCGGCCGCGCGCAGCGAGGTGGTCACGCGCAGCCCGCTCGAATAGGCCTCGGTGCCGAAGCGCTCGACCACGGCGCGCCGGGCCATCTCGGCCACGTGGGCCGCGTGCACGCTGCGCGTGCCCGGGGTGCGGATGACCAGCTTCTCGGCGCGCGCGGCGGCGAGCTGCTTGTCGTTGATCGCATCGACGGCGCGCATGCGCTCGAGCACCACGCGCTGGCGCTGCGTGGCGCGCTCGAAGTTGGCCACCGGGTTGGCGTAGTACGGGTTCTGCGGCAGGCCCGCGAGCATGGCGGTCTCGGCCAGCGAAAGCTTGTCCAGCGGCTTGCCGAAGTAGATCTGCGAGGCGGCGGCGAAGCCATAGGCGCGCTGGCCCAGAAAGATCTCGTTCATGTAGATCTCCAGGATGCGGTCCTTGGAGATCTCGTCTTCCAGCTTGAGGGCCAGCCAGATTTCCTTGGCCTTGCGCTCGGCCGAGAATTCGCGCGTGAGCAGCATGGTGCGCACCAGCTGCTGCGTGATGGTGGAGGCGCCTTGCTTGCGCCCCCCGGTGATCACGGCCAGCACCGCGCGCGCCATGCCCTTGGGGTCCACGCCCGAGTGTTCGCGAAAGCGCGCGTCTTCCACCGCCAGCACGGCCTGCTGCAGCTGCATCGGCATGCGCGAGAGCGGCACGTAGTCGCGCCGCTCGGTGCCGAACTGCGCGATCTCTTCGCCGTCGGCGGTGTAGACCTGCAGCGGCAGCTTGGGCTGGTAGTGGACGATGCGGTCGAGCGAGGGGAGGTCGAAGGTCGACGCCGGGACCGGGAACGCCACGATGAGGGCGGCGGAGAACGCCAGGGCGAGAGCCGTCCTGCGTGGGGTGAGCTGAAGCATGGGGTGGAATTATCCCGCCCCCGTGTGAAGCCGGCGTGTGGTCAAAGGTCGTGCTCGTAACCAGCTGTGACTGGCTTTCAGGCCATTCCAGTGCCTTGGTTAAGATGGCCCGCTCCATCCGAACGCCCCCTCTACGCCATGCGCAAGCGCATCCTGCTGCTGGAAGACGAACAGGCCATCGCCGACACCTTGCTGTACGCGCTGCAGAGCGAGGGCTTCGAGGTGCGCCACGTGGGGCTGGCGCGCGAGGCGCTGTCGGCCTTCGAAGAGGCGCCGCCGGACCTCGCCATCCTGGACGTGGGCGTGCCCGACGGCAACGGCTTCGACGTGTGCCGCGCGATCCGCAAGACCAGCGAGCTGCCCATCGTGTTCCTGACCGCGCGCCACGAGGAGATCGACCGCGTGCTGGGCCTGGAACTGGGCGCCGACGACTATGTGGTCAAACCGTTTTCACCGCGCGAGGTGTGCGCCCGTGTGCGCGCCATCCTGCGCCGCAGCGCGGCTGGTCGCGCCCCGGCCGCCGTGGCCGCGCCCACCCCAGTGGTCCCGGTCCTGCTCACGCTGGACGAGAAGGCGCAGCGCATTGCCTGCGAAGGCGAACTGCTGGCGCTCACGCGCTACGAGTTCCTGCTGCTGGCCACGCTGCTGCGGCGGCCGCAGCGCATCTTCTCGCGCGCCGAACTCATGGAGCTGGTCTGGGGCGGTGCACCACACACCTCGGAGCGCACCGTGGACGCGCACATCAAGCTGCTGCGCGCCAAGCTGCGTGAGCGGGGCCTGGTGGCGGACGTGATCCAGACCCACCGGCACATGGGTTATTCCCTGCGGTTGCCCTGACGATGCGCATCGGCCTGCGCCTGCTCGTCGGGTTCTTCCTGGTGCTGGGCCTGGCGCTGTTCGTGGTGCTGCGCGTGCTGCTGGACGAGGTCAAACCCGGCACCCGCCTGGCCATGGAGGACAGCCTGATCGACGCGGCCTACACGCTGGCGCAGCTGGCCACGCCCGACATGAAGGCCGGCACCATCGCCGAGGGTTTCTTCGCCCGCTCGCTGCAGGGCCTGGACACCGCGCGGCCCGGCGCCAACATCGGGGGCTTTCGCAAGGACCGCATCGACTACCGCATCACCATCACCGATGCCGAAGGCATCGTGCGCTTCGACACGCAGCCGCAGGCCATCGGCCAGGACCATTCGCGCTGGAACGACGTGGTGCGCACGCTGCGCGGCGAGTACGGCGCGCGCTCCAGCCCCGCCAGTCCCTACGACCCGGACAACACGGTGATGCACGTGGCCGCGCCGATCCGCGATGGCGACCGCGTCATCGGTGTGCTCACCGTCTCGCGCCCCAACCAGCGCCTGCAGCCCTACATCGACCGCAGCGAGCAGCGCATCCTGCGCTGGTCCTGGGCGCTGCTGGGCCTGTCCCTGCTGATCGGCCTGCTGTTCAGCTGGTGGATCGCGAGCTCGCTCTCGCGCCTGCGCGGGTATGCGAACGCGGTCTCGCGCGGCGAGCGCGCGCCGCTGCCGGTGCTCGGTCGCCTGAGCGGCAGCACCGAGTTCGCCGACCTGGCGGGCGCGCTGGAGCGCATGCGGCTCAGGCTGGAGGACAAGGCCTATGTGGAGAGCTACGTGCACACGCTCACGCACGAGCTCAAGAGCCCGCTGGCCGCGATCCGGGGCGCGGCGGAGCTGCTGCAGGAAGACCTGCCCGCGCCGGATCGGCAGCGCTTCGCCGGCAACGTGCAGCGGCAGGCCGAGCGCCTGCACCTGCTGGTGGACAAGCTGCTGCAGCTGGCCCACGTGGAGCAGATGCAAGGCCTGGGCACGCGCGAGCCGGTGGACCTGAGCGCGCTCACGCGCGAGCTGCTGCAGCGGCTCGAACCGCGCCTGCGCCGCAAGTCGCTGCGCGTGCGGGACGAGCTCGGACAGGGCCTGGTGGTGCAGGGCGATGCCTTCCTCATCGGCCAGGCCCTGCAGAACCTGCTGGACAACGCGATCGACTTCTCGCCGCCGCAGGGCGAGCTCTGGCTGCGCCTGCACAAGGAAGGAGGCCAGGTGGAGTGGTCGGTGCGCGACCAGGGACCGGGCATTCCCGACTACGCGCGGGAGCGCCTGTTCGAGCGCTTCTACTCGCTGCCGCGCGGCGAGGGGCAGGACAAGGGCTCGGGCCTGGGCCTGTGCCTGGTCAAGGAGGTGAGCGACCTGCACGGCGGCCAGGTGGTGGTGGAGAACGTGTCCTCCCCCGGCGGCTGCATCGCCCGCTGGCGCCTGCCGGCCTGAGGGTTTCACACCCACTGCACAAAACGCTGCCGCAGCGCACGGCCGCTTCGCACGGCGGGGCCAGACTGGCCGGGTTCTCACCACGGAGCCCGACTTGAACAAATACCCCCTGCTGAGCAAAGTCCTGGTCATCGGCCTGCTGATGCTGCTGCTCTCGATTCCCCTCCTGATGGTGCGCGACCTGATCCAGGAGCGCAGCCAGAACCGCGAAGCCGCCACCGAGGAGGTGGCGCGCGCGCACGCCGGCGCGCAGACCCTCACCGGACCGGTGCTGTACGTGCCCTACACCGAGACCTTCACCCGCACCGTGAGCGTGGGCGAGACCGGCCACACGCGCGAGGAGCGCGTGACGCAGTCGCACGCGGTGATCCGCTTTCCCACGGTGATGGAGACCCGCAGCGAACTCGCGACCGAGACGCGCTGGCGCGGCGTCTTTCCGATCACGGTCTACACCAGCGTGAACCAGAGCAGCGGCCGCTTCGTGTGGACCGAGGTCGAGCCGCGCGAGAAGAACGGCCAGATCAGCCTGGGCCAGCCGCGCCTGCTCATGGGCGTGAGCGATTTGCGCGGCCTGCTCAACGCGCCCCAGCTCAAGGTCAACGGCGGCGCGCTGGCCGTGGCGCCCGGGCCGGCCGCGCAGCGGCTGCCCCTGCCGCTGGCCGCCTCGCTCGACGCGGCCCAGCTGCGGCCCGGCGCGGTGCTGTCCTTCGAACTGCAACTCGAACTCGCCGGCACGGGCCGCATCGGCTGGGTGCCGCTGGCCGACGAGAACCGCGTGCAATTGCAATCGAGCTGGCCGCACCCCAGCTTCGACGGCGACTTCCTGCCGCGCACGCGCAGCGTGAGCGCCTCGGGCTTCGAGGCCGCGTGGAGCGTGCCCTCGCTCTCGACCCAGGCGCAGCAGCAGTTCGTGCAGCAGGGTGGCGAGCCGCGGCGTGCGCCCGAGAGCTTCTCCGTCTCGCTCGGCAACCCGGTGGACGTCTACCGCATGACCGAGCGCGCGACCAAGTACGGGATGATGTTCATCGTGCTCACTTTCGCCGCCTTCTTCGTGCTGGAGATGGTGAAACGCTGGCGCATCCACCCCATGCAGTACCTGATGATCGGCGCCGCGCTGGTGCTGTTCTTCCTGCTGTTGCTGTCGATCGCCGAGCACCTGGACTTCGTCTGGGCCTACCTCGTGGCCAGCGCGGCCTGCATCGGCCTGCTGGCGCACTACCTGCGCCACGTGCTGGGCGGCTGGGCGCCGGGCCTGCTCATGAGCGGCTTGCTGGTGGCGCTCTATGGCGTGCTCTACGGCATCCTGATCTCGGAAGACAACGCGCTGATGATGGGCTCGCTGCTGATGTTCGGTGTGCTGGCTGCCATCATGGTCGCGACGCGCAAGGTCGACTGGTACAGCGTGATGGGGGCATCCGCCCCGCCTCAATAGCCTTCGATGGCGAACAGCGTGCCGGTGGCGGCGCGCTGCCGGATCGCCACCAGGCGCTGGTACTCGGGCGAGTGGTAGAAGGCCTCGAGCCGCGCCATGTCGGGGAATTCGAGGATCACCTGGCGGTTTGGCACGCCGTGGCCTTCGAGCACCTTCACCGCGCCGCCACGCACCAGGTAGCGGCCACCGTGTGCGGCGATGAGGGCGGGCACCTCGCGGCGGTATTCCTCGTAGAGGGCCGGGTCGGTGATGTCGATGTTGCCGTAGAGGTAGGCGGGCATGGTGTCTCCTGGTGGGGCCTGTCATGCAGCTTACCGTTGATCAGGAATATTCAATCACTCGGTTGACTATCTGGCGGGTGCTGGATATATTCAATAACATGGTTGAATATAAAACGTCCTCTCTCGACGCGGTGTTCCACGCGCTGGCCGACCCGACCCGGCGCGCCATGTTGCGCACGCTGTGCGCTCAGCCCTTGCCCGTGGGCGAGCTGGCGGCCCCGTTCGAGATTTCGCTGGCGGCGGTGTCCAAGCACATCCAGGTGCTCGAACGCGCCGGGCTCATCCGGCGCACCGTCACCGGCCGCACGCACCTGTGCGAGCTCGACGCGGCGCCGCTGCACGCCGGCATGGAATGGATTCGCCACTACGAACAGTTCTGGCAGCAACGCGTCGATGCACTCGAGGCGCTGCTCAAGACCGAGGACCTGTCCCGCTCCCCCCGCAAACCCAGGAGAAAACCATGACCGACGACCATGGCGTGCGCACCGCCGCCGACACCGTGCGCATCGAACGCCTGCTGCCCGGCCCCATTGAACGGCTGTGGGCGTACCTGACCGAATCCGACAAGCGCGCCCAGTGGATGGCGGCGGGCGACATGACGCTGTCACCGGGCGGGCCGGTGGAACTGGTTTTTCGCCATCAGGATTTCGCTGCCGTTGACGATCCGGTGCCCGAGAAGTACCGCAGCGCCAGCGGCGAACACCGCCTGCGGGGTCGCATCACGGCTTGCGAGCCACCGCATGTGCTGGCCTACACCTGGGACGCGCATTCCGAGGTGCGCTTCGAACTCCATCCGCGTGGCGGGCAGGTGCTGCTGGAGATCACGCATGCGCGTCTGCCCGATGTGGACGAGGTTCTCAGCGTGTCCGCCGGCTGGCATGCCCATCTCGCCATCCTGCGCGCGCGGCTGGAAGGACGCGCGCTGACCGAGGGCTTCTGGGCTCTGCACACCCGGCTGGAAGCGGAGTACGCCGCGCGCCTCATGGGCTGAGGCGAAGCGCGCGAGCGCTTAGCTGCTGCCGCGGATCAGGGGCTCGAAGCCCAGGTCCAGCGAGGGCTTGGGCGGCAGCTCGCCGCGCATCAGGCTCAGCAGCATCTGCGCGCTGGCCTCGCCGATGGCGCGGCGCGGCGTGCGCACCGTGGTCAGGGGCGGCACCATCTGGTCGCTGCCTGAGAGGTCGTTGAAGCCCGCCACCGCGATGCGCGCGGGCACCTCGATCTTCAGGCGCAGCGCGCACAGCAGGCCGCCCTGCGCCAGATCGTCGTTGCAGAAGAACACCGCATCCACCTCGGGGCGGGTGCGCAGCAGGTCTTCGAGCAGCTCACCGCCCAGTTGCATGGACGAAGGCTGCGGGCTCAGCAGCTCCAGCTTCGCGTCGTACAGGCCGTGCTGGCGCAGGCAGCGGCGGTAGCCCTCGGCGCGCTGCATGGTGCGTGGGTCCAGCTGCGCGGCCACGAAGGCGATGCGCCGGCGGCCGCGTTGCACCAGGTGCTCGGTGATCGCATGGCCGGCTTCCACCTGCGAGAAGCCCACGCAGTACACGCCGGGCGCCTGCGTCAGTTCCATCAGGTGCACGCAGGGCACACCGCTGCCGGCGATGAGCTGGCGCGCGGCCTCGGTGCGATCGAAGCCGGTGAGCAGCAGGCCCGCCGGCCGGTGCGCGAGGTAGCTGCGCAGCAACTGCTCTTCCTCGCGTGGCTCGTAGTGCGTCACGCCGATCAGGGTCTGGTAGCCGTGGGGCAGCAGGGTGCGGTGCACGGCCTCCAGCACGTCGACGAAGAGCGCGTTGGACAGCAGAGGCACCAGCACCGGCACCTGCGTGCTGCGCTGGGAGGCGAGGGCGCGCGCCGCTGGGTCGGGCACATAGCCCAGCTGCTCGGCGGCGAGCTTGACGCGCTCCACCAGCTCGGCCGCCACGCTGCGCTCGCCGCGCAGCGCGCGCGAGGCGGTGATGGGGCTCACGCCGGCCGCGCGGGCCACGTCGCTGAGGGTGGTGCGGCCGCTGTGGCGGCGCTTGCGTTCGGTCGGTTCCAAGGGTTTTCCCGGTGTTGGAGGCGGTGAGGCTGGCGTTAGGATAGCGCTGTCCAAAGCCATGGACACCCGAATTTACCCTGAATCGTGCCACAGGCCGACCAAAGTCCCAGCCGGGAAGGCGGGCACGGTCGGACATGAGGACCGGTTTTCTTTTTCACCTTGTTGGGACAGCGCTACCAAATGAATGCATCGCCCCCGAACACCTCCCTCGTCGTCATGGGCGTGGCGGGTTGCGGCAAGTCCAGCCTGGGCCAGTTGTGCGCCCGGACGCTGGGCGTGCCCTTGCTGGAGGGAGACGATTTCCACTCCGCCAGCAACGTCGCCAAGATGCGCGGCGGCATCCCCCTGAGCGACGACGACCGCGCGGTGTGGCTCGACACCCTGGCCGAGCAGTTGCAGGCACACGCGGACGGCGTGGTGCTGACCTGTTCGGCGCTCAAGCTGCGCTACCGCGACCGCCTGCGCGCCGCCGTGCCGGGCCTGCGCTTCGTGTTTCTCGAACTCACGCAGGCGCAGGCGCGCGACCGCGTGGCCGCGCGCCCGGCCCATCTGTTCCCGGTGAGCCTGGTGGCCAGCCAGTTCGCCACGCTGGAAGACCCACGCCGCGAGCCCGGTGTGCTGCCGCTGGACGCCACGCGCCCGCTGGCCGAACTCGGTGAGGCCGTGGTGCACTGGGTGCACGGCAACGCCACCCCCCATTCCCTGGAGCTTCGCTCATGAAACCATCGCAAGTCTTGAAACACGGGGCCGAGGCCCTGCTCGCGCTGTGCCTGGCGGGCATGGTGGTCTGCGTGTTCGCCAACGTGGTGTTGCGTTACGGCTTCGACAGCGGCATCAACGCCACCGAAGAACTCTCGCGCCTGCTGTTCGTGTGGATGGTGTTCCTGGGCGCGACCGCCGCCTACCCGCTGGGCCAGCACATGGCCTTCACCAGCCTGGTCGGCGCGCTGCGCGACCGGCCTCGCGCGTTCGCCTTCGCCACGCTGGCCATCCGCCTGCTGGTGCTGCTGGCCTGCGTGCTGCTGGGCCGGGGCGCGTGGCAGCAGGTGGTGGTGGGCATGGACAGCCATTCCGTGGTGCTGGGTTACCCGGTGGCGCTGCTGCCCCTGCCGGCGCTGCTGTGCTCGCTGGCCATCGGCGCCATGGTGCTGGTCGAGATCGTGCGCCGCACGCCGCTCGACCTGGGCCACGCGGTGGACATGGAGTGACACGATGAGCGTTGAAGCATTGGCCTTCGTGGTCTTCATCGCCGGCATGCTGGTGCTCATGGGCATCGGCATGAACATGGCCTTCGCGCTGCTGCTTACCGGGGCCGCCATGGCCTGGGTCATGGACTTCTGGGACACCCAGCTGCTGGCGCAGAACATGGTGGCCGGCATCGACAGCTTCCCGCTGCTGGCCGTGCCCTTCTTCATCCTCGCTGGCGAGCTCATGAACTCCGGCGGCATCAGCAAGCGCATCATCGACATGGCGCAGGCGTGGGTCGGCCACGTGCGCGGCGGGCTGGGTTATGTGGCCATCGGCGCGGCGGTGCTGCTCTCGGCCATGTCGGGCTCGGCGCTGGCCGACGCGGCGGCGATGTCCGCCATCCTGCTGCCCATGATGCGCAAGCACGGCTACCCGGTGGCCTCGTCGGCCGGGCTGATCGCCGCCGGCAGCGTCATCGGGCCGATCATTCCGCCGTCCATGGCCTTCGTGATCTACGGCGTGACCACCAACACCTCGATCTCGGCGCTGTTCATCTCCGGCATCGTGCCCGGCCTGGTGATGGGCGTGGCGCTGGTGGTGGCCTGGCGCGTGGTGCTGCGCAAGATGACGCTGACCAGCTCGCCGCCGGTGCCCATGGCCGAGCGCCTGCGCCTCACGGGCCGCGCGGTCTGGGCATTGGTGATGCCGGTGATCATCATCGGCGGCATGAAGAGCGGCATCTTCACGCCCACCGAGGCCGCCGTGGTGGCCGCGTTCTATGCGCTGGTGATCGCGCTCTTCGTGCACCGCGAGATGCGCCTGCCCGAGTTGTACAGCGCGCTGGTGCGCGCCGCGAGCACCACCTCGGTGGTGATGTTCCTGTGCGCCGGTGCCGCCGTGGCCAGCTACATGATCACGCTGGCCGACCTGCCGTCCACGCTCACCGGCTGGCTGGGCCCGCTGGTGGAACACCCGCGCGTGCTGATGGTGGTGATGATGCTGGTGCTGGTGGCGATCGGCACCGCGCTGGACCTCACGCCCACCATCCTGATCTTTGCGCCGGTGATGCTGCCCATCGCCGTGAAGGCCGGCATCGACCCGGTGTACTTCGGGCTGATGTTCGTGCTCAACGGCGCCATCGGCCTGGTCACGCCGCCCGTGGGCACCGTGCTCAACGTGGTGGCCGGTGTCGGGCGCCTGCCCATGCACCAGGTCATCAAGGGCGTGAACCCGTTCCTGATCACCTACCTCATCGTTCTCGGCCTGTTCATCGTGTTCCCGCAGATCGTCACCGCGCCCGTGGCCTGGATGCGCTGACGCCTCAATTCACCCACTTCAAGGAGACTGACATGACCCTCTTGCGCCGCACCCTCATCGCCGCCACCGCGGCCGCCGCGCTCGCCACCCCCTTCGCCGCCAGCTGGGCGCAGGACATCAAGCCGCGCATCATCCGCTTCGGCTACGGCCTCAACGAAATCTCCAACCAGGGCCGCGCCACCAAGCTGTTCGCCGAAGAGGTGGAAAAGGCCTCGGGCGGCAAGATGAAGATCCGCGCCATCGGCGCCGCCGCGCTCGGCTCCGACGTGCAGATGCAGCAGGCGCTGATCGGCGGCGCACAGGAAATGATGGTGGGCTCCACCGCCACCCTGGTGGGCATCACCAAGGAGATGGCGATCTGGGACACACCCTTCCTGTTCGACAACGCCAGGGAAGCCGACGTGGTGCTCGACGGCCCTGTGGGCCAGAAGGTGATGGACAAGCTGCAGGAGAAAGGCCTGGTCGGCCTGGTGTACTGGGAGAACGGTTTCCGCAACCTCACCAACAACAAGCGCGCGGTCACCAAGCTCGAGGACATGGACGGCATCAAGCTGCGCGTGATGCAGAACAACGTGTTCATCGACAGCTTCAAGACCCTGGGCGCCAACGCCGTGCCGCTGCCGTTCTCCGAGCTGTTCACTGCGCTGGAGACCAAGACCGTGGACGGCCAGGAGAACCCGTACAACACGATCCTCTCGAGCAAGTTCTACGAGGTGCAGAAGTACCTCACGGTGACCAACCACGTCTACAGCCCGTGGATCGTGCTGGTGAGCAAGAAGTACTGGGACGGCCTGAGCAAGGACGAGCACAAGGTGCTGCTGGACGCCGCCAGGAAGAGCCGCGACTTCGAGCGCCAGGACACGCGCGCCGAGGCCGACAAGGCGCTGGCCGATCTCAAGAGCAAGGGCATGCAGATCAACCAGCTCTCGCCGGCCGAAGCCAACCGCATGCGCGAAAAACTCGCCGGCGTGAACTCGGGCATCGCCGCCAACGTGGGCGAGGACCTGTGGAAGGAAACGCAGGCTGCCGTGGCCAAGGCGCGCGCGGCAAAGTAAGCCCCGGGCCTGAGCTTGCTGGCGGCGAAGGACGCGCTGGGCTTGGCGCAGGCCCCGAGCGGTGCCCGCCTCAGGTGCGTGATCAGGCGACGGTCTCGAACAATTCGCGCAGCCACTGTGTGAAAGCGCGCACGCGCACCGAGAGCTGGCGGCTTTGCGGATAAAGCACCGACACCGGAAGTGGGGGCGGTGGCAGGTCCGCCAGCACCTCGCGCAACTGGCCTGAGGCCAGTTCGTCGGCCACGCGGTAGCGCGGCACCTGCACCAGGCCCAGGCCGGCGATCGCCGCGCCGGCGTAGACGTCGGCCCCCGTCACCGAGACCGGGCCGCTCAGGTTCAGCGTGCGCACTTCGCCGTTCACCGTGAACTCCATCGGCAGGGCCTGGCCCGTGGCGCTGGAGAGGTAGTTCACCGCGCGGTGGCCGGCCAGGTCGGCCAGGGTCCGAGGCTCGCCGAATTGCGCGAGATAGCTCGCGCTGGCGCAGGTGAGCTGCGGCAGCAGCGCCACCCGACGCGCCACCAGGGACGAGTCGCGCAGCTGCCCGGCGCGCAGCACGCAGTCCACGCCTTCGCGCACCAGGTCGACCAGGCGGTCATCCTCACCGATCTGCAGTTCCAGCTGCGGGTGCCGCGCGAGAAAGGCGGGCAGGGCGGGCACGACGAAGCGGCGCGCCAGCGTGCCCTGCAGGTTCACCCGCAGCAGGCCCTTGGGCACGGCCTGGCGGAACAGGCCGTCGGCCTCTCCCCGGAGCTCACCGCCCTCGAACCCGAGGTGGACAAGCTCCGCGTGCGAATCGAGCTCGCCCGCACGGCGCAGCTACGGTCAGCAACGGAAGACGTG
>SXGT01411550.1_pt1 | contig 14006 bp, 13 predicted proteins | sample 3176221 | NCBI WGS metagenome assembly SXGT01 (sample SAMN11356862, study PRJNA531348) | freshwater metagenome | isolation source: freshwater sample F1-120 | place: China: Fuxian Lake, Yuxi | collected 2017-12-25 | reverse complement strand
GTATAACCAACTTCAACACCTACATCAAAGATACTTGCTCTACTATATTCAACAATAATGGATTGTCCTAAACTATTTGAAATAGTTGTAGAGTAGTTACCATGTCGTTTAGTGTTTCCATACCCTTTTTGATAGATAGCTGTAGCCACATCTTTATCTGTACCACCTAATACAACAACATTGTATGTATAAGGTTCACATACTAAGTTAGAACTAATATCGTAGATATAATCTTTAGTTGGATTCTCAAACACTTCAACAGATGATACGCCTTCCAGTTTAAGTAATGCAGATTTAAGTGCATCAGGAGTACCAGCGATAGAAGTATCTTTAATATTCAATGCTGATAATCTAAACTCTGCGTCAGTCTGTACTTCACTACCGGAAGATAATTCAACATAATTAACCACACTATCATAACCAACATATGTAGGACTAATACCTGTTACATTGTTTGGTGATAATGGATAATACCCTGCTGTTTGAGCTTCAATATTAACACTATGTCCGATAGTACCAGTTTTAGGTGATACGTTGACATACAGACGTTTATTTGGAAAAGGATTAGGTAGGTTGTTAGACTGATTATATCCAACATACGTTACACGATTGACCGCATCATAATAGGCTTTCGATGGAGCGTCTATTACGACTTCATTAATGAAAGAGGCTAAATCAATTAACATTTGGGTTTTAGCTGCATCATTACTTGCTGTACGTATAAAGGTAGCTGTTGAAGGGGAATTACTATTATAGATAGTGAAAGTGTATTCTACTTCAGGTATGATATTTGATGCTGCTATTTTATAACAACTTGCGTAATTGTCAAGTGTGATAGCCTCTAAAGTGTTATATAACATTGAATTAGTTGCTGATACTATTGCACCAGCATTATATGTACTACCAAGAACCAAATTAGACATATTAGATTGAAGGATGATATTACCACCACCCTTCGTTTTATCTTGTCTATATACTCCCTGACGGGCATATACATCGTCTAAATAACTACCTTCAGCACCACTAACTGTATTACTGGATACAACACCTTCTAACCCTTGCCAAACTTCATCACATTCTTCAGCAAATACAGATATGAACTGATCTTCTATTGTACCAGTTTCTACATTCCAGCCAGAACCTAATTTAGTCTTTACATTTGTTTTCATTGATGTTAGGATTTCTTGAAGGGTTTTCCTAACAAACCCGTATTCTGTTACACCAGCCATTTTGTTTCCTAATTATAGATTATTTCCGTTAAGTAACCGACTATATTGGTCAAATGCTGTTGTGATTTTCGCTAAACCTGTAGCAGAACTTTCAGCCAATTGTCCCCACACTACGGTGACACTAACAGTACCGTCCGGTTCTAACCCTGCTGCATCAATATAATCCACTCCAGTATCTCCCACACCAAAGTGTATAGATACTATTTCAGAATTAACGTTCATTCCTGTAGCCCCATTATGAGAGTACAACAGAGTTTTATTTATCTTGTAAATGTTCATTCCAAGAGTTAAGTCCCTACCACCAACAACACTCACTTTATAGCCTGCAAATCTACTATGCCTATAGGCGTTATCAGAGGAACTACCTAACTGACCTAAATCTAAATCAAACAAAATAGGAAAGCCGTAATTGGTAGGAGAAGCGCCTAGCTTTAAAGAAAAGGTTGCTTTATTTTTCTGACCATCAGCCGTTACACCTACAATTAAATTACCGTGTGCAGATATACCTTTAAAAATAGAACGGTTCTTACCGTTCCCTATATACTGTAGTAACTTATTACCTGCGGGACGGTTTGCTCCGTTATTTGCTGCCCTCCAAGTAGAATCATCAAATTCAATTGCAAAATTATTAGGCGCTTCAGTGTTTGCCACATTGTTATAATCAACTACAACCCTCGACAAGTTCACACCGCCGTATGCTGGCCCCAAGTCAGTAGAGATAGTGGATGTGTCAAAATAAAAACCACCATTATTAAATTTATTTAATACCACCACACCACGAACAGTAACGCCTGTACTTAATGGATCAAATATATTGTTCGATGATAATTGACAGCCACTAAACTTAAACGATTGGGTGTTACCTGTTGATAAACCGTCACCTTCAGCCACCCCTTCATTACTCTTAATGTATAGAACTACGCCACCACCAAACTCGCTACCGAAACGACACCCTGTAAAAGACCCTCCAGCACTGCGGTCAGCCAATTCTCCTTGATACCAACAGAATTCGTTTTGTGTCTCAGGTAAGACAGGTACATAGATACCGCCGCTTACGCAGAGTCTACCCGCAAACACAATTAACGCGCTATTGACGTTGTGACTATACCACCCGCCGATCACATGAGTCATATCACAATATGAATTTGCTAAGCGTGTAACACCATAAGAAACTTTACAATTTTCTAGAGTTAATATAGATGACCTAGAGGCGTTGAAACTGACAGTATCTATACCTAAATCAACATTCCTGAAACCACACCTCTTGAATGTCCATTGCACCATATCAGCATCGTCAGACTTCATTCTGAAGCAGGTTGTATATTGTTGTAGTTTAATACCATAAGCCTGAAAATCTAATACTTTATCTGTGCCACAATCCATAAAAGCGTGACCTTTATTTGTTGCGCACTGAATATGAGTAGTACCTTCACTCTCCAAATCAAATCCACGTAAAAATGGTATTACGGCTGAAGTTTTGGCAAAGCCTTTGGGTAACTTTAATTTAACATTAGTTGCTCCGAAATACCCCACATCCACTATTTCTTCGTATAGTGAATTACATATTTTAATTGCATACGTTAATGGTATAGTACAATCAGGAACAGAGTTTAAAGTGTTACCTGATTTACTGGTAAACATACCAAACCATGTAGCATGAATACCTTCAGTTAAATCAAAAACTCGTACAAAACAACCGCTACCACTACCTGTCCAATTTAGGAAGCTATTTAGATTTGTTGATGTACCATTCCATACATTCAATGCACCTGTGGCAATAATTGTACCACCATTATGTGCTGTATGCGACATAATAGGATCATAATAAAAATCACCACCACCAATATTACTAGCAGAGTAAAACCCTTTAACAGTCTGTACACCGGAAATAGTTTTTAAATTCTTAATACCATCTACAATATTCAAGCTATCCTGAATCTTTTGTAAATTGCTGTCCATCTCAGCAAATGTTAAAGGTACACTTTTTTCACTTCTTAATGTTAAATCTATCATTTTGTTTCCTTATGGTGCTACGTAGTTCTCATCTATATAACCAGAGTATACATACATCAGTGGATTTGTTTCACCACCGCCTAAATTACAACTACTAGATAAAATAGTATCACTATATAAATAAGTAACTTCTTCCCATGCCGGAATTGCACTATCTATTGACAGTAATAATTCATCGTCAGTTTTAACCTCAAAAGATAGATTATATGTTCTCTGAATTGGATTATATTCACTGTAGAAATATTCTATAGTATTGACATCAGGGTCATTGTTAATTGTTGCAATGTAGATAGCATCAATATCTTTCTTAGTTAACCCTTTACCTATGATAGCTTTACCATCACCTGTATCTCTGTATGGAATACCATAAGATGTATCCAACCACCATTCACCTTTGAATGTCTTTAATTCTATTTGTAGACGTTGTTTGACAAGTTCTTGCTTTGTAGCAAGCAATAACATTTTACCGTTACCGTCAATCCCAATATCACCGTCTGAATTTAGTTTGAAACCTGCCATTTATAATATCCTTTTATTGATAATAGATGTTACATATGAGGGGTGAAACGACTCCTGCAAAACCAGCACCACCAGCACCATCATCAGCCCACAACCTTAAGGTTCTATCTGCTAAGGTAGTACCTAATTTTATAGCAACATCGGTATTCAGTACAAAACCTGCTGTTTGTAATCCTGTAGTAGATTGAGCGTAAACGATTGTTTTAGCGTTATTTCCTACAAATAGTCTATAATTCACCGCTTCCGCACTTGTGCTGTTTGGTGGTAATACTATATAAATCCTTGTGACTATAGCACCAGCAGGTAACAATAATGTACACTCGTTTGTTAACCTAAAAGGTAAAGCATTACCATTTAAAGGGTTCACATGATATTCTTTATACGGACGATTACCTAAGTTAGCATTTAAGTCCGAACCTGAATAAATACCATTTATACTTTTAACAAGAGAAGGGTCAGCATACTCTGGTAAACGATCCCAACAATCACTAACTTCAACATATCCTTTATCATTAGGAAAGGTAAATTTAAACTTCTCAATATCATCCAAGAAAGAGTTATTAAATTTTATAGTACCTTGTTTTGCTCTACGACCACTACTTACAATCTCAAACTCACAATTGGCAGTAGTTAACATGAAGGACGAATTATTAAAGTTTAAATCCGCATAATCACCTACAGATACAACTTTTCTGTTTGTTGTAGTGGTATTTAAGAATGTGCTGGAGTCGAAATTAATGATAGGTGAACCGACAGCATTACCAATAGCGCAAATTTTAGAACCAACCCCCCGCAATTCAAAACGCCCGTTTATATAAACACACGCATTACCTGCTGTTGGCGCACCTTCCTGCATGTTTAGTATGTAGGCATTACCACCACCATGATCATCAGGGGTGAATATAATCGCACCACCTGAAAAGTTTAAGTCTCCTGCACCTAATACACCGCTACCCCACTTAGCGAAATCACCAAAATGATTAGATAGGTAGCACTGGAACCAAGTAATACTCATGGACTGAGGGTTGTTAATATAGTTTGCCGTCTTACACTTAATAGCAGTACAGTTTGTGAATCTAATAGTATCGGCATTATTAGTTCCAGCAGCTTCCAGTATTGTTTCTAAAAATGCGAACAAGCAATTTTCAAATACGTGTCCTGATTCCCAATCTGGACCAGCAAATCTAAACCCTTTAATTTTATTGTTATAATTAGAATAATCTGTATCTAGATTTCTCCAAGTATTACCCCCTGTGAAACCCATATGTTTAAAAGTACAGTTCCAACTTCTTACTGTGTTCAAATTATCATAGAACCAGCCAGCACCAATTATATTTACAGGGTCTAACCATATAAGCGTATTATATGCACCAGCACCAGTAAAAGTAATACCTGCACGTTTACCGTCAGATGTTTGGGTAAAAACCCCTGTTTCTGTTATACGATAAACTCCAGAATTAAAAACTAACTCTCCTGACGGATCGCCATCCTGCTGAAAAATACCCGACGTGGTAACAACATACACAGCTTTCTTTATTGGTTTGGAACAGTCAGTGGTTGCATCAGGTATTGCACCAAAATACTCAGGGTATAATCGCTTATCTGTTAGAATCCTAACAAAACAACCATTCCCTGGACCTGTCCAGTTCAATAAAGTATTGATGTTTGTAGAAGTACCATCCCATGCAGCTAGGGCTTCTGGTGCAATAATAGTACCGCCGTTATGGTTAGCTTTTCCTAGGTCTGCTTTCCATATGAAATCACCACCACCTGTAGTAGAGTCTGCATAAAAACCTACAACCCTCTGAATTGTAAGATTCGTAGTTTTTAAATTCTTAATACCGTTTATTTCATTAACAGCGTCTTGTAGTTTTTGGAAATTACCATCCATTTCTGAAGTGGTTAATACGCTGGATTTCTCACTTCTTAATGTTAAATCAATTGCCATTTATAATATTCCTATGTTGTTGCATCAACAATCAAGCCATAATTCTGTAATTCTGTTAGTAGTAGAGTCAAGGCAGCATTACCACCCTTGCTTCCTGTAATCGTAGGCTTAGATATAGGGCTTTTATCATTAAACCCTACCTTACCCCTTAACTCGATATTATCTGCTGTTGTAGACGCTATGGAAGCGTTTAATTGGTACTCCTGAGTATCAATAACAATGTTATCTTCTTTCACCGTGATACGAGTAGATTTATTACCAATAACTAAATTATCTGGGTCAATATCCGCCACACCATCTTGATCTGTAACAAAAGAAGGAATACAGAATATATCTGATAGATCGTGCGTAGCAATTACTGAGGCTTCTACACGATTTAATTTCATTAGAGCATCAACATCCCTTTCAGATACAAAGCACCACACCCTATCACCAACTTTATATGGAAGTGATATAAATACATTGTGAGCATTGGCAGAGAAATGTTGAATGCGTACATCAAATATTTCAGGGTAGGGGATAATCTGACCATCAGGACGCTTAGTAGATATTAATGGTTTTATATCCACCACTCCACTTCTCACTACCCTTGTGATCTCAGCGGGGAATGTTGTATGAAGGAAGTCCCTCACTCGTTTATCAAAGTGAGCATCCATAATATCTTTCTGTGTAATTGTACTTGTAGACATTACGATTGTTTCTCCCATCCATCAACAGGTTTTAATTCTAATTGACTATTCCAATCACTACCTTCAAATGTACCATTGTGTGTAATTGATTCAATTTCATAGATACCATTTTGGTATTTACTAATCACTTCCACTTTAGCACCAATACTATAAGCACCATTCAATGTTGTAGTGACTGTGATATTCTGTCTACTACCAGATTTCAATTCTGTTTGTGTAACATCTGCTGTCTTAACAGAAGGACTACCAATCATATTATTATCTGATGATATTTTAAACGCTGGAATAGTTTTAGGTGAACTAATGTTAGATAGTAAATTAATAGCACCATCTTCAAACCATACCTTGTATCCAATATCTTTTCCATATCTACGAAGGAATTCAATAGCTGGACAACTGAATACAATGGGTTTCTGGATTTCTTTGTTTAATATTTCTGGTAGGTCAAATGTACCCTTAGCTACCTTCATATCTTTAACAACGTCATCAATGATTTGAGAGGGTTTAGTACCTACCCTGTACGAACGTACCGAGTAAGCCTCTTGTATTGCTGTAGTACCTGTAGCACACGTTAAATCGGTCTTACGAGTAGTACCATTGAAGCTATCCACAACTTGAATAACTTCACCATTGAATATAATAGGGCACTCACCTAATTCTGATTCATAACCAGCACGTAATATAATTAAGGGCTTCTTACCATTATTCTGTTCTAAGAACTTACGTACTGTATCTGATATATTGTAAATTGTAATATTGTTTTCTGTGGAAGCATCCTTCCCCTTCTTAATTGAGAAAGACATATTGTGATTTGTCAATTTGACAGCATTACCTTTATCTTCTGGTGGATCAATTAATCCGAATGTTAAAGGTTGCTTAGATAGGAAGGATTGTGCGGAAGGCTGCACCACAGCTTTATAGAAAGACAATGGTGGGCCAAATTCGAGGGAATATTTGTGATTGAATTGTTCAGCCATATCAATTACTCAACATAATTAAATTCTATGTAGTTAGGTTCTACATAGATACTGGTAGAACTTCCACCACTACTACTTGATTTAGTGAAGCGATTCTCATCTGGAGTATTAATAGTTATTTGTAAATCACTAGATGATGTTCTTAAATCATCAATAGCAATTCGGCTATCTTCAGTTACATAATATAAACTGAATCTACCAGATGACCAACCATCTCTATTGATTCTACCATAAAACTTCATATTGTCAAGGGCAAGTAACATACCTTTAGGACAATCATTATTAGCTCGATGTATCTTCAATAAATCTGTATTGGTTGTTATCTTTGTTTTGAATATGAAATCATTATTCTGTTTGGCTAGATACATATACCAAGCTTCATCTCTAGGATTCCATTGTATACGAATATCATACGCTACAGAGTCTAGGATTGTTGTGAATATTGTATCTGGGGAATCTGGGAGTTGTAAGGATAGTAATGCCATTATTTACCTCCTACAGGCTTATCACCTACACCTTGAGCTATAGCTTGTACCGCAGATATTGTATCCATACCTACATCGCCAACGAGTTCAGCACCTTTATATAAAGAGGATGAACCTAGTTTACCACCATTAGCGGTGATAGCTGCTGCATCTTTTTTAGAGTCGGCTACAGATTTTGGATTAACTACTAGATTAACGGATTCAGTAGTAGCTTTGCGGATTTGCACAACAGTTATATCGAAATATAAACTATTACTAGATTCTACACTGACAGGTAATGTTAAGGATTCGATAACGCAATCAGGGTAAGTTTCGTATTTACTAACTAAGGTGAATGTTAATCTTTCATCACGGAGTCTACGTAAGAATTTATATGCTTGCTGAATACGTTCTAGTCCACGAGATAACGTATCTGCTTGGTAGTCATTTAACCCATATTGACCGAAGATACCTGACACAGTAAAACGGTTATTCTTTACTTGAATATGATCGGAGAATGATACCCCTGTCTCTACAGGATGTTCTGTAACACTGTTAGAAAAGTCGTGAGAAATATTTACCGTACAATCAGTAAAATATTTCTCACCAGCTATCTCAGTATTACCAGCAGCAAATTTATTTGCTACGATAAATGTAACTGACATATTATTGTGCTACCTCTGATTGAGTTGCTGCTGTACGAGCTTGGTTATTCTTCTCTGTAGTTACTGTAATTGCTTTAGCAAATTCACTATCATTCACATTAACTGTAATAGAAGACCTATCACCAGTAAATACAGCTTTCCACATTTCATACATACCCATCTGACTACCCATTGTTCTACTGAACCAACCATCTTCTTTGAATGTCTCAGGACTGGACAGATAACGCTTACCCATACTATTCTCAGTTACTGCCTTAATAGCTGTACCTGTTACAGTATTGTATTTATCACCATGTTTAGCCCATAAGAATACGTCTTCGATGGCGGCGTATGCGGCTAGGAAAGGGGCAAGTCTCGCTAGTGTAGTTAACAATGCACCATTGAGAATCTTAACAGCAGCGGCTACAATACCGAATTTGGATGCCATCATTAAGAGAACACCACCACCTGCACCACCAACAAGAGTCCATATCATACCACCAGCATCTTTCAGACCAAGTGAATCGAATACTTCCCCTAGGTTCTCAAACAGTTTAATTACCACTTGGAACGGAACTGCTAGAGCTTTGAATGCAAAAGTGATAGCCATTGCTGCACCTTTGAATATCTTACCAAGCGCCATCATAAGAGGGTTCATATCTTGAAGGATAGTAGTGAACTCTTTGAACATATACCCAAGACCTTCATTCATGCCGTTGTCATAGAATGCCAATTTAGCATTAGTGACAGCAGCCATGAATCTAGTAAACTGTGCTGGAGTAGAGTTCATTGTCTTATCTAATGCACCACCTTCACGAGACATCTTTCTTAATTCTTGTGAGAATTTTGGTAGTACATCTTTAGTTAGGATCTTCCCTGCTTCAATAGCCTTGAAGAAATCTTTTTCATTAGTGAATCCTGCTGCTCGCATCATTGCTTGCACAGAACCACCCATCGCTTCACCTAATTGGCCTGTTCGTTTGTGTTCAGGGTAGGTCGTTAAGCTACCCCCGCTTTATTCAAGCTGCTTACATTCTCATGTAAGACCAGATCATATCTTATCCTTCACCTTTATGTGGTAAGGTATCCCCATTTCGACTCACTTGAGCCTACGTCTTTCGACTGATCGTTGAACCTTCTCTTTCTGACAAGAGCTTGGCTGCGGATTGTCTCTATTAACAACATTTTTACCATCACAAACTCATTACAGTTTGATAGTCTACAACCTTGTAAACGGTAGTTGTTACCTAACGAGAGTTTCCCGCAATTAAAGGATTTGTTTTCTATGTATTTCTACATAGGGAACCTAAGAAAAAGTTCCTCTTTATAGAGCTGCCCCTTGGATGCCCATCTGTTCAATAAGACTCGCTACTTTCTTACCAGCGACATTACTCGCATCTCATACTTTCGCATGACGCTCAGACTATATCTTATCCCTCATTAAAGGGTTCCCACGTTTCCACTCGCTTGAGTGTACGGCTTGCGCCTAGTCGTTGAGAAGAATACAAGGATATTGTTCGGTAATATGTCCCCACGTACATCTATATCTAATCTTAGAAACTTGCTTCTGAGTTAGACCTAACATTTCAGCTACTTTGGTAGAAGATGGAGGTTTAATTTCACTGTTAGCATTGTCAATAAAATAGATTTTACATATCTGATGTACTTGTTCTTCGGTCATATTGCATCTACCATGTGCAACACCTTTCAGGGCAGGGATCAGCCTGTCTCGATAAGCATCTTTAATGTTAGAGCTATTGGTTCCATACTCAAGATTACTGTAGTGATTATTTGTCTTATCGTTATCTTTATGTTTAACGATAACTGTATCACTTCCGTATTTCTCAGTAGTGTAGTCAAGTCCTTTTGGTATAGGGATAAAACATTCTGCCACTGCCCGATGAACTTTTCTTGTGAACCTCTTACCTGCAACGCAGTATTGGAAATAAATATAACCGTCTTTGTTCTGACGGCAGTACCAACGCTGCATTGTTTTTGAATTAAATAATTTACCGCACTGAGATACCAGAATCACTGGATGTTCTTTGTATGGTTTTAATTCACCTTCGTACTCGTTCTGCTGATTGTCCATTTCACTTCCTCTAATTAAAAAGAAGATCATACCACAACTTTTCAAACTGTCAAGCTTATCGTTACCGATTACTTTGTAGTGTGTGGTCTTTAGGAGGTTCCAGCATATAATGGGATTGTTATCTATATATTACTATATAGGCAGACAACATTCTATCTGCTGAACTGCTCGGAAAGCACGTTCATAATCTTGCTTATTCAAACCCAATACCCTAGAGTATTCAGACATACCAGTGAACAAATCTCTCTGTTCAGCTTTAGTCATACTAGATTGAGTAGCAATACTAAACTTTGTAAATTCTTTTGTAGCTGTAGCTAAATCAATACCTAGACGTTGAGCCTCATTAGCAATGAAAGCCATGTGGTCAGCAACACCAGCATCATCTTTAGCAAACACCCTAGCTGATGCTCGAAGTGATTCAAATTCAAATCCGGTCTGAGCTACATTCTGTGCTAAACTAAAAGCAGTATAAGCAGCGGTGAGTTGAACAAGTTCCTGTCTCAATCCACGAAAAGATAATGCAGACTTTCTAGCTACAGCATCAGTTACTTGTAAGTCTCGCATAACAGTATTAACTTGCGCTCGGAACATACCAATACTACCATTAGCAGCACCTTTCCAATGTTCAATACTCTTAGCTAATGCTCTTTCTGCATCTTCACGTTGAGGATCACTCCATCCACGCATCTTAGCAGTGGAACGTAATTGTTGTTCCTTCACTACTCTGAAAGCTTCAACACCTTCATCATACTTACCACCACGAGCTTTAAACTTAGCATCAATCTTCTGTTGTTTTAGATTCTGCTGGAACATACTAACATGAGAAGTCATCGTATCTTGCTTACGTATCTTCTGTCTTGCTGCTGCTACTTTCTGTTCAGCTTTGATTGTAGCATTAGCTACTTTATCTACCGCTTGTACAATGGCTTGAACTTTAATTGTTTTATCCATTCCCGTCATTTGACGTTTAATAGATGTAAGTTTCTTTTGGAATAGTTCTAAATTATCCCAAGACTTCTTGTCAATATTAAATCTAATCTTACCGACTATGCTACCAGTAATGGAGTTATTGTCAGCCATAATTACCTCGATTGTTTTTGTTTCTGTTCAATTTGTTTATGTACATCACCTTCCAGATAATTTTGAATGTCAAGATACTCATTAATTTTCAAGAGATACTCTAAGTCTTGGGACTCTAAGGACATGGCAGTTTCACCAGCGTCCTTCACAGCCCTCATAAACATCATCTCTATTGGCGTTAAACTTGTAGTACGCTCAACTTGAGCAAGAGCCTGCTTGCTAACTTTTACGCCATTTGATTGAGAGGTAGCATTACTTTGAACAGGCTCTTGAAACCTTCCCCCGACATCAAACATCCATAATGTTGTGTCAATACAGAAGCACCAAGATGTAATAACTCATCTAAATTATCTAAATCTGTTTCGATATTTAATTGTTTATCTGTAGACATATTCCAAACATCTGCAAGAATTAAATTGAATAACTCTGAGACATCACTATCTTCTAGTTGACTGAACAACATCATTAGTGCTTGAGGAATAGCTTCTTGAGGATTCTCAGTATTGGAGAATAAGAAGGAGATAGGTACGGCAAATGCGTTACCTACTTTAGGGAGATTCTTAGCCGCTTTAAGTGGCGACCAAGATAAAGATTTGAAAGCTTTCCCATTGATAGAGAAAGTCTCAGATTTACGTGAATTGAAATTTTGTGTCATGTTTATTTCTCTTATATTGTTTATATTATCATGTTGTTTTCATCCAGAAAACGAGCCAACATCCTTATCAGCTCACATGACAAACTATTATAATGAAGGTAAATTGATACCAAGGATGTTGCCAAGGTTAGTAGCAGCAGCCCAAGAATCATTAGTTTTAGGTAATACATCATTCAAGTGCAATACCCATTGAAGTTCACCAGTCTCTTGACCAATTGCCACAGAAGGAACTTGTTCCAACCAGCAAGTAGTTTCAATAGATAATCCTGCTGGATCTTTAAAACTAAATGGAGCGATAGGGAGAATAGTACCAGAGAAGCCACGGCTATATGCTTCAGCCCAATTGAATAATACTTTATTGAATGGGCTAGTGTGTTGCAATGTAATAGTACAAGTACCATCAATCATTGGGTTAATATTAACAGTCTTATCACGACCATCAATACCACGAGTAGTGGTAGTAACTTGGTCAGCTTTATCAAAGGAGATCATACTACCTTCAGCCCAACCGTATACTTCCTCACCACCGATTACTGTGACTGTTTTACGTGGGTCATATACCCAAGTATGATTAGAAGCCATTATTATTTATCTCCCTATTAAACTGTTACGTATGCACGTACAACAACTTTATGTACAGCATTTGAGTAAGGAATTTCTACAACTAAGTTAGGTAGAATACGATTCATACGATCAGCTTCAGATACTTCAGCGCGAGTAGGTAAGCGTACAGTAGCATTACCATCTAATGAGATACTTCCACGAGCTTTACCAATCTCAATAACACGATTACATGCTTGACGGATCTTGGCAAAACCTGCTTCATCATAAGATACCTTACGACCTAAATCAGATTCACGTTTCAGTAGGCCATACAATTCTTCAGCTAAACGAGCTTTCACCCAATCACTGAATACGATAGTATCGAAGAATTGACCTGATGCAACTTTAGAATTGAACACACTATTGACACCAGCGATAGGCATGTAGTATGCTACGTTCTTAGATTCACATGATGCACGTTGAGTAGCATTTAAACTATCTACAGCTACACCTACCATTGTTTTATCTTCTAATGTAGAGCTACCAGCTTCTAATGCAGCCATAGCACCTACCACACCAGCTTCAGCATATGAGCTATCAGCAGCAGCAGAATACAATGTTAATACGTGGTCATAAGCAGCATCTTGTAATACACTACCAATATCAGTAGTAGTTGCTGTAACCAGAACACCAGCCACTTGAGTAGCATGGACATACATCTTATCTAATGATTCAGCGAATGCTGCTACAGCAGATACGTTAGCATCAGAATGTGACGTTGATAGAATATAGTATGGTTTATCATCAACAACGAATAAATCAGTTAATGCTTGTACTGGAGTTTTAGTAGTTGCTACACCAGTGCTACCCCATTTAGCAACATACAACGATTTAGCTCGGAACTTACCGCCGAATGCTAATGCTGCTGCTTTATAAACTGCCGTAGTGGTGGCAAAACCATCAGCTACTACTTCTGTTAATGACGTATAAATTTTATATGCTTGTGGGAATACAGCATCAGTTAATTCGGCAGCTAGCACTGCTGAATTAAACTCTGCTGTAGAGATCGGTTGTGTACCTAACCTAACGGTAACGTCAATACGATCTTCGATTGGTACTGATGCCATTTAAGGACTCCTTTATGGTAAAGATG
>SXGT01152265.1_pt1 | contig 14006 bp, 10 predicted proteins | sample 3176221 | NCBI WGS metagenome assembly SXGT01 (sample SAMN11356862, study PRJNA531348) | freshwater metagenome | isolation source: freshwater sample F1-120 | place: China: Fuxian Lake, Yuxi | collected 2017-12-25 | reverse complement strand
GCCGCATCGGTCTGATCAGCCGCCCTGAGTGGCAACAAAGCCCGCGCATGGCCCATATCAATGCGGCCATCCATCAACATGGCCTGTACCGGCTTACTCAATTGCAACAGGCGCAAGAGGTTAGAAACCGCCGGCCGCGAACGGCTCACAGATTCAGCCGCCATCTGATGCGTCATGCCAAATTCTTGAATCAATCGCTGTAGCCCCAAGGCCTCCTCCAGCGGATTAAGGTCTTCGCGCTGAATATTTTCAACCAAAGCCATCTTCAACGCGGCCTCGTCCGGCACATTGCGAACCAGCACCGGCACCTCGCTCAGACCTGCCAGATGACTCGCCCGCCAGCGGCGTTCGCCCGCGATAATCTCGTAATTCCCGGTCGGGAGTCCACGCGCCAGGATAGGCTGCATCAAGCCCTGACTTTTTATGGACTCCGCCAACTCCGTGAGATGATTCTCGTCCATGTGTGTACGAGGCTGATATTTGCCCGGCACGAGTTGATCCAAGCGCAGCGAAAGCATGCGCTCGCCTTCGTTGGCGGTGTCATCTGAGAGCAGCGCGTCCAAACCACGCCCCAAACCTTTGAGTTTAGCCATGACGGCCTCCGGTATGTCGGCGCAGGTGTTCCTGCGCCAGTTGCAGATAGGCTTGCGCCCCCTTCGAATTGCGATCATAGGCCAGGGCAGACAGACCATGGCTCGGCGCCTCGGCCAGCCGTACATTGCGGGGAATAACCGCGTCGTACACCTTGTCACCAAAGTGCTGCTTAAGTTGCTCGGAGACCTGCTGCGCCAACAAGCTACGCGGGTCATACATGGCACGCACCAACCCCGCAATTTCAATGCCCGGATTGAGTCGGCCCTTGATCAGCCGCACGGTGTTAACCAAGTCAGAAAGGCCTTCGAGAGCAAAATACTCGCACTGCATGGGGATCATCACCCCATCGGCTGCCGTTAGCGCGTTGATGGTCAGCAAATTCAGCGCCGGCGGACAGTCGATCAACATATAGTCGTACTCATGACGCGCCAAATTTAACGCGCCCTGCAGACGAAATTCACGCCGCTCCTCATCGACCAACTCGACCTCGGCACCCGCCAGCTCGCGATTAGCCGGCAAAACATCATAACCATTACTCGTGCTGACCCGTGCCTCGACCAGGGTCGCCTGACCCAGCAGAACTTGATACACCGACCGCTCCAAATGCTGCTTGGCAACCCCACTACCCATGGTGGCGTTTCCCTGCGGATCGAGATCAACCAGCAAGACCCGTTGCCCCAACTGGGCCAACCCGGCCGCCAGATTCACCGTGGTCGTGGTCTTGCCAACGCCCCCCTTCTGATTAGTTACCGCAAGGATTTGTGCCATCAAACCTCCACCGCGCGCGGTCTCAAAACCAAGAGATGACGCTGCGCTTCTAGGCCTGGAACCCTTAATTCAATCTCTTCACACACAACAGCCTCCTGAAGTTTTGTGACCTCTTCATGCGGATACAACCCCTTCATCGCGAGCCAACATCCCCCCTCAGCCAACACATGGCGGGTCAAGCACACAAAGTCATTAAGATTTGCAAATGCGCGCGCGGTGATTTGCGCAAAAGGGCCAGCCTGCAAGGCCTCAACACGCCCATGAACGACCGTCACTCGCCTTGCTAGGCCAAGCTCTATCGCTGTCTGCTGCATAAAGGCGGCCTTTTTCTGGCTGGCATCAATCAGCGTCACCTTAAGATCAGGGCGTGCCAGCGCCAACGGAAGACCCGGAAAACCCGCTCCGCTACCCACATCCAGCAAAGGTCCGGCGCTCACATAGGGCAAAAGTGCGAGACTATCGAGAAGGTGGTGCGTCAACTGCCGTTCGGGCTCAACAATGGCCGTCAGATTGTAGGTTTTGTTCCATTTCTGCAGTAGGCCCAGATAGTCCAACAACTGCGCCCGAACCGAATCCGGGAGTTCCAGATGCAGGGCGGCCAAACCTTCCTTAAGAGCCTCGTCCAGGGGCTTGTTCAGACTCATGCCGCTCGTCCCCCTATTCCACGTCGCTTCAGGTGCACCTGCAGCACCGAAACAGCCGCCGGTGTGACGCCGGAAATCCGCGCGGCCTGACCCAGCGTGGCCGGTCGCAATTGGTTCAATTTCTGCCGCACCTCGATCGACAAACCATGAATTTGAGCATAGTCGATATCGTCCGGCAGACGCGTCTCTTCCTGCAACCGGCCGTGTTCGACCTCTTCCCGCTGCCGGTCTACATAGCCGGCGTATTTGGCCGCAATCTCCAGTTGTTCTACTACAGCCGAATCCTCTACAACCGGGCCGACGCCAGACCAACTCATCAGGCCCTCATAACGCACCGCCGGCCGGCGCAGCAGATCAAAAAGGTTGTATTCGTGATCGATTGCCTGACCCAACACGCGTTCGGCCTCGTGCGCCGACAAAATAGCCGGATTGACCCAAGTGGCCTTGAGCCGTTCGGTCTCCTGCGCGACCGCGTCACGCTTACGGGCAAAGATATCCCAACGCGCATCATCAACCAGACCCATACGACGGCCCGCCTCCGTCAAGCGCAGATCGGCATTGTCCTCACGCAGAGACAACCGGTACTCTGCTCGACTCGTAAACATCCGATAAGGCTCCTGTACCCCACGCGTGGTCAAGTCATCCACCATCACCCCGATGTAAGCCTCGTCTCGCCGCGGCCACCATGCCGCCTCGTCACGCGCCCGCCGCGCGGCATTCAGACCCGCCAACAAACCCTGTGCAGCAGCCTCTTCATAACCCGTTGTCCCATTAATCTGCCCAGCAAAAAACAAGCCACTAATGGCCTGTGTTTCAAGACTCGGCTGCAATCCGCGTGGATCGTAATAATCGTATTCAATCGCATAGCCAGGGCGAAGGATATGCGCATTCTCCAATCCCCGGATTGAATGCACCAAATCCAATTGCACATCGAAAGGCAGACTGGTCGAGATCCCATTAGGGTAAACCTCGTGCGTCTCCAGGCCTTCGGGCTCAAGAAAGATCGGATGCCCATCCTTGCCGGCAAAACGCGTGATCTTGTCCTCGATGGATGGACAGTACCGCGGCCCAACCCCCTCGATGACCCCGGTATAAAGCGGTGAACGATCCAGGCCGGCGCGGATAATATCGTGAGTGCGGGCATTGGTGTGGGTCATCCAGCAGGATAATTGGCGCGGATGCAGTGCGCGCGTGCCGATAAAGGAGAACACCGGTTCTGGAGTGTCGCCCGGCTGCTCCTGCAACACGGAAAAGTCGATGCTGCGCCCATCAATGCGCGGCGGAGTGCCCGTCTTCAGGCGTCCCACCGGCAGGGCCAACTCCTTAAGCCGCGCCGCCAACGACAAAGAAGGCGGATCTCCCAGGCGCCCCGCCTGAAAACGCTCCAAGCCCACATGGATCAAACCGTCAAGAAAAGTACCCGTGGTCAGCACCACCACGCGGGTTCGAAAGCTCACCCCCAGCTGGGTACGCACGCCCGTGACGCGATCACCGTCCAGCAACAAGTCATCGACGGCCTGCTGAAACAAGGTCAGGTTTGGCTGATTTTCAAGGGAGTTACGGATGGCCGACTTGTACAACGCACGATCCGCCTGCGCCCGCGTGGCGCGAACGGCAGGTCCCTTGCTGGCATTAAGGGTCCGAAACTGGATCCCGGCCATATCCGTCACCAAGGCCATGACCCCTCCCAGGGCATCCACCTCACGCACCAGATGACCCTTGCCGATCCCGCCAATGGAGGGGTTGCAAGACATCGCGCCCAACGTATCAATATTATGTGTCAGCAGCAGAGTTTCACAACCCATGCGTGCGCTGGCCAGCGCCGCCTCAGTGCCGGCATGGCCTCCACCTACCACAATAACATCAAATTCTTTTGGGAAATACATCACCGCCTCCAGAGGAGGCAATCATACCACCACCCGCCGGGCACGATCACACTGAATGTTTCACATGAAACATTCAGTGTTCACCGTACAGCTTCCGGTAGAGCCCACCCTGAAGAATCAAGCTGTCATGACTGCCTTCCTCCACGATCCGCCCGCTTTCGAAAACCAGGATCCGATCCGCCTGCCGTACTGCCGACAAGCGATGGGCGATGATCAGGGTGGTTCGCCCGCGCAGAAAGTCGGTCATAGCACGATGCACGGCACGCTCGGTTGCGGTATCAAGGGCCGAGGTGGCCTCATCAAGGATCACCACCTTAGGATCAGTCAGAACCATGCGAGCAATAGCCAGTCGTTGTCGCTGCCCGCCGGAAAGGCGCACACCATTGTGGCCCACAAGTGTGTCCAACCCCTGCGGCAAGGCAGTGATAAAGCTCCTCAGTTGCGCCACATCAAGGGCACGCCATAACGCCGCCTCCGTACATGAACGGCCCATGGACAGGTTTTCCCGCACACTCGTGCTAAATAGAACCGGGTGTTGCAACACCACACCCACCTGCTCACGCACCGCCTCCCAACCGATGTCCGCCACCGGAACCTCACCATAGCGAATCTCACCACCGCTAAGGGGGTACAAACCCAAAAGCGCCTGCACCAGCGTCGATTTTCCACCTCCCGAGGCCCCCACCAAGGCGACCTTTTCTCCCGGTGCCACGGTCAGCGTCACTCCATTGAGAATGATCTCCCCATCCCCATAAGCAAAACGGATATTGTGCATGGACACCGGCACGGTCACCTGCCCAACAAAGGGATTCGTCTTCATCCTCGCCCCCGGCACTGGCGTCTCCGGCCCTGATACAGCCAAAGCCATCAAGGTATTGAGCCGACCGAGTGCCGCGCTGGCGGCATGGCCACTGTACTGAATATTCACAATCTCCTGCACCGGTCCCATCATGAACCACAGATAGCCAAACACAGCCAACATCTCACCGATACTGAGGTTCGAGTACACCACCATCAGCATGGCCACGGCACGGAATACATCAAAACCTATCAGAAAAACAAACATGGAGACACGCCCCATAGCATCCGACTTCCAGGCAAATACGGACGCATGGCGCTGAATTTCCCCCGCTTTATCGATCACCCGCTGCAAGTAATGGCGTTCGCGGTTCATGGCACGAATCTGCGCCATAGCCTCCAAGGTCTCGGTTAATGCCTCTTGGAAGGCCTCGAAGGCCTGGTTTTCATGTTTTTTGAGCCGTTTGACCTGCTTGCCAAGCCGCGTTGAAAACAGGATTACTAACGGATTTAGAAAAAGGATGATCAGCGCCAACGGCCAATGCATCCAAAGCAGGATACCCGCCACGCCAATCAATGACAGGACGGCAACCAAAAACCCCGACACCGTCGCCCCGAGAAAGGCATCAATCGCATTGACATCGGTTACCAAATGGGCTGTCACCCGCCCCGAACCCAGGGCTTCATATTCTGACAACACCACCCGTCCCAAATGGCGCAACAGCCGCTCACGGATGCGAAATACCACGGCTTTGGATGCCAGCGCAAAGATCCGCGCCTGCCAAACATTGAGCACGATGGCTATCAAACGCAGTCCAACAGTCAAAGCCAGTGCCGCCAGCGTAAATAGTATCGGGCCATGCCAGTCCGTCGGAAAAAAAGGTCCGATCGCCGCAATAAAGGCACCTGGCTTGTGCAACAGGATCTCGTCCACCAAGATGGGGAGAAAGAGCGGGACCGGGACCGCAGCAGCAACGGCCAGCAGTGCAGCCAGATTGCCCCTGAAGAGCGCGGTCCGGTGGGTCAGAAGATCACTCAGGATCCCGCGCCAGGTCAGCATCGTACTCGTTCAGGCGCTAGCGAACAGGCGCAAAACCACGCCGTTTCCGGGTTGTCAGGATTCTAGTCTTGGACATGAGCGCAATCTTGGACACACTTTTTGAAATTACGCCCCTATTCTGCCCGATCACAACCACCCTTGCACCGTATCACTGACTAAACCACGCAGAAGGTTTCAGACCCCCACAGGGGCTTCTTATTTTCCGATGCAAAACCGTCCAAAAATCTCACCCAACAGATCATCCGCGCTAAATTCGCCGGTAATTTCGGACAATACTACCTGGGCTAGGCGCAGTTCCTCGGCCAAGAGCTCCAGTGCCACGCGGGCCGCTGCCTCGGCCTGTTGCAAATGCAGTGCTGCGCGACGAATGGCATCAACATGGCGCTGACGCGCCAAAAAGACCCCTGAAGCCTGTGTCTGCCACCCCGCCAGCGTCAACAAGCGTTCACGCAGCAATGACAGGCCCTGACCATGCTTGGCCGACAACCATATTTCACCACCATCCGCCGACTGCCGAGGAGAAACAGCCGTCAGATCAATCTTGTTGTGAATGGTCAGACGCGGGATATCCGGCATGCGGCTCAGGATGGAGGCCTCATTCGGCCCCACACCATGCTGTGCATCTACCAGCAGGATCGCCACATCGGCCTTGGCCAACGCAGCCCAGGTCCGAGCAATGCCGATCTGTTCGACCGGGTCTTGGGTATCGCGCAAACCCGCCGTATCCGTAATATGGAGCGGTACGCCTTCGATTTGAATGGCCTCCTTGACCGTATCACGCGTGGTCCCAGCCATCTCCGTAACGATTGCCGCCTCGAATCCGGCCAGGGCATTGAGCAAGCTTGACTTGCCCACATTGGGCTGACCAATCAATACAATATTGAGACCTTCACGCAACAGGGCCCCCTGGCACGCCTCGTGCTGAACATTGTCCAATCGGGCCCGTAACTTCGCCAGACGATCGAAGGCCTGAGCCCGTTCCAAAAAATCAATCTCTTCTTCCGGGAAATCCAAAGTGGCCTCAATCAAGGCACGCAATTCGATCAACCCTGCGACCAAGGCCTCAATCTCTCTGGAAAAGGCCCCCTGCATTGTGCGCACGGCCGCGCGTGCCGCCTCACGGCTTTCGGCATCAATCAGATCTGCCACTGCTTCGGCTTGTGCCAAATCCAGCTTATCATTGAGATAGGCGCGGCGCGTGAACTCCCCCGCATCCGCATGACGAGCACCTAATTCGACACAGCGCTCCAGAACCAGCGAGAGGATGTGTGGCCCACCGTGGCCTTGTAACTCTAGGACATCTTCGCCCGTGTAGGAATGCGGAGCAGGAAACCACAGGGCAATTCCCTGATCGAGCACAGCGCCTGCAGCATCCTGAAAAGAACAATAAATCGCACGGCGAGGCTCCGGCATACGGCCCAGAAAGGCCTCAGCAATCTGCCGAGCCAAGGGACCGGAAACCCTGACGACACCAATCCCGCCGCGCCCAGGTGCCGTTGCGATGGCGGCAATCGTATCGCTGCTTGCCATCGAAATCTGCCGTCCTTACGCCCGATTGGCGCGATCCACCACTACATTGATCCGCCACTGCTGAAGGATGGACAGAATATTGTTCACAATCCAATACAACACCAAGCCCGCCGGGAAGAAGAAGAAAAAGATGGAAAATGCGAGGGGCATATACATCATGACCTTAGCCTGAATAGGATCCGGCGGCGGCGGGCTCATCTTTTGCTGAATATACATGGAGACAGCCATCAGTACAGGCAGGATGTAATAGGGGTCTTGAGCCGACAAATCAGAAATCCATAGCGCCCATGGGGCCTGGCGCAACTCCACGGCCCCCATCAAAACCCAATAGAGGGCAATAAAGACCGGGATCTGAACCAACATGGGCAAACACCCTCCCAGCGGATTGATCTTTTCTTCCGAATAGACCTTCATCATCTGCTCGTGCAATTTTTGCCGGTCATCACCATAACGCTCTTTGACCTGCTGCAGACGCGGAGCCACCTTACGCATCTTGGCCATCGACTTATAGCTAGCCGCTGAAAGCGGATAAAAGGCCGCCTTGATCAGCACTGTTAGCAAGATGATGGCCCAACCCCAATTGGGCACCACGGCGTAGATCCATTTCAGCAACATGAAAATTGGATAAGCCAATACTGTAAGCCAGCCATAATCAACCACATAGCCCATGCCTGGAGCCAGAGGTTCAATATGTTCCAAGGCCTGCGGGCCAACATACAAACGCATTTTTAGCGATTGCTGGGCATTTGCTGCAATCTGGATCTTCGGCAGGAGCATTCCAGCCGTATGTTGCCCGTTATCCAGATTCCGAGTGTAGAACTCTCGCGAGCTGGTGTCTTTGTTATTGCCTGTCAACCAAGCTGTAACAAAATGATGCTGAATCATACCCATCCAGCCATCCGCCGCTTGCACAACATGATCCGGTTTGGCCTTGCCGGTCTCATCAAACGCGATCTTTTGAAACTTGCCTTCTTCGGTGTACATCGCTGCACCCGTATAAGAGGCCATCATGGCTGACTCCCCCTCCGGGGCGTTCCCATGGCGCAACAACTGGAAATATGGCTGACCACTAATGGCAGACCCACCATGATTAATCACCTGCTGGTCCACACCCACCACATAACTGCCACGAGTAAAGGTGTAGGTTTTGACAATCTCGACAGCCCCTTCGCGCGCCCTGAGCGTAAGCGTGAGCGTGTTCTGGCCCTCCGCAAGAGTCTGCTCGCCAGGTGTCATCTCAAAAACTGTCTTATGGGTTGCCAAACCCTCACCCACCCACCCAGACTGTGCGAAATACTCTTTTCCTGGCGCATCCTGAAATAGCATGAAGGGCTTGGTGGCATCTTCATTAGCGCGATATTGGGTCAATACGGCACTCCGCAGGTCACCACCATGAGCATCAACCTCAACCCGCAACACATCCGTATTGATGATCGCGCGTGCCCCACGCTCAACCTGTGCAACCGCTACCGCGGGTACCGGGTTCTTACCACCAGGGACTATCGCCTGTGTTGCACTGGGCGTTGGAACACTGCCCGAGTCTAAAGACGGGGCCTGAACACTGACCGGAGGGTGCGAAGGTTGCGAATACTCCTGCCACGCCTCCCATAACCACATGAGGGACAGAGAAAAAACAACTAGGGCGATCAAGCGCTGAGTATCCATACTAGTCTCTACGATTCATTAAACTTGATGTTACAAACTGGCGACAGACTGCATCCGTATCTCTTGCAGGAGTTGAGCGCACTCACGACGCAACCCCTTTTTGAGCAAGACACGATCTTGCGGGTTCACCAAACCAACCAGACGCACTATGGTATCAAGGTCGCCCAGTTCGTGCTGAACATGACGGAAAGCCTCGCGAATCTGGCGTTTAACACAATTCCGATCCACGGCGTGCGAAAGGATTCGCTTAGGCACTATAAGGCCGAGGCGCGCCCAACCCAGTCGGTTTGGCTTAGCCAAAATTTCAAGGTTTGGCCCACGCTGCTTGAAACCTTGTGCTTCAAACAACCCATCACGAAAACCCGCGCGCAAACGAAAAACGGATGAAAAATCATCCGCTTTTCTGATCTTCCTGGACCACCCAAAGGGATGGGTCCGTGGCACCGCTTCATCCACACCTAAGACGCGATTCAGACAGCCAAGCGGCTGCGTCCCTTGGCGCGACGGGCATTGATTACCGCACGACCACCTTTTGTTTTCATGCGTGCACGGAAACCATGCGTCCGCTTGCGGCGCACGGTAGAGGGTTGATAAGTGCGTTTCATAACTAAGACTCGCTTTAAACTCGACCGGAAAGGGCGCAATTAGACCCTGTAAGCCCCTAATCTGTCAAACCTTTCGTAACCCATTTTGTCATTCTGACGCTGTATCGTCCGAATGCGGATGTACAATCCCCCCGCACCCTCCCACCTAAACCTAACCATGGATGACTTCTGGACGCTTTGCCTGACCCATTTTCAGGAGAAGCTGAATGCACAGCAATACAACACTTGGATCAAACCCTTGGGTGCCGAAAATGATGCCGGTAGCCTGCGAATCTCTGCGCCTAGCCGTTTTGTGGCCACTTGGGTCAAGGACCACTTCCTACCCGAGATCTCCAGCCTGGCAGAAGATTACTACGGTACACCCACTCCGATTCAGCTCGTGACAGCAACCTCCCACAGCATCAGAAAAAATCCTGTTGCTAGCGTTACCTCATCTCCAGTTATCAATGCAACAAAGCCAAAAATCCCTTCTAGCCAGACGCCACTACCCACCACGGGTGTGGGGGGATCCCAGCTAAACTCAAACCTCACCTTTGCTTCTTTTGTCTCTGGCAAGGCCAATGAATTAGCACGCGCCGCCGGGTTACAGATCACCGAAAATCCCGGCACTGGCTACAACCCCTTGTTTGTTTACGGGGGCGTGGGCTTGGGCAAGACACATCTAATCCAGGCCATCGGCAACCAGATGCTAGTCCTTAACCCCACGGCACGTGTTCGTTACATTCATGCCGAGCGCTATGTATCGGATATGGTTCTTGCGTTTAGGCACAAGTCCTTTGACGATTTCAAACGCAAATACGACAACTTGGATATGCTCCTAGTGGACGATATCCAGTTCTTCGCTAACAAGGACCGTACCCAGGAAGAATTCTTCTACACCTTCAACAACCTGATCGAATCAGGAAAGCAAGTTATTCTAACAAGTGATGCCTTTCCAAAGGATATGGAAGGGATCGAAGAACGCCTAAAATCCCGTTTTGCCTGGGGCCTAACGGTTTTGCTGGAGCCGCCAGATACCGAGATGCGGGTGGCCATCTTGATAAATAAGGCCCGACAAGACCATATCGTACTTGAACAAAACATCGCTTTTTTCATTGCCAAGCAGGTGCGTTCCAATGTGCGCGAACTGGAAGGGGCCCTCAAGCGCGTCGTCGCCTATGCACAGTTTCATCAACAACCTCTCAGTATCGAACTCGCTAAAGAAGCTCTCAAGGATCTGATAGCCGCACAACGACGCCAGGTGGCTATCGAAAACATCCAAAAAACCGTAGCCGATTACTACAAACTCAAAATCAGTGACTTGTTTGCCAAGAAACGCACCCAAGCCATTGCCCGTCCACGCCAAATTGCCATGCATCTAGCAAAAGAATTAACCAACCTGAGCTATACCGAAATTGGCAACGCCTTTGGTGGACGCGATCACACTACAGTTCTGTACGCCCTGCGCAAAGTAGAAGAGCTGCGAGCCAACGATTCCAACCTCCGTCGGGACTATGTCTTGTTGACGCAGGTCTTGACAGGATAAGACTGTGGAAAAGAGACCCATACATTGTCAGAACATTTGGGAAACACAACGTTCCAAAAAGTTATCCACATATTTCCTGATAGTTTCAAGACCCTTTACCCACGCCATAATACAGCTATAATCGCATGATTCTTAAATAATTTTTGTCTTATACAGAAAACTCGAAGCCTCTACTAAGTACTACCAGGAAAATATATGTCTGTTATAAAAATCCGTCGCGAGCAACTTCTGAAGCCCCTTCTCGCTGTAGTCGGCGTAGTTGAACGCAAACACACCCTTCCCATCCTTTCCAATCTATTGATTGAAAGTCAGGGTGGTAAGACAGCACTAATCGGGACAGATCTTGAGTTACAGATTTCTGCCAACCTCATGGAAGGGGCCATGAGTGAGGCTAGCTTTACTGTTTCTGCACGCAAATTACTGGATATCAGTCGTTCCCTTCCCCCGGAGACACTGATGGATCTAGATCTTGATGGGGAAACGCTAAAAATTAAGGCAGGAAAGAGTCGTTTCACCTTGCAAACACTACCTGCGCGTGATTTTCCGCAGATGCAGTTGGCAGAGGGTGACGGATTGCAATTTTCCATATCAGCAGACAGCTTGCGTCACTTACTGATGCGCGTGCAATATGCGATGGCTGTACAAGATATTCGCTATTACCTGAACGGGATGCTGCTCTCTGTAAACAAGGGCATGCTGACCGTTGCTGCAACGGACGGACACCGTTTGGCGGTAGATGCCATCCCCATGCCTCTTGAAAATCCTGCTGAACTAGATGTGATCTTGCCTCGAAAAGCGGTTGTTGAATTAGTGAAACTACTGGGTGATAACCTGGATCCAGTGGAGATTCACATGAGCGCCTCACAAATTGTCTTCAAACAAGCAGGTTTCGAGCTGAGAAGCAAAGTTGTAGATGGAAAATTCCCGGATTATCAACGGGTCATACCAACAGGCCATGATAAACATGTGCTTATTGGACGGCAGTTGTTCAATCAGTCGCTAGCGCGTGCAGCGATTCTGACCAACGAAAAATATCGGGGCATCCGCATGGCGCTTGCCGACAACAAGATGCGCATTGCCTGTCGTAACAACGAACAAGAAGAGGCCCAGGAAGAGCTGGATATAGAATACACCCAAGAGCCCATGGATATTGGCTTCAATGTTCAATACCTGTTGGACATCCTTAACAATCTTGACTGTGAGACGGTACAGTGTTCGTTGAGTGATCCAACCTCTAGCCTATTGATCAACATCCCTGGTGAGGAGTATTTTTGTTATGTTGTGATGCCGATGCGAATCTAAGGTAAATCCAAAACGCAAACTGTACACCCCAATTGACCTATTAATGTTTCACATGAAACAAGAGCAGATAACCTATGGCTGATAATTACGACGAATCCAGTATCCAGCAACTTGAAGGGCTGGAAGCGGTGCGCAAGCGTCCCGGAATGTATATTGGTGATACACAGGACGGAAGTGGCTTACACCATATGGTTTTCGAGGTTTTAGACAACGCGATCGATGAGGCGTTGGCGGGTTATTGTGATGACATCAAGGTTACCATTCACACAGATAACTCTATCTCGATTACAGACAACGGACGCGGCATCCCGACGGGCATCAAGTTTGATGACAAGCATGAACCCAAACGTTCGGCCGCCGAGATTGTGATGTGTGTGTTGCACGCGGGCGGTAAGTTTAACCAGAACAGCTATAAGGTCTCAGGGGGACTTCATGGCGTGGGTGTATCGTGCGTCAATGCCTTGTCAAACTGGCTCAAGCTAACGATTCGACGTGATGGTAAGGCTTATTTCATGGAATTTAACCGTGGCGTAGCGGTGGATCGTTTGATTGAAGTACAAAAAGGGGTGGAAATTTCGCCCTTGCGGGTCTTGGGCGATGCCAAGAAAAGTGGCACTGAAGTTCATTTTCGCGCGGACGAAGACATTTTTGGTTTGGTTGAGTATCACTATGAAATTCTCGCCAAGCGGATTCGCGAACTCTCTTTCCTTAATAATGGCGTCAAGATTGAATTGATCGACGAGCGTGACGGTCGTCATGATAATTTTGCCTTCTCTGGCGGGGTTAAGGGTTTCGTCGAATACATCAACCGCAGCAAAACGGTATTGCACCCCAACATCTTTGTCGCGAGTGGTGAATCGAAGGCTGGTGAGGCCACCATCACTGCTGAGGTCTCTATGCAGTGGAACAGTGGCTATCAGGAGCAGGTCCTGTGCTTTACAAACAATATTCCGCAATCCGATGGTGGTACCCATTTGACGGGCATGCGCGCGGCCATGACTCGCGTTATTAACAAGTACATAGAGGAAAACGATATCGCCAAGAAGGCTAAGGTCGAAATCACCGGGGATGACATGCGGGAAGGCCTGGTATGTGTTCTTTCCGTCAAAATGCCGGATCCAAAATTTTCGTCCCAAACCAAGATGAAACTGGTGTCATCTGAGGCTCGGCCGGCGGTTGAGGAGGTTGTTTCTCAAAAACTAAGTGAATTTCTTCTGGAACGACCTGCGGATGCCAAGATTATTTGTGCCAAGATCGTCGAGGCTGCACGTGCACGCGATGCGGCGCGTCGGGCGCGTGATATGACGCGGCGCAAGGGTGTTCTCGATTCGGCTGGCTTGCCCGGAAAACTGGCGGACTGTCAGGAAAAGGAGCCGGCCAAGTGCGAGTTGTATCTGGTGGAGGGTGATTCAGCAGGCGGTTCAGCCAAACAGGGCCGTGATCGGAAGTTTCAGGCCATCCTGCCGCTCAAGGGCAAGATTCTCAATGTGGAAAAGGCTCGTTTCGACAAGATGTTGTCCAGCCAGGAGGTGGTCACCCTGATTACGGCCATGGGCACCGGTATTGGTAAGGACGATTACAATCCCGCCAAGTTGCGTTACCACCGCATCATCATCATGACCGACGCTG